>OKSE01001178.1_pt1 | contig 13303 bp, 14 predicted proteins | sample 1633631 | NCBI WGS metagenome assembly OKSE01 (sample SAMEA3541555, study PRJEB24748) | human gut metagenome | biome: human gut; feature: human-associated habitat; material: faeces | place: China | collected 2012 | reverse complement strand
TTAGTGTTGATGCTGCTGATTTTCTACGGTTTGCAGATTGCGCTAAACATGACGGTTGTCAATGACCAGATTGGCACACCGACTTATACATTTGATTTGGCACGACTGCTTGTCGATATGATTGAAACCGACAAATACGGTTACTACCACGCAACCAACGAAGGCGGCTTTATCAGCTGGTATGACTTCGCAACGGCTATTTTTTCCGAAGCTGTGGCTTTAGGACACAGTGAATATGACAGCGGGCATTTAACGGTTGCTCCTGTTACTACGGTGGAATACGGCATTTCCAAAGCCGCAAGACCGTTTAACAGCCGTCTGGATAAGAGCAAGCTGGTGGAGGCTGGATTCACTCCGCTTCCGACTTGGCAGGATGCACTGAGTCGTTATCTGAAAGAAATCGAGCAGTAAGAGGAGATAGAGAAGATGGGACAGATTAAAGTTGAGAAAAATGTAGGTGGCATCGAGGGCCTTTGTGTGATTGAACCTGCTGTGCACGGTGATGCCCGTGGCTATTTTATGGAAACCTACAACGAAAAAGACATGAAGGAAGCTGGCATCGACATTCATTTTGTACAGGATAATCAGTCCATGTCCACGAAGGGCGTGCTACGCGGTTTGCATTTCCAGAAGCAGTATCCGCAGTGCAAGCTGGTACGCGCCGTGCGCGGAACTGTGTTTGATGTCGCTGTTGATCTCAGAAGCAATTCTAAGACCTATGGTAAGTGGTATGGTGTGACTCTGTCTGCTGAGAACAAAAAGCAGTTTCTCATCCCGGAGGGCTTTGCACATGGTTTTCTGGTCCTGAGCGATGAGGCAGAGTTCTGCTATAAGGTCAATGATTTCTGGCATCCGAATGATGAGGGTGGTATGGCTTGGAACGACCCGGAGATTGGAATTGAATGGCCGGAACTGAAGGGTAAGTACAAGGGAAGCGCAAGTGCAGAAGGCTACACGCTGAAAGATGGTACTGCGCTGAATCTGAGCGATAAAGATCAAACGTGGAAGGGCTTAAAAGAAACATTTAAATTCTAAAGGCAATATTGTAAAGAATGCAAATATGTTTATCACGAATTTGATTGCTTCTTGCACGTTGACCAATGATATGGGTGCACAGGTTTGTTTTTCTGTTGGCTCTAAAAAATATTAAGCTGACAACAGTTGAAGATACAGATATTTTCAAAGATCTTCTTATTGCCAAAAGATTTGATTGGTTGAAATAGTGAAAATTGGTAAGGAATAACAAATGCAGGATAAAAGATATATAAAGGCAGGAATAGGGTATACAGTTGCTAATTATTTTATAAAGGGTTTATCATTTATTACATTGCCAATCTATGTTAGATTGATGTCTACCGTCGATTATGGCAATTTCAATACATATGTTGCATATGAATCGATGCTGTCTGTTATTTTAGGACTGGCACTGCATGCAAGTTTAAAAAATGCAAAGTTGCGTTATCCTTCGTGCGAAGGGTTTAATGATTATATGGCTGCATGCATTCAAATGGGAGTTGTGTCTACAGCCCTTATAATATTGGCTGCTAACATCATATATCCTGTGTTTTCGAGTACTTTGGATTTAACAAGAATTGTTTTTAATATTTTATTGATTCAAAGTTATGCATCGGCACTGTTGACGTTGTACAATTCATATGTAAGCTTGGAATACAAATACAGAAGTTATTTTACTGTTTCCTTGTTCAATGCATTATCTACAACGATACTGTCGATTATTTTGATAACAACTGTTTTTTCAAATAATAGATATATCGGACGAGTTATTGGTAATGCTATTCCTGCGATTATCATTGGTTGCTGTATTGCTTCCTACTTTCTAAAAAAATCAAAATGTAAATTTAAGGTTGATGGTGAAAAATGGAAGTTTGGCCTCTTGTTTAGTGTGCCGCTAATATTTCATGGGATTTCACAGGTAATCCTAAATCAATTTGATCGCATTATGATTAAAAGCATGTCTGGTGCTTCAAGCGCTGGAATTTACAGCTTCGCCTACAACATTTATAATCTTGTGTTCGTTACATCAACATCGTTACAAAATGTGTGGGGGCCATGGTTCTATGAAAAAATGGCCAAGAAAAAGTACACAGAAATTAAGGATAAAGGAAACTCGTTCGCCTTCGGAATGATGTTGTTTATAGCATGTGTTCTTTTGGCTGGTCCAGAGCTGGTTTTTTTATTAGGAACTAAGGAATATTTTGGATCAATTTATTACATAGCTCCTCTGGTTGTAAGTGGCTATTTTGCATTCTTATACAATTTACCTGCACAGGTGGAATACTATTATGAAAAAACCAATTTTATTGCAGGCGGAACATGTGCTGCAGCGGCTTTAAATATAATAATGAATTATTTTGGAATAAAAATCTTTGGAAGCATTGCTGCTGCATATACGACATTGATAATCTACTGCGTTTATTTTATGATTCATTACTTTTTATCTGTGAAAATTCATGGAGCGCATATATTTTCTCTTTTTAAACTAATGCTATATGCAATTTTATTGATCATTATAGCAGCTGTTTCTCTTATGCTAAAAGACTATATGGTGGCTCGATGGGGAATGCTTATTGTGGTTGTCGTTATAGGTACTTTTTGGGCAAATAAGGAATTTGGAATTCTCTCACTACTACTAAAAAAGCGTAATTTATAATTTGGAGTTATTATGATCTTTGAAAAGAGTTTTCCAATGCATAATGAACACAGCAGAAGATACGATAGATTATATTTTGGAAATGGATTATGCAGTCGATTCCCCAAAATGTGGTGATTATTGTGTGACAGTTGTGAAACATCCTTGCAATGCAACCAAAGCCTGCGTGGATCGTATCAACGAATTGTGTGAAGAACGATAAGGGAGATGTACATATGAATATCGCAATCCTTCTCTCAGGAGGACAAGGCACCCGTTTGGGTGGAAGCATCCCAAAACAGTATATGGAAGTGGCCGGTAAACCAATCATTGCATTTTCATTGAGAACATTTGAAAAACACAGACAGGTCGATGCGATAGTTGTGGTAGCTGCGAAGAGTGGAAAAATTTTATCAAGGATTTGGTTGACCGTGAGCAAATCAAGAAGTTTGCGGGGTTTGCAGATGCTGGTTCAAGTCGGCAGCACTCCATTTTGAATGGACTGAGGAAAGCCTATGAAATCGGCGCGGCAGATCCGGATAAAGTAATCATCCACGATGCCGCACGCCCGAATGTGACAGATGCAATCATAGAAGCCTGTATTGATGGTTTGACAGAAGCTGATGGGGTTATGCCGGCTTTGCCGTTAAAGGACACAGTATATATGAGCGAAGATGGGAGAATGATTCAGTCTTTGTTGAATCGTGATTTCCTATATGCTGGCCAAGCACCGGAGAGTTTTGCACTGGGTAAATACTATGCAATTCAAAAAGACATGACGGAAGAAGATCTTGGCAAGGTGAGAGGAAGCAGTGAAGTGGCATTTCGGAACAAATTAAAAGTGAAAATTGTTCCGGGTGACGAACATAACTACAAGATAACGACAATGACAGATTTAAACAAGTTTAAGAGCGAGATGGAGGATAAATGAAAGCATACAATCTTTGCGCTGTAAACAATTTACAGTATCAAGAGGTCAAATATCCTGATTGTCCGGAGGGATGGAGCATTGTAAAGGTAAAGGCAGCTGGGATTTGCAGCTCTGATATTCCTAGAATCTTTACCAAGGGAACATATCATTTTCCTACCATCCCGGGACATGAATTTTCGGGTCGGGTTGAAGCAGTCTCTGATGTGGAAAATCAGCGTCTGGTGGGCAAGAAGGTGGCTGTTTTCCCACTGATTCCTTGTCGAAAATGTGCACAGTGTAAAACAGGTCATTATGAAATGTGCGAGAACTATGACTACATTGGTTCAAGACGCGACGGGGCTTTTGCAGATTATGTTGCGGTGCCGGTTTGGAATCTTGTAGAGTTGGATGAATGCGTAGATTTCGAAGAGGCTGCGATGATGGAGCCGTTAGCCGTAGCTCTTCATGCAATTAAGCAGAGCGGATTAAAAGAAGGCGACTCCTTTGCAGTGGTAGGAACCGGAATGATTGCCTTTGCCGCGGCTCAATGGGCAAAAAGAAAAGGAGCTTCTTCGGTAACGATCTTCGGAAGAAGTGAAACAAAGCGTGAGCTTGCAGAAAAAATTGGCGATGTGGAATATAGAATTGCCGGTGCCAATGCAGAAGGGTTTGATGTTGTTTTGGAAGCTGTGGGTGCTCCAGTTTCAATCGAACAGTCAATTAAATACACAAAAGCTGGTGGAACGCTTGTTTTGATGGGAAATCCAAGCGGAAACATTGAGATGAAACAAGATGTCTATTGGAGAATTCTCAGAAAACAGCTGAAGCTGATTGGGACATGGAATTCTTCCTATGAAAGCAACAAGGATTGCGACTGGGCCGAAGTAAAGGCGGCACTTGAGAATAAACAGATTCAGGCTAAAACTCTGATTTCTCATACGTATACAGCGGATAGATTAGAAGATGGACTGGAATTGATGCGTAGTCATAAGGAACCTTATTGCAAAGTAATGACCGTTTGGGGTAATGACTAAGCGTAGTTAAAGAGGAAGTTTTAAGATGAGCGATAGTAAGATTTCAGCGTCAATGATGTGCGCAAATCTGGTTGATTTGAGAGAGACCATTCGCGTATTTGAAGAAGAAAAGGTGGAATATCTTCATATTGATGTTATGGATGGAGAATTTGTTCCAAACTTTGGTCTTGGCGTTGATTACATCCGCGGATTGCGAGAGCTAACAAGTATTCCGCTGGATTTGCACCTAATGATTAAAAATCCGGAATATAAGTTGCAATGGATAGGAATTAAAGAAACAGACATAGTCTCAATTCATTATGAAAGTACTTATCAGGTGCAAAGAGCATTAGATTGGTTGGCCCCTTATGGCTGTAAGCGATACTTGGCTATTAACCCAGCGACGCCTGTCTATGTGCTGGAAGAAGTTCTTGACTATGTCGATGGAATCAATCTTTTAATGGTGAATCCGGGCTTTTCTGGACAAAAGATTGTTCCGAGCACATTGAAAAAGGCAGAAAAACTAAAGAAGCTTTTGGTTGAGCATGGAAAAGAAAATATGACACTAGAAGTAGATGGAAATATTACGCCCGAAAATGGACATAAGCTGCGTGAGATAGGTGCAAGCATTTTTGTTTGTGGGACCTCGAGTGTTTTTAAAGGTGGCATTGGGTGCTATAAGGAAAACATTGAACGATTCAGAGATGCTATCAGATAAAGCCTGTGTATGTGGTTGCAAACCAGCGATTAGCCTTTAAGAATAAGTTGGCAGATGATGAAATCCATTCCAAACGTAATCTATGCCAGAAAATCGGCGGCTGACAGAATCTGATTGAAGCGAGTTTCTGTGAATTTAATTTTATAAATTTAAATAAGATTGAAATAGGCTGTAATGTTGTGATTTGGGTCAATGCTGTAGTTGTAAAGAATGTTGCAGAAGCGAACATCGTTAGAGGATTCAAAAACAATAGGAATAAATGAAAAGTATAAAATCATATGGCGTAAAAAATGCAATTAGCACGGATTCTTACTGTGTTGGATGAGCTTTTCAGAAAATAATGAGGGAATAGTAGATGAAAACAGTAATAATGGCAGGCGGCAGGGGAACCCGGATTTCCTCTGTTGCCAGTGATATCCCCAAGCCGATGATAAAAATCGAAGGAAAGCCCGTTCTGGAACATGAGCTGGAGTGTCTGCGCGACCAAGGATTCACAGACATTATTTTGACCGTCTCACATCTCGGAAACATCATCATGGACTATTTTGGTGATGGTTCAGGCGTATCTCCGGCAACAGGGAAGCCCTTCGGTGTTCATATTGAATATTATTTTGAGAAGGAACCGTTGGGTAATGCCGGTGCGCTTTTCAAAATCAAGGATAAGTTGGATTCGGATTTTCTGTTGTTGAATGCTGATGCTGTGTTCGATGTAGATTTCAATCGGTTCGTAGCCTTTCATAAGCAGCATGGTGGTTTGGTTACTCTTTTCACGCATCCAAATAGCCATCCCTACGATAGTGGACTCATTATTGCTGATAAAAATGGAGCTGTCGAGCAATGGTTGGCTAAGGAAGATGAACGTCCGGAGTACTATCGTAATCGTGTCAATGCTGGACTTCATGTTATCAATCCGAGCGTTTTGGACCATTCGGGGATTGATGCGAGTAAGGTTGGCACTGTGGGAGAGAACGGGAAACCCATCAAGGTTGACCTAGACCGGCAGCTCCTTAAGCCGTTGGCAGGAACCGGAAAGATGTTCTGCTACGATAGTCCCGAATATGTGAAGGACATGGGGACACCTGAACGCTATTATTCTGTATGCGAGGATTACAAGACTGGTCGCGTTTCCGGTAAGAATCTGAAGAACAAGCAGAAAGCGGTGTTCCTTGATCGGGACGGCACTATCAATAAATATGTGGGTTTCCTTCGGAACATAGACGAGTTTGAACTGATAGACGGCGTTGCAAATGCAATCAAAAAAATCAATGCTTCCGGTTATTTGGCAATCGTTGTTACGAATCAGCCTGTGATTGCCCGTGGTGAAGTGTCCTTTGAAGGACTCGAAGAGATTCACAACAAAATGGAGACACTTCTAGGCAAAGAGGGCGCATATCTGGATGCAATCTACTTCTGCCCGCACCATCCGCACAAGGGATACGAAGGGGAACGCCCGGAATTGAAATTTGACTGTGATTGCCGCAAACCGAAACCCGGAATGCTGCTGAATGCAGCACGGGACTTTAACATTGACCTGTCGCAGTCTTGGATGATTGGCGATGGGGAAAATGATATCAAAGCGGGTCAGAATGCCGGATGTCAGACTGCTTTGATTGGTTCTGAGTCCTACGGACAGACTGTGACGGTATCGTCTTTGAAGGACTTTGTGGAAAAATACCTGAAATAAGAGGGAGATTGCAGCTATGCGTGAATTGGATAACCGACTGATGAGACATATCGACCTGTTGGTAGAACGATACCCCTCTTTAGAATCTGCGAAGAATGATATTGTTGCCGCATACCTTTTGCTGGAGGAGTCCTATGAGAACGGTGGTAAGCTTCTTGTGGCCGGCAATGGTGGTTCTGCAGCAGATGCTGAGCATATCGTTGGTGAACTGATGAAGGGCTTCAAGCTGCCTCGTAAGCCTGAAACCGATTTTGCAGAAAAGCTCGTAGCTGAGAATCAAGAACTCGGTTCTGTTCTTGCCGAAAACTTACAGGGAGCACTTCCTGCCATTGCACTGGACGGTCATCCTGCTCTGTCCACAGCGTACATGAATGACTGCGAGCCGCTGCTCTGCTTTGCACAGCAGGTCAATGGTTACGGTAAATCCGGGGATGTGTTCCTTGGCATTTCCACCAGTGGTAATAGCAAAAATGTGCTGTTTGCAGCGACAACCGCACACGCTAAGGGAATGAAGGTCATTGGACTGACGGGGGCAAAGGACAGCAAACTGAAGGATATGAGCGATGTGTGCATCAAAGCTCCGCAGACAGAAACTTATATGATTCAAGAACTACATCTGCCTATCTATCACTGCCTGTGTCTGATGCTGGAAGATAAATTTTTTGCATAAGGATAAGGACAGAGTTATAGTGGCGTACATTCAACAGGGGCAAAACAGTTCAAACAATTCAAATAAGATGATGTGGGAATACTTCAATGGGAAGTGAAGGACTCCGTGAATGATGAAAATAAAAGAATTATTGGCCAAAATCACTGTATTATGTAGAAGAGAAATACGAAAGCAAAGCGGTATAGGGTTATTGCTTGCAATTTTGTATCGTACACTATCAAGTTCAGTTGTTCAGTGCTTAATAAACGCTTTTTTTGCATTTTACGCATCTGCATATGCTATGATAAATGAAAAGCTTAACTGGGGTGGAATTACAGTATATTGAATAATTCTTTTATCAATGCTGGTGGTAAATCAACATCGAACAAAACAATACAAGCGGGCAGATTTAGTAACAAATGTTCTTGAACAATATGCAACGGTTATCGATTTAACTGGAGATGATATGTTTGACCTTATGAAGCTGCAGGAAACTGTGAATATTTTGGACAACACCTCACAAGCCGTGGTTTCATCCGTGTATGAAGCTTTTCGTGAATATTATAATGAAAAAAACTTTAAGATTAGCATAGTCCAGAATTTTGAAGATAGCAAAAAAGGCCTTTATTGCAAAATGACTGCATATAAAGCGTTTAGGGCAATTCCTGAACGGCATCGGACGAAATATTATCATTCAGATATTGTAAATGGAAAACCCAATGATTACCCTTTCTTTGCTAGAGTTTTATCAGAAGTTAAAAAAGATAAAGAACATGTAGGAAACCGGGGAGAAATTTATATCAAAAATCGTAATACAATAAAGCAATTGTTTGAAGATTCACAACGCAGAAATGGAACGCAGCAGTATTTGGGGATTTTAGCATATAGTGTGGAGCAACATCCTATTATGTTGTTGCAAGTATGTGCGAATTTTGAAGATGGATTTGGTGATGCAGAAGATGTTGACACTATGCTAAATATGGTACTGGTTCCATATATAAAACAACTATATCTTGCTTATGAAATTCAATGTATGTATGAGCAACAGAAACTAGGGACTTGAGGTGTTTGGAGATGAAAGAAAAAATATCTGAACCAGTAAAATATAAGATCTATGTTTCGGATTTTGCTCCTGATAAGCTGGAACGAAATTATAAAAAAATGCAGATAATCCAAAAAAGACTTGCAGCCTCAAGAAAAAAGATGTTTGGATGTATAGAAGTAGGAAAAGCAAAAGATTGAGCGTATTCAATCAATATAATATGTCTTGCGAACATATAGGAATGGTGCTATACTGAAGCCATAAAAATGTCGGAGGTGTCCCTTATGCCCCGTCCCAAAGGCAGCAAGAACAAACCTAAGACCGTAAAAGCAACCGTTGACTTTGCTGCACAGATCGCTGAAAAGCAGTCCGCAAAGGAAGCCGTTTCCGCTGAAATTGCATCTATTACTGCGAACATCGATGCGCTGAAAGCTGACCTGAAAACCAAGAAGGCATCGCTGAAAGCTATCGACAAGGAAATCGCCAGAATCGAAGCTAAAAAGATCAAAGCTGAAACCAAAGCAGCAGAATCCGCAAAGAAAGCCGAGGCAGAGGACGTGCTGAAAAAGCTACTGGCAAGCGGCGTGAGTGCGGATGAGATCCTCGAAAAATTAAAATAAACAAGAACTTAAGACTTGATAAATGCCGTGTGGACAAACTGAACCAGGAGTTCATACGGTATTTTTTGAAGGTTGTCATATAGGTTGTGATGCAAATAAAAGAAATGGAGCGTGAGAAAAATGAAATTGCCAAAATTACATCAAAAACAATAAAGTTTGAATATTATAAACCTCTTTCAAATGTTCTTTGAAAAAGATGCGGGGGTGTTCTGCTCAGTTCGGTTCAGATTTACGTATCAGTAAAATATAAGAATCGGATGGTTTTGAAGCAGAGCTTGCATATCACTGCATGGAGCACTCTGTGTGGCTCTTTGTAATAAGACGAAGAATATATTCCTGACTGAAAAATTATGAGGAATAAAGCATGAATAAAGAAAAAACTGAACTGATTTATTTATGGATTGAGCAGGACGAACATGGATGCTTTCGGAATATGGAGTTCAATTTCTCTCCATGTTACAAAATAAATTTTAATTACAAAACGAGAAGATTAACTGCACAGAAAATTGATAAGCTGAATGTGTTCTCGGAGTCGAAAATCCAGAATCTAACTGCTATCATTGGTGAAAATGGTGTTGGAAAAACTACACTCATAAAATATCTGACGGAACTTGGAGATGTTCCGTATTCTCAAGGGGATAGTGCAGAAAAACGTCAAAAAAGAAGAGAGCGTACGGACTCTTTTGTTGCGGTATATAAACAAGCATGGACAGATTCCTTGAAAATTATTAACCATCTGTCAGGATGTCGTTGAATTCAATTTGAGGGAAATGAAATTGACGTCTACTCTGGAAATGAGTTTGTGACGGAAGATTATATAGGAAAAATATCACATATTTGTCTGTCAAATAGTGAGTACGGTATTGGTGCAAGCGGAAACAGAATGAATTCGGGCATTGACTATATTACTCTGACCAATTCAGCCCTTCCAACAATTTATAAGGATTTCTATCGAAGACTATATGGCGTGGATGTGGAATCCATTTTAGTGGAACTTACGCGTTTCAATACGCTTCAAAGATATATGGCTGATAAAGCAGAAGCTAACGACTTTCAGGTGTTTCTGGATGTTTTGTATTATGATTCGCTGTTGAAAGGGAAAAGCAGATTTTGTGGTAAAAAAATTGATGCCGTGGATTTTTCAATTTCAATATTGGAAGCACCAATATCAGAAAAGTCAAGCAGCGAAGCGGAGATCATGATAAAAAACGGAATGTCAAAATGTAAGACATTGAAAAATGATCTGTGCGAAATGGAGCTTTGGGGAAGGCTGGTTTACAATCTTGCAATGGAGTTGACAGTCGTCTATGACGACTTTGATCCGAGAACTAAGAAGGCGGATGAAATATTTTCCTACTGTAAATCGTTTGTGACTGATAAAGTTCAAGGGCGCGAACGGACATATTATTTGGATGCGTGGCATGAAGCCAACGAGTTCAAAACAATATTAGAAAACGCAAAAAAAGGAGACAACAGGCTCTCAAAGACGGATCTGGCACGAGTGGATTATGCCACAGCGCCAGTTGAAAGCTTCCAAATAATTTTGAGTGATGCTCGAAAGGGTCATGCGTTTGTACTGAAGTATTTGGTCGTGCTTAATCTGGGAATGTCTTCTGGTGAACGTGCGCTTTTGAATATTATGTCACGCATTTGTTTTGCATCACAGATTGAAAATTACATGCCAGGAAAAGGCATTCAATGGAATACAAATATTCTTTTGCTAATTGATGAAATCGATCTCTATTTGCATCCTGAGTGGCAGAGAAGAATCGTTCGAGATTTGCTGAGTTTGCTCCGACGCCAGTTCAAAGGACATTACTTCCAAATCATTTTGACCAGCCATTCCCCAATTGTGTTGTCGGATATTCCGGTGGAAAACTGCATTTTCTTAAAGAAGCGGTCTGATGGTACAGTTTGTCAGGAGGAACGAAACGCACAGACATTTGGTGCAAATATTTACACGCTCTACAAGGATGCCTTTTTCTTGTCAGACGATAAACTTGCAATGGGAGAATTTGCACAGAATAAAATCAATCAATGGATCGATAAAATTGAGACAGGGGAATTGAGCAAAGAGAAAGCCTATAAAATCATTGGATTGATCGGAGAACCTCTTATCCGTCGAAATGTTGAAAAAATGATTCGGCGGCAGGATAAAAAATCGGAACTCATGGAGGACAGGGCAAGTATCCATTCAGAAACCACAGAGGAAAAGAAAAAGATGATAGAATTTTTGGAACGCCAAAAGACAGAAATTGAAAAGCAAATCAAAATACTGAGGGGGATATGAGCATGATCCAATTGCCAAAAGTATCGAAGGAACTAGAGGCTGAATACTTTGAAAGTGTTCAAAAGAGCTACATAGAGGCATTGAAAAAACTGAAGGATGATAAAGTTGAGATCAAGAAAAAGGATACAGAAACTGAAAGTGAACATATAAAACGAAAGGAAAAGTGTTCAAGTGAGGTGAAATCGATTGTCACTTTTTTGAGTGTGAATGGAATTCTTGATGATAATAAGGTAAAGAATATATTATTGGGCAAAGTTCCTGATCTTGAAAAAGCGATGGTAGCGATAGGGCCAATCGAAAGCATAGAAATTCAAAAAGAATTTGAACGTGTCTATACAAATTTCTCGAATCGCAAGTTTGGGTATCAGTGGGCAGAAAAACTTGGTGTTATTGTTTGTCCATATTGTAATCGAAGCTATATTTTTACTGTGAAAAAAGATGCGAGGAATGGAAAAGTTCGGCCGCAATATGACCATTTCTTTCCGAAATCGATATATCCCTATCTAGCAGTTTCAATGTATAACTTGATTCCATCTTGCGCAGTCTGCAATAGTGGAAAAAGTGATAAGGATAGCTTCAAAAATCAAAAAGTGCAATATCTGAACCCTTATGTGGAAGGATATGGAACTAAAACTTTTTTGCAAATTACACCTAAAAAGAAGAAGGACAGAATTCGCGGTTGCGTTGGTTTGGCAGAAGAATATACCGTGAAGCCAAAGAGTGCATCGGACGTGGATAAAGATGCAGCGAAACGGATTCAAGATACTTGGGATTTGCTGAAACTTGGTCCTCTCTACGAAAAGCATAGCGACTACATCCGGAATATTCTTCAGGCTAAACAAATCTACACTGAAGAGTACCTCGATCAGTTAATGAAAAGCTTTCCGGGGGCATTTGACGACATGGACGATTTAAAGGATGTAGTTTATTTTAACTATCTTGATGAAGAAGAATGGGGCAAGCGTATCCTAGCAAAACTGACGCATGATCTAGAAGCAGAGAATTCATGAATACCTTCTTTAGAGAATCAATTCGTAAAAATTTATTGAAATCTTCTAAGAGAAACGCTATAGGTTGTTTAAAAAGTAAAAATCGGAGGTAGAACGGGATATATAGCTTGTAACGCAAATAATAGGAGAAAGGTGCATTATGACAGAAATACACAAGCCCGGCGGAGGACGAAAAAAGTCAAAGCCGGAGTATGATGCTGGGAAAAATCTGAAAGAGCAGTTGGATGCGACCGTGGCTCTTTATGAGGAGGACTGCTCTCTCCAATCTATCGCAGATGCTCTAGCTCTGAATCCGATCAAGGTTCGCAAGCTACTCATCACAGCCGGGGTGTACGAGTCTGACATAGCGGAGACGGTGCAGCATACTTTTTACAAGTATAGAGAAACACAGAGCCATAAAGAAGCAATCCTCTCGACCGCAAATATTCTGAATCTATCCAAAGCCTCCGTTACCTCGTACCTACCATATCAGAAAGGCGTGTATTTCCCAAGCACGACCTCCACAGAGAAAATCAGTGCCGGAGCAGAGCGGCAGCGGAGATACAGAGCAATGAAGCGGTGGAGGGCTGATCCGACAGAAGAAAACTTCTGGGGAGTGGTTCTGGCTTATGCTGGTGTGAAATTCAAAACTTACTCCGGGTTGCCATTCTCTTACGAAATTAAAAAAGGCAGGAACGGCGAGTACACGAAAGAGCTGTGGATCGACAGACGGGAAAA
>OKSE01001172.1_pt1 | contig 13332 bp, 14 predicted proteins | sample 1633631 | NCBI WGS metagenome assembly OKSE01 (sample SAMEA3541555, study PRJEB24748) | human gut metagenome | biome: human gut; feature: human-associated habitat; material: faeces | place: China | collected 2012 | reverse complement strand
TTATTTGCTATGCCCTTTATTTCTTGGCTGTCTTCTACTTATTTGTTTCAAACTTGATACCTCGCCAAATTCCAGGAAATACCTGCAGACCATTCCGATTGCCGTGAACAGGAAGGTTAAGGCATACACCTTTCGCTCCTTCGCAATTCCTAATATTCTTGAAAATAATAAAGCGATTAGACCGTAGCTTACAAAAAACAAATATAATCTCGAAAAATCCAAGGCAGTGCTGCTGTGACGATTCAGTAAAGGATATTCAAAGCACCCGCAAAATACTGTATATCCTAATACAATATACTTTGGAAGCTGCGAGTATTTTTTTAGTAGATTTTGAATTCTGCCGCTTCTAACAGCAAAGAAAACAAATAATACAAATACTAGGAAGAACAGCACCATAAGCATTATCATTTCCATTTTATCCCCCCTTTTTTCTGACTTCTCTGATTAAAAAAACTTACTCCTGTTCAACAGCTGTCAGATTGATCATTCCATTTTCCAAAGTCACTTCAAATTCAATGGAATCACCATAATCCATCTGCGAATAGTTGTCGCCATTACAAAAATCTGTGACTGCATTAACGCCAAGATTTAACGAATATCCTGTGGATGAAGGACGTTTACATACACTGGAAACCACTCTGCCATGATTCATAAATATCAAATTCTCCATCTCTTCAGTCACGCTGTCATTAAGTGCAGGACTCTTTGAACCAGTGATTCTTTCAATATCCTTTAAAGGGAAATATGGGCCAAAGGAATATACTCTGGTAGCCTTTTTTCAAACGGCACTGTTTCCTCCAACGAATAATATCGTTTCCCAGGTCTGCAGAATCAAAGGAACTCTTTTTGAAATACTCCCGGCCTTACAGATTCACTCCGAGAGCAATTTATTCAACAAAATATGACGATTGTTAATAAACATTTCCGTCACCTTATAGCTCTCCGTATCTTCATAAGCACACTCATGTACCGCTCCTCCATCAAAGGATAAAATCTGCGCATCAGGTATTCCTAACAAAATAGGAGAATGGGTAACGATAATAAATTGTGATCCTGCTTTTGCACAGGAATCAATTTCCATAAGCAGGGTTAATTGCCTTTGAGGAGATAATGCCGCTTCTGGCTCGTCAAACAGGTACAGTCCATTGGGCCGCAGATAATTCTGCGTAATCGCAAGGAAGCTTTCCCCATGGGATTTTTCATGATATCGCTCTGAGGGATGTTCAAAATCCGCATACGCTTCTTCTTGCGTTGCCACATTATAAAAGCTTTCTGCTCTGAGAAAATACCCCCATTTTGCCTGACGAAATCCCTTTGAAAGCCGAAGTGCATGATACAGCGGAGAATGAGAATCATAGGTTGAAAAAGAATAATTTTTCGTGCCGCCTTCCGGATTAAATCCATAGGATACCGCAAGAGCTTCCAGCAGCGTTGATTTTCCGCTGCCATTTTCGCCCACAAAAAAAGTAATGGGTTTTTCAAAAACAACCTCTTCCAATTGATTGAGCGCTTCTATTTCTCGTAAATAACTGTCGTTGTCAATCTTATTCCAATCGATAGACAGGCTTTGTATAAATTGTCGATTCATTTTATCCGACCTCCCACAAATTCGATTATCACATCATTTTCACAATCCATTGATATACAGCGGTTATTCTGACTGGAACAACCGCCTGATAACTGATAATCTTAAAATTCGTTCCTGCCGCTTCTCTATTTTCAATATATCAAGATTTATTTTTACTGTAAATATCCAGAAACTGAATTCATGAAAACTTAAGTTCAGCGAAATAAAAATGTATAAACTCCAGCGGAATACTCCTGTAGTCAGAAAGGCTATTGACTTATGTACGAAATCGGATATAATATATAATGTACGAAATCAGACAAGAGGTGAAGCTATGCACTACCTGGAAAGAGAGCAATATACCTATTTAGCCGGAGAAATCAATGCTTTGTACCATGAAGCAGCTGTGAAAATGGGTATTTCAGACAGCGTTCAAAATATTTTATATGTACTCTGCGAGAAAGGCGGAAAATGTCTGCAAAGCGAGATAAGCAAGCTTACAGGTATCAGCCGCCAGACAATCAATTCTGCTGTCCGCAGATTAGAAAAAGAGGACATCGTATATCTGGAGCAGGGGAAAGGCAGAAATACCATTCTTTGCCTGACTGAAAAAGGCAAACAATTTTCATTAGAAAAAATACGTCCTCTCCATGAGATTGAAAACAGGATCTGGAATGAGTGGACACCAGAAGAACAGCAGCAATATTTAGCTCTTACAAAGAAATATCGCGACGGATTAAAAAAACATCTGGAAACTATCTTATAAATGTGAGGAGGAAAAACGTGATTCGAGAATTTCAGACAGAAGATACCGAGCAGGTTATGAAGCTGTGGCTTTCCGGGAATGAAGACGCGCATCCGTTTGTACCGGAGGGTTACTGGCGCTCTCATTTTCATGAGGTACAAAAGGCCTTGCTCCAGTCAAAGGTTTTTGTCTATGTTACAGACGAAAAGATACTGGGCTTTCTTGGCATGACAGACAACTATATTGCCGGAATTTTTGTAGCAAAAAGCTGCCGTTCCTGCGGAATCGGAAGGCAGCTTTTAACCCATGCGAAGCAGAAATATGATACGCTTTCTCTGAATGTTTATCAGAAAAACTCACGGGCAGCCGCATTCTATGGCAGAGAGGGTTTTTCCATCCTGTCAGAAGGAATGGATGAAGCTGCAGGGGAAAAAGAATATACGATGGTTTGGAAAAAATCCGGCTCAGTTCCCAATAAATAGGAACTGGCCGGATTTTTTATTCAAGATGTTAATCCACAATGATACAGTTGATATATCAGCAACTATTAGTAGTTTTTCTTGCCCGTTTTATACAATTATTTAGTTGATATACCATTATAACTCCACTTTAAATTATACAATGATTCAGTTGATATACTTTTTAAATTTCATCCTTATCTCCTACATTTCTATCATATTTTGATACTACATACAGTATGCCCTCGTGTCCATCTTTTTCAACAGCATTTTTCTCCCACACCTTATTGATTTACACAATATAATTATGGTCCGTAATCCATCCTTACAAGCGCATCATACGCTCTACGTTCTTTTGTGATTTCTGCAATCCACAAGGTCATCTGCTCTTGTGTTCCAAGATATTCTCTTGTGAGTTTTTGAATATCCAAAACTGTGCTTTCCATATCTACTTGAATATGTTTATGCGCAATCAGATAACAGAGAAACTCCTGCGGTGTATGGACTTTTGACAAATCATAATATTCCACTACCAAAGAAATGTTCATAGCCAAAGTCTTGTTTATATCCCGGTCTCCAAATACAATTTTGAATGGTATACCTTGCAATCTCCAATATGACATTTCGACGCTTTGCTTTTCGACTAAACGTTTTACCTCTGGATTTTGCAAATCTCCAAAAACCTGATTATAACTGTCCTTCACAGAATAAGCGTCCGCGGGAAACCGCACCTTGCAGAATCATAAGGTCAGTAAGAATCAAACGACAAACAAGAGCTGTAGCTTGCGGTAGTTCACTCCATAGGGCACGACCCTGTTAGAAAGCTTGGCAAGCACTCGGTGTATGAACAGGTGGGACGAAGGAAGTTTGGACAGGATCCCATTAGACACGGAAGGTTCACCCTCATAGCTAACAGAGGATTATAGCCTTAAAAAAAGCCCCATTACCAGGACGCTTTATAAGCTATACCCTTTTATGGCTGTTCAGTACAGGATACGATGACTGTCGTACACCTTTAGCTCTGTTTTGAGAGGTAATATTTAAAGAAAAAGCCCGTAAAATCAATACTTTAGGGCTTGACATTATAGGAAGGCATATGGATTTATAGAAATTCTAACCGCCCCGCAATGAACACGCAGGGCGGTTTTTTGAGAGGAAGTAACAATGGATGAATTCATTGCCGAAGCTATGCGGACAGATTTAAAATTCAATACTTTAGCGGAGGAATTACAATATCTGATTATTATGGTGCGGCAGAGCCGCCAGTCCGGTGTGGCGAGAGCCACCTGTCCGGACTAACGGAGCCACCCCGTTTTGTTTAGTAAGTTACTTTGCCATTGCTGGATCCAATCCATATACTTCTCTCATAGAGAGAGCTTTAGATGGGTCAACACTTTCAATATCAATCTTATAGGAATCATACGATATACGATCCATGATGGCATCGGCAAGAGTACTTTCACCATCACAGATTTGCTGGTACCATTCACTTTCACGGAACTGGGAACAAAAGATTGTTGAAGATTTTTTACGTCTTTTATGTATCAGTTCAAAAAGATTTCTGGCTTCAGCTTCTGTCAGTTTAAGAAGCAACCACTCATCGATAATCAACACTATTGGCTTGGTATATTTTTTCAGGACAGTCGAAAAAGTTCCATCGTCCCTGGCAGCCTGTAAATCCAATAACAGATCAGGAAGTCGTATATATCGCACTGAGTAATAGCGCTTGCATGCTTCCATGCCAAAGGCACAGGCCATGTAAGTTTTGCCACTTCCAGTTGCTCCAGTAATAAAGATGTTCCGGTATTCTGTAATGTATTCACAGGTTGCCAGACGGTTAATCAGTGCTTTGTTCAGCTTTCGTCCTGAATAGTAATCAATTGCTGCGATGCTCGCATCTGGCTGTTCAAGCTCAGCCTGGCGAATTAACCTTTTCAGACGATTGTTTTTACGGTTGCTGTATTCGACATCAACAAGCATGCCGAATCGATCCTCGAACGGAACTTCCTTCATTGTCGGATCATCCATCTGGATGCGGAATGCATCTGCCATAGAAGTCAGACGCATTTCAATAAGTTTATCGATTGTACTTTGATTTGTCATGATTGTTTACCTCCATAGTATCTGGCTCCTCTGGTTATGCCGTGTGGTTTTACTGCTTGAGATGCTTCTGGTTCAGTACCAGGTACATCCTTCGCTGCAGCCAACAGATTTTTGATACTTTTATAGCTGGGTTTACCGGAATAAGAAAGTGCCTTAGCACAGATCTGCTCCAGCTTTTCTGGTGAATATTTTTCTGCCAGTTTCAATAATCCCATGCAGCTTCTGTAGGATTGCTGTTCAATCCTGCCGGAGGTAAGTATTGCATCGACAACCTTACTTGTGTTAATTCCAATCGAATCAGCCCACTTACGGAACCGGTCACCGTTCCATTCCAGATATTTCTGGTGTTCCTGCGGCATATGTTCTGTCACAGTAGAATACTGACCACTTCTTCCATAGAGTCTTCTGTGAGAGGCAATACGATTGTGATTATAAAAAATTTCAACCGTTGTATCTGTTATACGCACATCAACCTTATTTTTGATATACTGATAAGGCACGGAGTAGAACATTCTGTCTACTGCGATGTGATAGTTAAACTGGACGGTGGCTTGTTTCCACTCAGCCAGTTCAAAAGGTGTAGCAGGCAACGGAGCCAGTAATGGCATTTCTTCCCCAAGAAATAAACTGAGTCTGCTACATTCCTTTTTCTGGAATTTACGGGCGTTGTAGGCATCCAGTTTTTCACGGATAGAAGCATTCAATTCTGCAAGAGAGAAAAACTGCTCATTGCGAAGGGCTGCTGTTATCCATGTAGATATCTTTCCTACAGATCCCTCTACATTCGGTTTATCCTTGGGTTTCCGGACTCTGGCCGGAAGAATGGCAAGATTATAATGCTCTGCCATTTCATGATAAGTTGTGTTTAAGGCAGTATTATACCAATCACTCTGTTTATGGTTCACTGCGGTTGCACAGTTATCTGAAACGAGCATAGGTGTGACACCGCCAAAGAAATCAAACATCTGGACATGAGCTTTGATCCAGTTGTCGGTTTTCTCATTCATATATGCTTTTACAAAAGCATACTGACTATAAGTTAATACACCTACAAATATCCATGCATCTGTGATTTCTCCGGTGTCCGGATCAATGATGTGGGCAGGATCACCGGCCCAGTCAACTTCAATCTGTTCCCCTGGTTTTCTGGGGATATGCATGGTAGCCCTGCGTTTTTCTTCATCCTTCTGGATGTAGTAGCAGAACTGAGAATACATTAGAGGCTCTTCGCTGCTCATGCGACACTCCTCACAGTATTCTACCCAGAGAAGCTTTTTGTTTACACCGTTCCGCAGGAGTTCTTTGCGGATGTAGTCAAAGTTTGGCATACACTTATTCGTTGCCGACTTATTTTTAGGAAACATCAGCTCATCTAGCGCACTGTCGGTCATGTCAAAATCCAGCGGCCATGAAAGATTGATTTCCGCTGCTTTTTTCAAAACCTTGGCGACTGTGTTTCTGGATACACCGCAACTTTGTGCGATGTTCCTCTCACTGAATCCTAAGCTTTTCAAGCGTAGGATTTCACGATACTTGGTCATAACTTACGACCTCCTTTATCTGTATTCACACCAAAGGTGTGTATTTACAGTATAAAGGAAATATATGTAATAGAGTCCAATAAGGTGGCTCTGAATTACCGGAATATATGGCTCTCATTCTCCGGAATGGTGGCTCTCAAAGTCCGGACAGGTGGCTCTGAGAGTCCCGGAATAATCATGATGCTTACCGGCCTTGGAATCGGTATGGAAGGAATCCGGCATATTGTGATGCCGGCACCGGAATCTGTTGTGATTCCCGGCCCGATTGCCCTCTGGGCAGCGGTGATTTCCATTTTTTCAAAGGAAGCCATGTTCTGGTACACCCGTTATTACGCAAGACTTTTAAATTCAGCGGCTTTTCTGGCAGATGCGTGGCATCACCGTTCCGATGCGCTTTCTTCTGTCGGCTCTCTTCTGGGAATTGGAGGCGCCATGCTGGGATTTCCTGTTCTTGATTCAGCAGCCAGTGTGGTGATCTGCCTGTTTATCTTAAAGGTTGCCTTTGATATTTTAAAGGATTCCATCCAAAAAATGCTGGATACCTCCTGCGGGGATCTCTATGAGAAAAAACTCTCGGATTTCATTCTCATGCAGCAGGAAGTTCTCGGCATTGATATGCTTCACACCAGAATGTTTGGAAACAGGGTTTATGCCGATCTGGAAATCCGGGTGGACGCAGCCAAGTCCCTGAGAGAGGCTCATGCCATTGCGGAAAACGTTCATAATCAGGTAATAAAAGACTTTCCGTCCATGAAAGATATTATGATTCATGTTCACCCTGAGGACCGGTCCGGGGCGGCAAAGGAGCAGGAAAAATCTTTTTAATTTTTCACAAAATACCCTTGACAAGTCCTGGTTTCTATTGTATCCTTTAACTAGTACACACGAGTGTACATTGAGAAAGAGGATGAAGCTTATGGAGACTTCCAGAGAGCGGGTGACAAGAGCTGATGTTGCAAAAGCAGCAGGCGTCAGCGAAACCATTGTATCCTACGTTGTCAATAACAACCGATACGTGGCGAAGGAAAAAAGACAGAGAGTAGAGGAGGCTATCCGCGCTCTCAACTACCGGCCGAACAATATGGCCCGGGCGCTGAAGGGAAAGAAGAGCAATCAGATTCTGTTTATTGCCGACCATATTACCAATGAGTACTTCAGCAGCATTGTCAGCGCTATGGATCAGTATGCCTACGAAGCAGGATATCTGATTTCTCTGTGTGCCAACAGAAATACACCGGAGTTTGTCTCCCAGGTTATCAGCAGACAGTATGACGGAATTGTTATCAGCTCTGCCAGTTTCCCGGAGGAATATGTAAGCCAGTTTATACAGGCGGGAATTCCTGTGGTGGTATTTCGCAGAAGGCTTCATTTAAAACCCATGGAGCATGCGGCTCTTATGGAGACGGGCCTGTATACAGGCGCTAGAAAGGCAGTCCGCCACCTTATGGAAAAGGGCTGCAGAAACATTGTCTATGTGGATCGAATCAGTGCCAGAGGCCATGTGAGCCCGGCAGATGATATGAGGTTCAGCGGCTTTGTGGACGAGATGAAGGACAGTGGCTTTTCGGTGGGACCGGACAATATTGTCTGCGGCTGCCGGAGTCAGGAGGAACTGGAAGAAGAGCTGCGGCAGCGTTTCCAGAAGGGAACGGCAGCCGACGGGATTTTTGGACGGAACGACACCCTGGCCTGTATCGCCATGACTACTGCACAGCAGATGGGACTTCGCGTTCCGGAGGATATCCGCATCATTGGTTTTGACGATTCCAGCATCAGCCGGCTTTGCTCTCCCAAGCTTTCTACTCTGGGATTTCAGCAGAATGAGATTGCAAAAACGACGATTGATATGCTGTCCCAGATGATGAACGGACAGCAGCCGGAGGATGTTGATTTTGATACAGTATTGATTGAAAGGGAAAGTACCCTGTGAGCAAATTATTGCTCATTCCCTTTTGGCCTATGTACATACGAGTGTATAAAAGGGGCTCCAAGGTTCTTTGCACAGAGGAATCTGTGTAAAAATAAAGGTTTCACAAAAACTATATTACAATGTATGGAGGAAATGATTATGCTTACAACAAGTAAGGAAATGCTTCAGCACGCAGCGGCAAATGGCTATGCAGTACCTGCCATCAACACCCAGGGCGGAAACTATGACATTATCTGGGCTGTCTGCAAGGCAGCCGAGGATCTGGGATCCCCGATTATGCTGGCTCATTATGTGAGCACAGGCGCATATTCCGGACATGACTGGTTTGTAAATGTCTGCAAGTGGTGTGCATCCAAGGTATCTGTTCCGGTAGCAATTCATCTGGACCATGGTGACGGATTTGACATCTGCATGGAAGCATTAAAGCTGGGCTTCACTTCCTTAATGATTGACGGCTCCACAAAACCGGTTGAAGAAAATGCCGCAATGACCAATGAAGTTTTAAAGGTTGCAAAATGCTTCGACGTACCGGTAGAGGCAGAGATCGGAGAGCTGCTTCGTCTGGACAACATGGGAACTGTAATGGAAAACAAGAACATTGTGGATCCGGAGGAGGTTCGCCGGTTCTTAAGTCTCTGCCAGCCGGATTCCCTTGCAATCGGAATCGGAAACGCACATGGCTACTACAAGGGTGAGCCGGACATTCATCTGGAGGTTCTGGAGGCTGTGCGCAAATTCACAGATATTCCGCTGGTTCTTCACGGCTGCACCGGAATGAAGGAAGAGATTATTAAGGATGCCATCAAGCTGGGCGTTGCAAAGATTAACTTCGGTACAGAAATCCGCTACAAATACGTAGAGCATTACGAAGAGGGCTTAAAGACCATGAATCATCAGGGTCATTCCTGGAAGCTGTCTCAGTTTGCCAATGAGAAACTGCAGGAGGACGTAAGAAAGATCATTCGTCTTGCCGGCTCTGAGGGACGTGTAAAATAATTTCGGGTAACAATTCAGGACAGCGGGAGAACTGGCCGGCTTTGACGGACAAGAAGATGCCCGTCCTGAACCGTAACAATTTCAGCATTATCATTCAGAATACAAAACAAAAAGAAAGGAAATGAAAGACTATGAAAAACAGTGAACTTACCTACAAAGAGATTTACGGACAGCCCCAGTCCTTCCAGGCAATCAACAATACCCTGGAAGACATTTATAAAGTCCTGGATCAGGTATTTGCAGAAGAATATGACGAGCTGATCTTTACCGGCTGCGGAACCTCTCTGTATCTGGCACAGGCTGCTGCTCATGCATTTGCATCCTGCACCAAGATTCCGGCTAAGGGAATGTGCTGCTCTGAGCTGTACTACTTCCCGGAGACTTATGTTGGAAACGGCAAAAAGGTTCTGGTTCTTCCGATTACCCGTAAGAGCTATACAACAGAAGTTCGCATGGCTATTGATAAAGTCCGCAGCTTCCCGGGCGTAAAATCCCTGGCAATCACCTGTGATGCTGACAGTTCCAAATACAACGATTACATGATTCTTTCTCCGGAAACCGCAGAGGACAGTGTAATTATGACCCGTTCCTTTACCAGCATGATTTATCTGTCTGTTGTTCTGGCTTTCTATGCCGGCGGAAAGAAGGAAAAAATCGAGGCTATGGCAGACTACGCTGCTCAGTCTGAGGAGTTCTTAAAGCTCAGCGATGAGATGGCAAAGAAAATTGTTGCAGAGCATCCGGAGCTGAATCTGTTTATCACTCTGGGACAGGGCATCAACTACGGAATTGCCAACGAGTGCATGAACAAGATGAAAGAAATGAGCCTGAGCAATTCTGAAGCATATTACAGTCTGGAGTATCGTCACGGACCGATGAGCCTGGTAGACGAAAATACCATGATTATCCTTCTCAGCAACGAAGAAACCGTTGACGGAGATGTGAAGCTGATGACTCAGATGAAAGAGTACGGTGCAACCATCCTGGCAATCGGCAATAACGCTTCCGAGAACTTCAAGGATGTTGACTACACTCTGGATATGCCTTACGGCTACGACAGCCTGCAGAATGCAGCTATGATCGGCTTTATCGGCCAGACCATGGGCTATTACCTGGCAGAGAAGAAGGGACTGAATGCAGATACTCCCCGTCATCTGTCTCAGGCAATTGTAATCAAATAATAAAACCTTTCAGCGAACAGGCCTGCTTTTGAGCAGGTCTGTTTTTCTGTGCATCCGGAAGTGTACATTTGAGATGGATGATTATAAAAATTTCATTTTTTATTTAGAATATTATCATTTCCAGATCTGAAAAACAGGGGGGTTCTATGATACAATAGAGGTAATTTAAATGTCAGGAATCATTAAAACCATATCCACGATCGGAGGTATCTGCATATGAAAAACAGGAATCAGATCCTGATTCTTTCTGCCCTGCTTGCCCTGGCAGCAGTTCCTTTTCCTGCTATGGGAAAAACTATTACAGCCGGTTCTTACCGGGAGGCCCTGGAAAACCCCTCGCCGGGACCGGCACAGGCCCCTGTGGAAACAGAAGCGGCAGAAGAACAGTCCCGGCAGCCATCGGAACAAACCATGAGATTCCTTGTTCCGGATGAAACATCCCGTCACCATGTAGGGAAGTATGCAGAGCCGATTTTCCGTGTGAAGACAGAGAAACCGCAGCTGGCTCTTTCCTTTGATGCAGGAGCGGATCCCGGAGCTGCAGGAACGATTATGGATATTCTGGAAAAACATCAGATTTCCTCCACCTTTTTTCTCACAGGCGACTGGATGGATCAGAATCCTGAAACCACAAAGGAGATTGTAAGAAGGGGGCATGAAATCGGCAATCACAGTGTAAGCCACCCTTCTTTTCCCGCACTGACCAGAGAGCAGATGGATGATCAGATTCAGAGAACGCACCAGAAAGCCCTGGAGCTGACCGGGCAGAATATGTGCCTGTTCCGGTTCCCGTATGGGGATTACAGCAGGGAAGCCATCGATGCAGTAACCGGGAACGGGTATTTTCCCATTCAGTGGAGCGTGGATTCCATTGACTGGCGCAATGAAGGACGCCAGATCATCCTCGACCGGGTTCTGAACCATAAAAATCTGGGCAGCGGCTCTATTATTCTCATGCATCTGGCAGCTGCCTACACGCCCTCGGCGCTGGAGGAGCTTATTGTAAATCTGAAAGATCGGGGATACGAAATTGTTCCTGTTTCCCAACTGATTTACGAAAAGAATTATCATATGGATTATGCCGGAAATCAGATTCCGGAAATCGAATACAAAGGAAACGAAGATGGCGTGTAAATGGTAAAACGAATCATCAAGTATGTGGGACTGGCTGTTATTTTGTATCTGATTTACCTGGCTGTATGCCTGCTGGTTCCGCCGCTGTTTCACAAAACAACCGATACAGCGGCAAGAGAGGCATTCTATACGGCCAAAACAGAAGAAGGGGGCTTTGAAAAGGAAAGGGCCCGCAGTGTGGATACCAACCTGGAAGCTCTTTTGTGGCGTCTGCGCCTGGTAGAAGAGGCAAAAGAAACTCTTGTACTGACAACCTTCGACTTCCGGGATGAAAGCGGAGGGCAGGATATGATGGCTGCTCTCTGGAATGCAGCCAACCGGGGTGTGAAAGTGCAGATCCTGGTAGACGGAATCAATGCCGGTCTGTTTTTGTCCGGCAGCGACAATTTCCGCCAGCTGGCCTGCCATGAAAATGTGGAAGCACGCTTTTATAATCCCATAAATTTTTTGACTCCCTGGAAGATCAACTACCGGATGCACGACAAATACCTGATTGCTGATGACTGGGGATACATCCTGGGCGGAAGAAATACAGATAACCGTTTTCTTGGCTGTTATGAGGAATTTTACAACGAGGATCGCGATATACTTGTTTATGAAACAGTTCCCGGAAAAGGAGAGTCTCTGTGCCAGCTTCAGAATTATTTTGATCGCATATGGAATCTTCCGGACAGCAAACTTTTCAGGAAAACGGGAAAGGGAGGGAATCTGGATGCCCATTATGAGCAGTTAAAGAAACGGTATCCTGAAGCCTTCACGCCTACGGACTGGGAGTCGGAAACCACGGAGACAAACAGGATCGAGCTGTGTACCAATTCCGTTGAACCGAAAAACAAGGAACCATGGATCTGGGACAGAATGATAGAGGAAATGAAGCGGGCATCCGACGTTCAGGTTCAGACTCCCTACATTATTTCCAGCAAAAAAATGTATCAGGATCTGAAATCAGTCACTGATTCGGGCGTTTCCACAGAAATCCTGATTAATGCCGTTGAAAACGGCACCAATCCCTTCGGGTGCACAGACTATCTGAATCAGAAGAAAAAAATCCGGAATACCGGCGTACATATTTATGAGTATCTGGGAAAACAGGCCCAGCATACAAAAACAGTTCTGGCAGACGATGGAATCAGCATTGTCGGCTCCTGTAATTTTGATATGAGAAGTGTTTATCTGGACACAGAACTGATGCTGGTAATTGACAGTCCCGAAATCAATGCCCAGCTTCGGGAACAAATCGGACAGATGAAGGAAAGCTGCCGCCATATGTATCCGGACGGTACTATTGAAGACGGTTCCCTGTACAGGATTCCTCCCCAGGAATGGCAGAAAAAACTGATTTACAGTATCCTTCGCGTCATTATCATTCCAATCCGCCACTTACTCTAGTGCAAAGTCAGGCAGACACGATTTTGCTGCCTTTCCAGCGTTTCCTTTTTGGATTCTGTATTGATTGGGATTCTGTATTGATTGGGATTCTGTATTGACAGAAAAAGGTTCCTTTTATATAATTCATATCATACATATATGAATTACTATTGCTGATGACGTTCTCGTGGTCGAGGTTGGAAACAACGCCGATGGTGGCGATGCAGTTCAGACGAACGTTGCGCATCTCACCGGAGGGCAGACGAACCAGAGCGTAGCCATTCTCCTTAGCCATCAGCTGAGCCATGT
>OKSE01001171.1_pt1 | contig 13334 bp, 13 predicted proteins | sample 1633631 | NCBI WGS metagenome assembly OKSE01 (sample SAMEA3541555, study PRJEB24748) | human gut metagenome | biome: human gut; feature: human-associated habitat; material: faeces | place: China | collected 2012 | reverse complement strand
GATGTGGGCTATGGGAATACGAGATAAAAAGCTGATATGCATAATCAAGCAAATGCTGAAAGCACCTATTGTATTGCCAAATGGTGATATGATTTACCCTACAAAGGGCACACCACAGGGAGGTATTTTATCACCCCTGCTTGCAAACATAGTGCTCAATGAATTGGATTGGTGGGTAAGCAGTCAATGGGAGACAATGCCTGCACATAAAGAATACAAGCTGCGTATGGACAGGAATGGTAATCCCATAAGAAGTCATATATACAGGGCATTCAGAACAAGCAATCTGAAAGAAATGTATATTGTGAGATATGCAGACGATTTTAAAATTTTCTGTCGTAAAAGGAGCGATGCAGATAAAATTTTCATTGCCGTAAAGCAATGGCTAAAAGACAGATTAAAGTTGGAAATCAGCGAAGAAAAATCAAAGGTGGTCAATCTCAAAAAGAATTACTCTGAATTTTTAGGTTTTAAATTAAAAGCGGCACGGAAAGGAGGGAAATACGTCGCCAGGTCTCATATGTCCGATAAAGCGGTTAAAAAAGAAACGGAAAAATTAAAACAGCAAATCATTGTCATACAGCACAGCAAAGATAGTATAAGTATGACAACTAACATACGGCAGTACAATTCTATGGTTATTGGAATTCATAATTATTATAGATGTGCAACTTGTGTAAATCCTGATTGTATGGAAATACAATTTCGAATCAACAAGTTATGGTATAACCGTTTAAAAGGACAAATAAGCAGACAAGGCAGCATACGCCATAAATATATAGCAGACAGATACGGAAAAAGCAAAATGATTCGGTTTCTGAATCAAGAACCAATATGTCCGATAGGATATGTTCAGACAAAAAACGCTATGGATAAGAAAAACAAGATATGCAAATATACGGCTGAGGGCAGAGAGGAAATTCATAAAAGTTTGAAATTCGACAAATGCGTTACGTCGGTGCTTCATATGCTTGCAAGATCGTATCTGCCGAACAGAAGCGTTGAATATATGGATAACCGAGTTTCACTGTATGCCGCACAATATGGAAAATGCGCCGTTACTGGCAAGGTGCTTTGGATTGATGAAATACATTGCCATCATAAAAAGCCTATTAGTCAAGGCGGTACAGATGAATACAAAAATCTTGTGATAGTTCACATTGATGTCCACAGATTGATTCACGCTGTTAAACCCGAAACAATACAAGCATATCTGATAAAAATAAAACCCAATAAATCTCAGCTTAATAAAATCAATAAATTCCGAATATTAGCAGGAAATCCTGCAATTTAAGCGTTTCAATAACTTTGAAAGTAATACCAATCTAACAAATTTGTAATATTGATGGAACGCCGTGTGCGGTGAAAGTCGCATGCACGGTGTGAAACGGGGGAAAACTCGGAGATTATATCAAAGAGTTACCTATCGTTATAATATGCAAAGAAAGCATACGAAACGTTGTACGATACAAGAAACGAGGTGTATTACGATGACGCAAGAAAAATCGACCCAAACGAGCTGCCTGATCTCGACCTTATATGCGGAGGATTCCCTTGCCAAAGCTTTTCAATCGCTGGAAAACGAAAAGGATTCAGCGATACCCGAGGAACTCTCTTCTTTGAGATCGCCAGGATTGCCGCCATTAAAAAACCTAAGTATCTGCTCCTTGAAAATGTTCCCGGACTGCTATCACATAACGAAGGCAGGACGTTTGCGACCATCCTTAGTACGTTGGATGAATTGGGGTACGATGTCGTATGGGAAGTGCTTAACAGCGCAGATTTTGGTGTACCCCAATCCCGAAAAAGAGTGTATATTATCGGATTTCATAGAGAAAAGTGTTCCGGAAAAGTATTGTCTTTCACAGACGCAAATCCAAAAACTCTTGTCAAAAGGATTTCAGGCAGAGAGGGAAACAGAGTATATTCAGCCGACGGACTGAGCATAACCCTTACAAGTCAGGCTGGCGGTTTTGGAGGGAAAACAGGTCTTTACGAGATAATCGGTCTGCCGATAAAATCAAAAACTAAGTCAGGCTATCAGATAGCTCTGCCCGGAGATAGCATCGACCTTGCATATCCAAATATGAATTCAAGGCGTGGGAGAGTTGGCAAGGAGATAGCTCATACCCTTACAACAAGCTGTAATCAGGGGTATTACGCATTTGGGATAGATATGAATCCCGACCCGAAGGTCACAGAGCTTGCAAGATGTATAACCGCAAGGCAGGACAGCGGTATAGGTCATCATAAGGGTGAGAAGTCCGCAGTGATACTCGTTACCGAGCCAATAGCTGTGCTTACCCCTGCAAAGGCAGAAGTAAGACAGGAGGGACGAAGATTTAAACTTCCCAACGAGCCTATGTTTACGATAACTGTAACGGACAGACACGGCGTTGTTTACTGCGGATATATCCGAAAGCTTATGCCTTTGGAGTGCTGGCGTTTGCAGGGCTTTACCGATGAGCAGTTTAACAAGGTCAAAACCACAGGAATGTCCGACTCTCAGCTTTACAAGCAGGCAGGAAATGCGGTGACTACAAATGTTATCGAGGCTATTGGAAAGTATATTTCAGAGATCGACAAGGAGAATGGAAATGGAACAGAAGATAAAAATATTTGAGAATGAAGAGTTCGGCAAAGTAAGAACGATCATAAAGGACGGCGAGCCTTGGTTTGTGGGAAAGGATGTTGCCAAGATTTTGGAGTACAGAAATACGAAAAAGGCATTATCTGATCACGTTGATGAGGAAGATAAGTATCAGGGCGATGGGGTAACAATTCGTGACCCCATGGGCAGAGTGCAGCATCCGACAATAATCAATGAAAGCGGACTATACAGCCTAATACTTTCAAGCAAGATGCCAAGGGCAAAAGAGTTTAAGCACTGGGTAACATCAGAGATACTCCCAACTATCCGCAGAACAGGCGGCTATGTTACAAACGAAGAAATGTTTATCGAAAACTACCTGCCCTTCCTCGACGAACCGTACAAAAATCTTTTCCGTCTGCAAATGACGTTTATCAGCAAATTGAATGAACGGATCAGAAATGATAAGCCTCTTGTGGATTTTGCTCTGCACGTTGCCGACAGCGAGGATCTCATAGATATGAATGCTATGGCAAAGCTTGCGGCTGATAAAAATTTCAATATCGGCAGAACAAGACTGTTTCGCTGGCTGAAAGAAATGGGAGTGCTTATGTCAAACAATCTGCCGTATCAGAGATATATTGACCGCAGATATTTTGTTGTAAAAGAGTCGGTGTTCGAGGTGGAGGGTATGAAAAAGACTTATCGGCAGACGTTTGTGACGGGAAAGGGTCAGCTTTTTATCATAGGTCTGCTGAGAAAATATTACGGAAAGGAGATGTCGTGATGTCCAAAAAGCCAAAATGTCCGCTGATAGGTCAGGACGGAAATATATTCAATCTTATGGGCATAGCCTCAAAAACGCTGAAAAGGAACGGAATGTATGATGAGGCAAAGGAAATGTGCAGCAGAATAACATCTTCGGGCAGTTACTATGAGGCATTAAATGTTATCGGCGAGTATGTTGAGATCGCTTCTATCGATGATGAACAGACAGAAGATGAGGATATGGAAATGGAGATGATGTAAATGACGTATTTGTTCATTGGAATGATGATAGGTGTTATCATCGGAACAACGATAGGTTCTCTTGCCGTGGCTTTTAAGTCTGCTGAAAAAGAGATCGCACGTCTTGATAAGGAGGTCAAAGATGCACACAAACAGAGTTAAAGCCAAAGTAGACTTCAAGTTCTGTATGGGTAATATTCCTGCGATGCTTAGAGCAACAAAGCCTGTGCTTTCTGAACGTCAGTACAATGAGCTGTGCAATGAGGTAAACAAAGCCGACGGCTACCTTGAACAGAAACGCATAATATTCAGCTATGTTGACCCGATAATCAAGGGCTGAAAACAGCGTAAAATCTAATATTTATTAAGGTCGTTTTGCCAACAGCAGATCAAAAATCTGGTGCTTGCAAAGCGACTTTTCTGCTGTTGGTTCTAACGGCAGAATAGGAGTAAATTGAAAGCAAAGCTTTCAATTACGAGTTTTGTGCTTTGCACAAAACATCGGAAGGAGGTGTGCCTCCTTTCGGAGGCAAATTATATATGAACAGTTTTATGTCATGGGTAGGGGGAAAGAAGAATCTTCGTGACGAGGTTCTTGCAAGATTTCCGCCTTACTATGAAAGGTATATCGAGGTGTTTGGCGGTGCAGGCTGGGTGTTGTTTCATAAACCACCGGGTATGGATTTTGAGGTGTACAATGACTTTAATTCAAATCTTGCAAATTTGTACCGCTGCGTTCGTGATAAGCCTGCAAAGCTGAAATACAAGCTTAGGTATGTGCTTGATTCAAGAGAAGATTTTGAATACTTAGCTATACTTCACAAACGTGGTATTTTGCCAAGGCTTTATGACGTTGACAGAGCGGCTAAGTTTTATCAGCTTATTCGTTACAGCTATGCAAGCGGACTTGACAGCTTTGCAAGTCAGCCGCATTCCATTTGGTCGGACTTCCCGATGATAGACTTGGCGGCGAGGCGATTGCAGAAAGTCATAGTTGAGAACAAGGATTTTGAAAAGCTGATACGGCAGTATGACCGCCCTGTCAGCTTTTTCTACTGCGATCCGCCGTACTTTGCTACCGAAAACTATTACAAGGACGTCGGGTTTAAAACCAAGGATCATATCAGACTGCGTGACACTCTTCTGGATATCAAGGGCAAGTTTCTTGTTTCTTACAACGACTGTCCTGAGATCCGTGAGATATGGAAAAAGCCTAACATCAAGATCGAAGAGATAAGCAGGCTGAACAATTTGGCACAGCGGTATGACGGCGGCTGTCAGTATGCAGAGTTGCTCATATCAAATTATGACACAAGCGAACGTGCGAAAGCTATCAAACAGCTTTCGCTTTTTGATTAGGAGGTTTTTATGAAGAAGATAATATTGGCACAGGTTTTAACGGCAAAAGGCAAAACAGAATTTTCTGGGCTTTATGACAGGCACGGAAATGCTGTAACGGTGGAGGTCGAACGTGACAGCAGCGGTGTTTCACTTATCGTATGGCAAGACGAACAGAAAAAGCAGCATTTTGACTGTGGGATATCCGAAGAGGAGATACAGCGTACCTGTTCCATGTACGAAGACTGCGACGGGTGTCCGCTTAATGACTACTGCGGAGAGGAATCGGAGGTGGTTTCATGAAAATACTTGTGTTTGAACCGATGAAAAAGCCGTATGTGAAGGATATTAAAGATAATATTCACGCTATGCAGGAAATTGTGGGCGGCAGCATAGAACCCATATATTTTGAACCAAAGCAGGACGCAATCGTCTGGTGTAATGACGAATTTCTGCTGAACGGTTCAGAGCCTAACAGGATTGTGGGTGCAACACTTGTCCACGGCACTTTTTACATCTCAGGCAACTATCAAAATGAATACGGCGAGTGGGATAGCTGTTCACTTACCGATGAACAGATAGAAAAGTACAAGGAGCAGTTTAATCATGTGGTAGTAAATCTGCCGGGCATAGGGCTTATCGCAGTGAGGGAAACCAAGCCGGAAATAATCGAACCGGACGAAGAATTTGAAGAAGAACATGAAATCGAACAGACAATGTAAAGGAGAATGAAACTATGAGAATACACGCATCTATCAACAGAATGGTAAACAAAGAGGATTCAGCAATCAAGGCATATGCCAGCGTAACGATGGACGGTATGTTCGCCGTTCACGGACTGAGGGTCATCGAGACCGAAAAGGGCAGGTTTGTCAATATGCCTTCCACCTCATACACTAATAAGGACGGCAACAAGCAGTACAGCGACACCTTCCACGCCATAACCAAGTCGGCGAGAACTGCCGTAAATCAGGCTGTGCTCAATGCTTATGATCTCAAGCTGCAGCAGGTTCAGCAGACGGATATCGAGGTGGAGAACACTCCCGATGAGGAAATGTCGGAGCCTGAAGATGAACCTGAACCGGAGCTAAGTATGTAGTTTGCTAAAGCATTTGCTGTGTATCTTGTAACAAAGGTAGAACTTTTGCAAAAAGTATAGATTTGTGGGCGGATATATGATATATTGCTTGACAAGGAGCGTGATGATATGAAAAGAGCGATATTAATTTTGATACTCTGTGCGGTGTTTTTATCAGCCTGCGGAAATGCAGCGGAAACTGCCGAAAGATCAGTAAGCGTCGGCACTTCGGCAGTGAGCCAAACTACGACTGCGGTCACAGTTTCCGCAGTAACATCTGCAAAGGAAGAAAAGGATACAAGCGAAGCCACAACTACTACTTTTAAAACAAGTTCGCAGACGGTATCCGAGACTTCAAAACCGACAAATATCACAGTAACTACGACCAAGAAATCAGATCCGTCAGGTTATTCGGGAAATTCCAGTCAGGGACAGAACAATTCTGCACAGAATAATAACGGTCAGGAAAATAACTATCAGCCTGTGCAAAATGATCCGCAGCCAGATAACTCGCCGTCCGATAATAACCGGAGCAATAACGGAGCGGAACAGAATAACCGACCGTCTGATAATAAGCCTCAAAATAACGATCCGACGCCTCCGACTACAACTGCAAAGCCACAAATTACAGTACCGCAGACTGAACCGCCTGAAGTTGTAATTGAAGATACAACAAACTTGCAAAGTGTTCTGAATTATGTAAATTCACTTGGAAGAACAACCGATGAATATTACAATATAGGTGCAGGGTTGAGTCACGATGGTTCTGATTATGGAAAAGCCGAAGCGGTGTATAATTGGATTCGGGATAATGTCAGCGGAAATTGTCAAGTGTTCTCAGTGGCAACAATGTATGCCTGCAAGGGGATTGGGCTTGAATGTCGGTATGCGTTTTTCTCCTCCGATGACTGGTATGGACACATGGCAAATCTGGTAAACGTGAGCGGAGCATGGTATGTGTTCGACACACAGGGCGGCAGATTTTTAAAGTCGGATAAATACGGTGATATTACCCAGATATTTGATGAAAATGACAACACGATCGAACTGTCGGTAAGCGAATCTGCTTACTAATTAAGTAAACAACAAAGTTGCAATAAAGAGAGCCGATTTGGCTCTCTTTCTTTTGCGCAAAATCAAAGGAGAAATGCAATATATGTTTAAAATTAAATCAAAGATTTTAAAGAAACTCAGCGCAGGGTTCATGGCAGGACTCTGTGCTTTTTCTATGTTCGGTTCATCTATGAGCGGAGCTATCACAGCAAGTGCCGCAAGCACACCTATGGAAAACCCGGCATTCCCGTCAGCGGATACGGTGATCGCAAAGGCGGCGACCTTGCTGGGTACACCGTATACCTATGGAAACAAGGGCTACTGGTATGCGTATGATCAGGGTCAGTACACTCCGCTGTCGGTGCAGACGATCAACAACCTCGGTATCGACTGTTCGGGTCTGGTGTACTATACGCTTACACAGCTTGGATACAAAACTTCGGGATTTTCTTGGAATAATCCCGTTCCCGTTGATACAGCGCAATGGTTGACAGTAAACGATAACTGCACGATCACCTACGATGGCGTAACATCTAAGGTGGAGGTAGAAAAGTCAAATATCAAGACCACAGACCGCCCATATTGGGAATGCTCCGACGGTTCGACGATCACTCCCGGCTCGGTTGTTGTGGCGGAGAACCCCGGCGGTATCGATCACGCATGGATCTACATGGGCGAATTTGATTCAAGAAACGATGTGGTAAGCTACCTTAAGTCTATCGGCGTTTCGGAAAGTCTTATCAATTCCAAAACAGTCGGGGACGGCACAGGCGCAGGAGGTACACACTGGAGAATCGAATCAAACGGTTCTGAGGGCGTTGTTATCAACAACAAGACTGACGGTAAGACTGCTACCGCTATGAATATGTCGGCGTTCAGAATTACAAAGACAGATGTTACCTTTGAGATCGATAAGTACAATACGGACGGTGATCTTGTAGGAAAATCAAGTGTTGACAATTCCACAGCGGTATACGGAATCTACAGTGACAAGTCCTGCACAAAAAAGGTTGGCGAAATCGCCATAGGCGCTGACGGCACAGGTAAAATTCAACTTCCCGACAGCACTTATTACGCAAAGGAATTAAAAGCTCCTACAGGTTATTCTATTGATCCTACTGTTTATACAATCAAAGCAGGAAAAAACAAGGTGACAGAGGATTTCAAAACAGGAACAATTAAAATTAACAAAACCGCAGAGGACGGAATCATCAGCGGCAGGGAGTTTAAAATCACCTATTCATACAATGGAAAATCGCTCTCTGAAACTGCCAAAACCAATGCAAACGGAATTGCAACCTTTGACGATCTAAGAGTTTATGATATGTCCACAGGTAAAGCAATTGTCTACACCGTATCCGAAATCAACGTAGATACGAGATATGAAACTCCGAAAGCGCAGAACGTTACGCTGACGAGCGGAAATGTTGATCTGACTGTCAATGTCAATTTCAACAATGAACTTAAAACAGGTTCAATCAAGATCAATAAACAGTCGGAGGACGGAGAGAACGGCGGCAGAGAATTTACTGTAACAGGTAACGGCAAGACTTACAGCATAAAAACAGGTTCTGACGGTATCGCAATTCTTTCCGATATTCCCGTTTACGACAGCAATAATGAGAAGATCGTGTACACGATTTCTGAAAAAAATGTACCCGTAAAATATGTTGTTCCTGCGGATCAGACAGCAACTCTTACTGCTGACGCAACTACAACCAAGACATTCAAAAACGTTCTCAAAAAGTTTACCGCCCAAGTAACAAAGCAGGATTCCGAAACAGTTTCCGCACAGGGCGACGGTACTCTTGCAGGAGCAGTTTACGGCATTTACCGTGACGGCGAACTTATTGACACCTACACCACAGATGAAAACGGATATTTCAAGTCCAAGGAGTATGTCTGCGGAAATTACACAGTTCAGGAGATTTCTCCCTCCGAGGGATATCTGCTTGATATGACTGTTCATTCCGTAGGCGCAGAGCCGGAAAAATACACAATTGAAAGTAATCTCATTTCTATGACTGTGACTGAGGACGTAATAAAGGGCAATATCTCAGTCATCAAGCATACGGACGACGGCTCGACTCAGATCGAAACGCCCGAAGTCGGCGCTGAATTTGAGGTTTATCTCAAGAGCGCAGGCAGTTATGGAAATGCTGCTGAAACAGAGCGTGATCATCTGACTTGCGATGAAAACGGCTTTGCACAGACAAAGGATATGCCATACGGCGTTTACACTGTGCATCAGACAGTCGGCTGGGAGGGTACTGAGTTTATTGCTGACTTCGATGTCAACATCAGCGAGAACGGACAGACCTACCGCTATCTTATCAACAATGCAGAGTTTGAAAGCTATGTTAAGGTGGTAAAGGTCGATTCCGAAACAGGAAAAACAATTCCTTATGAGGGCGCAGGCTTTGAGATCTATGATTCAAACGGTCAGAAGATTTCTATGACTTTCAGCTATCCTACTCCCACAACTATCGATGTATTTTACACAAACAACGAGGGATACCTCATCACTCCCGAGGTTCTTCTCTACGGCGAATATTCTCTTGTTGAGGTTCAGGCTCCTGTGGGTTATGTTCTGGACAGCACACCCGTGCCCTTCACAGTTTCTGCTGATAACGCAGAGGAAGAAAATGCTTTGACAGTCATTAAAGTTCACAAAGAAAACACCGCTCAGAAAGGCAGAATTTCGGTTCAGAAAACAGGTGATATTTTTAAAACCGTTGCTATGGCGTCCTCCGCTTACACGGATGAAAACGGCGAGATGACAGTAAATCCGACCACCTACACTCCCGTGTTTGCAAGCGGAAATCTTTCCGGCGCAGTATTTCAGGTGATCGCTTCGGAGGATATCGTTACGCTTGACGGTACTGTTCATGCCAATGCAGGCGACGTTGTGGCTGAAATTACTACCGATGAAAACGGATATGCGGAAACCGATTTATTGTATCTCGGTAAGTACGAAATCAAGGAGGTTCAGGCACCTTACGGCTATGTTCGGAATAGCGAATCACAGTTTGTAGAACTGACCTATGCAGGACAGGAAATCGCTGTTCTTGATACGGTAAATGCATCATTTGTCAATGATTATCAGAGTGTTGAAATCTCACTTTCTAAGGTTATGGAGAACGACGAGCTGTTCGGAATCGGAAACAATAATGAGTATCTCTCTGTTCGTTTCGGACTGTTTGCGGCGGAGGATATACAGGCGGCAGACGGTACTGTAATTCCTGCGGACGGTCTCATTTCTGAAATCAGTCTTGATGAGAATATGACTGCTGTAATCGCAGAGAAAATCCCATTCGGTAAGTACTATGTTCAGGAAATTGCCACCGATGAACACTATGTTCTCAACGGTGAAAAGTACCTTGTGACATTTGAGTATATGGGTCAGGAAGTAACTACAGTTTCTATTGACTGCGGTCAGTTCGTAAATGAATTAAAGCGCGGAAAAGTCGAGGGTATCAAGGTAAATGAGAGCGATGAACCTCTTGAAAATGCTCTGTTCGGACTGTTTGCAGTTGATACTGCCGAATTCACTTCTGAAAACGCATATATGACCGCTGTTTCCGATGAAAACGGATATTTTGAGTTTGATGAGATCCCCTACGGCGAGTATGTGGTTCATGAAATCGAAGCTCCCACAGGATATATTCTCAGTGATGAAAGCTATCCCGTAACTGTTTGCGAGGACGGCGAAACTATCACGGTTCGTACAATTAACAAGCCTATTACCGTTGAATTGTCTAAGATTGATGTCTACGGCGAGGAGCTTATCGGAGCAGAGATGCAGCTTGAAAATGCTAACGGAGAAATCGTTGATGAGTGGACTTCCGACGGCACAAATCATGTTGTAACCGAACTTCCTGCCGGAGATTACACGCTCAAGGAAATTGCGGCTCCCGACGGATATGTGATTGCTACGGATATTAAGTTTACAGTTGACGTTTACGGCAATGTTACCGTAGAAAACGTTGAAGCCACAGCGACTTCGGAGAACGGCAATCCACTCGTTGTAATGATCGACGACACAACAAAGGTACAGATTTCCAAGCAGGATATCACCACAGGTGAGGAACTGCCCGGTGCAAAGCTTCAGGTTATAGACAGGGACGGAAATGTTGTTGAGGAATGGGTTTCATCAAGCGAACCGCATTTCATCGAAGGAAAGCTGATCGCAGGCAAGGAGTACACGCTGAAAGAAACTATCGCACCGGAGGGCTATGAGATAGCAAATGAAATCAAGTTCACAGTAAACGCTGACGGTAGCGTGACCGAAGTCATTATGTATGACGAGCTTACACCTAAAACGACTACTCCGTATACAGGCGATAACCACAGTGATTTTGCGGCATTTGCACTTATGGGCGCTTCGCTCATAATCTTTCTTGTGCTGATCATTAGCAGAAAGAAAAATGATGACAAGGAGCCTGAAGATCATTCAGCTCTTTGCCCCGAATTTATTGAAATTGATGAGGATTGATCTATGACTAAGAAAACCAAAGCTATTCGCACTATTGCGGCTGTGACCGCAGCCGCCCTCCTCGGAGGGGGAATTTATCTTCTGGTGAAAAACGACGTGGCTCAGAAAATCAATTGGCAGGATATTCTGATCTATGCTCCTACCCCGATAGCGAGAGAAACGCTTGATGAGGCAGTCAACAATAGTTCTGACAAGCCATCGGCGGACAGAGTTCCCGAAGATACAAAAAAGGAGCTTACAGCACAGGTACGGCAGCTTTCCAACGAGCATAGTGACTCCGTGGCCTGGCTGTATATCCCCGGTACAAATATCGATTACCCGGTCATGCAGTCGGAAGATAATGAATATTACGCTCACAGGGCGGCGGACGGAAGCTATCTCTATGCAGGCTCGCTGTTTATGGACTACCGCTGTTCAAGTGATTTTTCGGACTTCAACAGCGTTATTTATGGTCACAATATGGGCAATGGAACGATGTTTGCAGATATTCCGAATTACGAAAACGAGGAATATTTCATGGAACACAGCTACGGCTGGCTGACTACCGATGACAATGTTCGGTTGATAGATTTCTTTGCGGTTGCAAGAACTACAGACACAAGCGGACTTTATCTTGCTGATCCGACCTTTGAAGAGTGGGATTTACAGCTCAGAAACTGCGCGAGTATTTACAAGGAGATCGGCATTTCCGAAGAAGATAACCTGATAACGCTGTCAACTTGTACTTCTGCAGAGGGTAACAGCCGCACAATTCTGGTAGGGAAAATTATCGAAAACAGAGAGGATGATGTGTAATGAGATCAAAAAAGAAAATCATTGCGGCGGCAGTAAGCGCATTTTGTTTTGTGCAGATGATGTCAATAACCGCTTATGCTTCGGGCGATGTTGCGGGGGCGGTGACAAGCACTTGGACTACAGCAAGAGCACAGGTCGTTTCAGTCGTAAACAATGTGGTGTTTCCCGTGATAGACGTTATACTTGCAGTTCTGCTGTTTGTGAAGATAACACTCGCATACCTCGATTATCGCAAACACGGTCAGCTTGAATGGACGCCGATCGCTATCATTTTCGGCTGTTTGATCTTTTCTCTGACCTGTCCGCTGTACATCTGGAGCATAATCTGATAGGGGGAAAATGAATATGAAAGCAAAAGTAATGACTGCAATTTTAGCGACGATTATGCTGACAATGACAGCTTGCGGAACGATCAGTCCGCCGATCCAGAATGCTGTTACGGAAACAACTACTACAACCACAGCCGAGTCCATACACGACTCGGCTGCCTCTTCGGAGGCTGAAAGCAGTTTAGAGGATGAAAAGATAAAGACGGACACCTTTATTGCCGAATTTTTCGATTCCGATATATCCTTTGTGGATACAAGTGAATTGGTAGCGGAAGCTATGAAAGGCTGTTCTTTTGATAATGAAATTGATGATTCAAATGGTGTGCAGAAGATAACGCTTAAAGGCACAAACGGAGGTGGTTCTGTTGAGGTGATGTGTATTGATCTGAGTAAAAGCGGTCTTTCTTACGATATGGAATATATCCTTGAAAATTTAGGGGATCATTACTTCAGGCAGACTGCTGCTCAGATGAACGGTATCACAGCGGACGATTTTGTGTCCGATTACAGAATGACAAGCAGCGTTGTATCAAAGGGAAAATATCAGCGTTATGCGTCAGTCCAGAAAACTGATGGAATGGCGTCGCAGTTTGGATACACTGAGACCTACGCTGTTCTTAGTGAAAACAAGCTGACCGTTGCGTCGGG
>OKSE01001165.1_pt1 | contig 13389 bp, 12 predicted proteins | sample 1633631 | NCBI WGS metagenome assembly OKSE01 (sample SAMEA3541555, study PRJEB24748) | human gut metagenome | biome: human gut; feature: human-associated habitat; material: faeces | place: China | collected 2012 | reverse complement strand
GGGCGATCCATTCTGCGCTCCGCATGATCGGCCGCGGCGGGGAAAACGGTACCGGATTTCCTTATGCGGGAATTTGTGTTGTGAAATTAAACAAGTTTCACGCGAAAAAACTGTCCGGAATTGAGAATTTACTAAAAGCGATTGACACCGTGGGAAAAAGTTGCTACCATAGCATTGTAAAACAGCCGGAAACGTTACCGGAAAGGTTCCCGGCGAAGCCTGTCAGAGAGAGGAGTACGGAGTACGACGTGACCATCAAGGATATTGCCCGGCTCAGCGGAGTCAGCGTCAGCACCGTCTCCCGCGTGCTCAACAACCGCCCGGACGTCAGCGACGAGAACCGCCGGAGGGTTCGTGCGATTATTGAGAGCAGCAACTACATACCCAACAACAGTGCGCGCGACCTCGTGCGCACGAAGTCCGACGCCATCGGCCTTGTCGTGCGCGGCCGGTCGAACCCGTTTTATACCGACATCATCCGCGCCATCGAACAGGGCATCACCGAGCGCGGCTATACCATGGTCATGCAGCAGATCGGCACGAGCGACGACGAGGTCAAGCGTGCCGCCGTCATGGAGCGCGAAAAGCGCCTGCAGGGCATCGTGTTCCTGGGCGGTCGGTTTGATTACACCCCCGCTGATCTGGCGATGCTGAACGTTCCCTTTGTGTGCTGTTCCTACTCCAACCGCTATGGCACGCTGATCGAGGGCGAGTATTCCTCTGTGTCCATCGCCGACGGTGACACCGCACAGCAGGCGGTAGAGGAGTTGTACCGCCACGGGCACCGGCGCATCGCCGCGCTGATCTCCCGTCCCAACGATCAGTCCATCAGCCAGCTGCGCTATGAGGGCTATGTGCAGGCGCTGGAGAGTCACGGCATCCCCGTGGACCCGGAGCTGGTGATCTCCACCGGCGGCTTCGACGTTCGCGACGCCTATTCCGCCGTAAAGGCTGCCCTGGAACGGGGCGCGGATTTTACTGCTCTATTTGCCATTGCCGACTCTATGGCCATTGGTGCCATGCGGGCCTTGATGGACGCCGGCAGGCGTATCCCCGAGGACTGTTCCGTTATAGCGATAGATGGGTTAGAGTTGTCTGCCTATATTGAGCCGCCGCTTACTACCCTGTGCCAGCCTATGGAGGAAATGGGCCGCCGCAGCGCCGAGATTTTGCTGGACATGGTGCGGCACAAGGGCTCCCACGCCTGCGAGCTGCTGCCCACCACCCTGCGCCGGGGCCGCAGCGTGGCCGCGCCCAGGTGATACTTTTGTATATCTTTGTGATCTATTTTGTGTATCCTAAGGATCTGTTTCCTGCATCCCAATAATTTGTTTTTTGTACCCTAATGATCTGTTTTTTACATCCTTGTGATGTGAAAATAAAAACAAAAAAGGAGTAATTACCATGAAGGAGTTTCTTGCAATGCTTCTTGCTCTCGTGATGGCCCTGTCTCTGGTGGCCTGCGGTGAGAAGAAGGACGACACTCAGGGTAACGGCGACGGTGATGCTACCGCTGCCAAGGTCAAGGTCGGCTTCATCACCCTGCATGATGAAAACTCCACCTATGACAAGAACTTCATCGATGCCGCCAAGGAAGCCTGCGCCAACCTGGGTCTGGTCGAGAATGAGGATTACTTCATCAAGACCAACGTGGGTGAGACCGAGCAGTGCGCCGAGGTCGCCGCTGATCTGGTGGATGCCGGCTGCAACATCATCTTTGCCGACAGCTTCGGTCATGAGCCTTACATGATCGAGGTCGCCAAGGCGAACCCCGAGGTGCAGTTCTGCCACAGCACCGGTACCCGCGCTCACACCGAGGGTCTGGCCAACTACCACAACGCCTTCGCCTCCATCTATGAGGGCCGTTACCTGGCTGGCGTTGCCGCCGGTATGAAGCTCAATGACATGATCGCCAACGGTTACATCACCGAGGATCAGGCCAAGATGGGCTATGTGGGCGCCTTCACCTATGCCGAGGTTATCTCCGGCTACACCTCCTTCTATCTGGGCGCCAAGTCTGTGTGCCCCTCTGTCACCATGGACGTGACCTTCACCGGTTCCTGGTATGACGAGACCGCTGAGAAGGAAGGCGCCAACAAGCTGATCGCCAACGGCTGCGTCCTCATCAGCCAGCACGCTGACTCCATGGGCGCTCCCACCGCTTGCGAGAACGCAGGTGTCCCCAACGTTTCTTACAACGGCTCCACTCTTGACGCTTGCCCGAACACCTTCATCGTTTCGTCCAGAATCAACTGGGTTCCCTACATGAAGTACATGATCGAGTGCGTCAGAGACGGCAAAGAGATCGACACCGACTGGTGCAAGGGCATCAACGAGGGCGCTGTTGAGCTGACCGCTATCAATGATAAGGTCGCAGCTCCCGGCACCGCCGAGGCTATCAAGGCTGCCGAAGAGCAGTTCAAAGCCGGCACTCTTCATGTTTTTGACACCTCCACTTTCACTGTTGGCGGCAAGGTTCTCACCAGCTACAAGGCTGACGTCGACACCGACGAGAACTACACCCCCGACACCGAGGTTGTTTCCAACGGTTACTTCCACGAGTCTGAGAAGCGTTCCGCTCCTTACTTCGATGTTGACATCGACGGCATCACTCTTCTCAACAAATAATTAAGCTATAACTTTCATTCAGACGGGGCGACGAAAGCCGCTCCGTCTGAAGCAGTTCAAAAGACAAGATTTTTAAGTTTGAAAAGCCGATTATCCTTCCTGTTTTAATCGGCTTTTGAGATTTAAAATAGGAGGATAAGTGGGCTTGAACGCAGCAATTGAACTGAAAAATATTTCAAAAAGCTTCGGAAGCATCATCGCCAACAAAGATGTATGTCTGACCGTCAACCGCGGTGAGATACTCTCCATTCTCGGCGAGAACGGCTCCGGAAAAACAACGCTGATGAACATGATCGCCGGAATCTACTATCCGGATCACGGTCAGATTTTCATCGACGGCAAAGAGGTAGTCATCCGCTCCCCCAAGGACGCGCTCGACTACAAAATAGGCATGGTCCATCAGCATTTCAAGCTCGTGGACGTGTTCTCTGCAACGGAGAACATCATTCTCGGACTTGACGAGGGCAAATTCAACGTCAAGAAGTCCGCCGAGCGCATCAAAAAGATAAGCGAGCAGTACGGCTTCGACATTGACCCGAACAAGAAGATATACGAAATGTCCGTCTCGGAGAAGCAGACCGTTGAGATAATCAAGGTGCTTTACAGAGGCGCAGATATCCTCATTCTTGACGAGCCCACCGCCGTTCTCACCCCGCAGGAGACGCTCAAACTCTTTGACATCCTGCGCCGCATGCGCGACGACGGCAAGGCTATCATAATCATCACCCATAAGCTCCACGAGGTGCTCTCCCTCTCCGACCGCGTATCGGTTCTCAGAAAGGGCGAATACATCGGCACGGTCAACACCGCAGAGACGAACGAATCAGAGCTTACAGAGATGATGGTCGGCAAGAAGATAAGCCTCAACATCGACCGCAGCGATCCGGTTGACCCTGTGGACAGGCTCGTTGTCAAGGACATCAGCTGCATCAACCGCGACGGAGTCAAGCTTCTTGACGACATCTCGTTCACCGCGCGTTCGGGCGAGATTCTCGGCATCGCGGGCATCGCCGGAAGCGGTCAGCGCGAGCTGCTTGAATCCATCGCCGGACTTCAGCATCTCAACAGCGGCGAGATTATGTACAACAACCCCAAGACCGGCGGTCAAGACAACCTGCGCGACAAGACGCCCATGCAGATCCGCGAGCTCGGCGTGCGCCTGTCGTTCGTCCCCGAGGACAGACTCGGCATGGGACTCGTCGGCAACATGGATATCATCGACAACATGATGCTGCGAAGCTACCGCAAGGGCAAGGGCGCGTTCCTTGAGCGCAAGAAGCCCAAGACGCTCGCAGAAAAAGTTATAAGCGACCTCGAAGTTGTAACCCCGAGCGCGAATACACCCGTCCGCCGTCTCTCCGGCGGCAACGTGCAGAAGGTGCTCGTCGGCCGTGAGATTGCTTCCTCCCCCACGGTCTTTATGGCAGCTTACCCCGTGCGCGGACTCGACATCAACTCATCTTATCTTATATACAACCTGCTCAACGAACAGAAAGAAAAGGGCGTCGCCGTTATCTTCGTCGGCGAGGATCTTGACGTTCTGCTCGAGCTGTGCGACCGAATCCTCGTCATAAACTCCGGCAAGATAACCGGACTCGTTGACGCGAGGAATTCCACAAAGGAAGAGCTCGGTCTGCTTATGACCAAAACCGACGGAGGTGAAACCCATGAGTAAGTCAAACGGACAGAAGCGCGAGCCTCTTTTCCACATAGTCAAGCGCAGCGCCGTTCCCTCATGGGCGGCATGGCTCATCAGAATCGGCGCGGTCGTGCTTGCGCTGCTCGTCTGCGCGGTCGTGACCGTCGTCATCACCGGACAGAATCCCGCGGAGGTCTATTCCGCGATAATCTTCGGCGCGGTCGGCTCGCCGAGGCGTATATGGAGCCTGCTCCAGAATCTTGCAATGCTCCTGTGCGTTTCGCTCGCAGTCACCCCCGCATTCAAGATGAAATTCTGGAACATCGGCGCAGAGGGACAGGCTCTCATGGGCGGCTTCGCGACGGCGGCGTGCATGATCCTCTTCGGCGACAAGCTCCCGTCCTATCTCCTCTTCCCCGTTATGATTATAACGAGCATTGTTGCGGGCGCGATATGGGCTTTCATCCCTGCGTTCTTCAAGGCAAAGTGGAACACCAACGAGACGCTCTTCACGCTGATGATGAACTACATCGCAACGCAGATAGTCGCTTACTTCTGCTACAAGTGGTCGAACCCCAAGGGCTCGGGTCACATCGGAGTCATCAACAGCGTAAGCCACAACGGCTGGCTTCCGAGCCTCGGCGGTCAGGACTACCTGCTCAACATACTTATCGTTGCGGCTCTGACCGTTTTCATGTACATCTATCTCAAATACAGCAAGCACGGCTATGAGCTCTCCGTCGTCGGCGAGAGCGAAAACACCGCGCGCTACATAGGCATCAACGTCAAGAAGGTTATCATGCGCACGATGCTCCTCTCCGGCGCGCTCTGCGGCGTCACCGGACTTCTGCTCGTCAGCGGCACCGATCACACCATCGCGACAAACACAGTCGGCGGACGCGGATTCACCGCGATAATGGTATCGTGGCTCGCGAAGTTCAACCCCGCTTACATGATCCTCACCTCACTGCTCATCGTCTTCTTCCAGAAGGGCGCAATTCAGATATCGACGAGCCTCGGACTCAACGACTCGTTTGCCGATATCATCACAGGAATCATAATCTTCTTCATTATCGGCAGTGAGTTCTTCATCAACTACTCTGTCAAGTTCCGCAGCAAGGAGGCGAAGGCATAATGATAATCACATTCATTCAGCGTGCTATAATGCAGAGCATTCCTCTGCTCTTCGGCTCAACGGGCGAGACGATAACCGAAAAGGGCGGCAACCTGAACCTCGGTATCCCCGGCATCATGTATGTCGGCGGCATCTCCGGCGTTATCGGCGCGTTCTTCTATGAGAAGAGCGTCGAGACGGTGAACCCGTTCCTCGCAGTGCTCATTCCCCTGCTCTCGAGCATTTTGGGCTCGGCGCTCATGGGTCTGCTCTACTGCTTCCTGACCGTCACTCTGCGTGCAAACCAGAACGTCACTGGTCTTGCGATGACAACTTTCGGCGTCGGCTTCGGCAACTTCTTCGGCGGCTCGCTGATAAAGATAACCGGCAGCGACATCCCCTCGATAGCGCTGAGCGCAACGAGCAACTGCTTCAAGACAACGCTCCCGTTCGCCGCAAAGCTCGGAAAGGTCGGAGATATATTCTTCTCCTATAGCTTCCTCGCTTACGCCGCGATAATCATCGCGCTCATCACCGCCTATTTCTTCAAGCACACGCGCACAGGGCTTCAGCTGCGCGCGGTTGGCGAGAATCCCGCAACGAGTGACGCGGCGGGCATCAACGTCGGCAGATACAAATATGTCTCGACAATCGTCGGTAGCGTTATAGCGGGTCTCGGCGGTCTCTACTACGTCATGGACTACGCGAACGGCGTCTGGTCGAACAACGGCTTCGGCGACCGCGGCTGGCTTGCAATCGCGCTCGTTATCTTCGCCGTCTGGAAGCCCGATCTCGGCATCCTCGGCTCGTTCCTCTTCGGCGGTCTCATGGTCGTTCACAACTACATCCCGAACCTCAGCTTCGGCGCGCAGGAGCTGTTCATGATGACTCCCTATGTTGTTACGATAATCGTCCTTGTCGCGGTCAGCATGCGCCGCAAGCGCGAGAATCTGCCGCCCGCGAGCCTCGGACTTTCTTACTTCCGCGAGGATCGATAATATTGATTTTTTGAAACTCATGGTGTATAATAAAGCCATAAAACTTAGGAGGTTTTTACTATGTTAGTTTCCGCAGCAAAAATGCTCAAAGATGCAAAGGCCGGCAAATATGCGGTCGGTCACTTCAATATCAACAACCTTGAGTGGACAAAGGCAATCCTTCTCACCGCTCAGGAGCTCAACTCGCCCGTTATCCTTGGCGTGTCCGAGGGCGCAGGCAAGTATATGTGCGGTTTCAAGACCGTCACCGCCATGGTTGACGCTATGGTCGACGAGCTCGGAATCACTGTTCCCGTCGCTCTTCACCTCGATCACGGCTCCTATGAGGGCGCGCTCAAGTGCATCGAGGCGGGCTTCTCCTCCGTCATGTTCGACGGCTCTCACTACGGCATTGAGGAAAATATTACAAAGACAAAGGAAATAATCGCTCTCGCTCACTCGAAGGGCATTTCCGTTGAGGCTGAAGTCGGCGCAATCGGCGGCGAAGAGGACGGCGTTATCGGCGGCGGCGAAGTTGCTGACCCCAACGAATGCAAGATGATCGCTGATCTCGGCGTCGATATGCTCGCAGCGGGCATCGGCAATATCCACGGCAAGTATCCCGCGAACTGGAAGGGTCTGAGATTCGACGTTCTCGCCAACATCCAGGAGCTCACCGGCGAGATGCCCCTCGTTCTCCACGGCGGCACGGGTATCCCCGCAGACATGATAAAGGAAGCTATCTCCCTCGGCGTTTCCAAGATCAACGTCAACACCGAGTGCCAGCTCGCTTTCGCTGACGCTACCAGAAAGTACATCGAGGCAGGCAAGGATCTCGAGGGCAAGGGCTTCGATCCCAGAAAGCTTCTCGCACCCGGCTTCGAGGCTATCAAGGCTACCGTCAAAGAGAAGATGGAGCTGTTTGGATCGGTCAACAAGGCATAAGAAAAGCTTCAAAAAAACAATTTACCGGCAGAGTAAAATCTGCCGGTTTTTTCATTTGGGGAGATGATAAAAATTGCCGCCGACTGACAGTCGGCGGCTTTTGCATATGAGAATGAAGTTATTAAAGCTTCTCCAACAGCTTCTGACGCTGTTCGTCATACTGCTCCTTGTCGAGAGTCCCCGCGGAGAACTCGGCGTTCAGTTTCTTGAGCTGTTCTTCGATGCTTGGCTCCGGACTGAATACCTTGAATAATAAAAGTGCATGTGCGGCAACGGTGATTACGGGGAGAACTAAAGCTGCAATTCTCAACCACATTCTGTTTATATCTTCGAACCCTGACAAATCTTCTATGATATATGTAAGTTCCTCTATAAAATCGGCATTACTCTGTATCCATACAATGCACGGAAATACTAAGAATATAACACACGCCACTTTAAACAACTTATATTTACCAATTTTAAGAAAATATAAACCTGCAGGTAAAGCGGCAATGGGCAACAGCAAAAACAGGAAAACCATAAAATCCTCTATATCCGGAGAGCTAAAGGAAAAAACTTCACTGCGAATCAGCTGATATATTTCCAGCACTACTTCAGTTAACACAAAAATTTTAAAGAGTCTATACGGATCTGCCTTTTCGTCTTTTCCTTTCACATATATGTATATGCTCACCCCAAGAGGCAATCCATAAGCAATAATCGAATTTATTACACCTTCCATTACATTTTGTGTAATATCATATATGTCATCTGCTTTATAATAAGGGTCTTCATAATATTCGGAGCATTTTGCAACTGCCGAGCCAATTTGACTAATCAAAACTATAGCTACCGTAATCGCAAGCAGGATACAAACCAACTTCATTTTATCCGCATGATAGCTTAATTTTTTATTCACTTCTTATTCCCCTCTCTTGATTTCTCTAAGATACTCTTCTTCTGTTATGAGTCCCTGATCTTTTAGTCGTTTAAGCTCTGTCTTTCTATTACTTTTATCCGTTCCTTTATTATTCCCTGCGCCTAAATCACTTTCCGGTTTTGTGCTCACGGAATCAGAATTTGCCTTTTTCCGATATTCTTCTTCGGTTATAAGCCCCTGTTCTTTTAAGCGGTCGAGCTCGGCTTTCTTCCTGTCTGTATCACTACTTTCTTTCATTTTTGTCCATAAGCTTTGCTTTTTATTGCCACTGTTTACACCAAAAATCACCTCTGAAGCACCAACTGTTCCTGCACTCTCCAAAGAAATCTTTCCTGCTGTGATAGTACTGTTTTCCACAAGCTCACCAAAGGCATATATCGGAAGATTCGTCACATATGCCACGAACGGAGCAAGTAATGCCGTAAACAAGCTGCCAATACAAAGCCCCCACAAATCTTCACTATATATAATTCCGGCAAAAAACATAACAATTCCGCCTATAAATAAAACAACGGTATCAAACCACATAAAATTTTGAGCTATTCTTTTTATTTGCCCTCCAATATTCTTTTCACTGCTGTACCTAAAAATTTTTTCTTTCAACACCCAAAATCCTCCTCTGCGTATTTCTAACCATATAAGGTTAGTTTTATTTTATAATAAACCACATATGGTTAATTGTCAAGGATATACTAATCACATATGATACAATTCAGCAAAACTTACAAAAGAGAGCTGCTGTAATTATGCAAAAATACTATTATCAGAGACTGCGCGACATTCGTGAGGACAGAGAAAAAACGCAAAAGGAAATTGCGGAAGTGCTCAACACGACCTACCAGTATTACAGCGCATACGAGCGCGGTGTGCGGGACATACCGAGTCACCATATAAAAACTCTTGCGCTCTACTACAATATCTCCGCAGACTACCTTTTGGGACTTACGGACGAGCCGAGAAGAATCAAATGACCGCCGCACGGGCGGTTATTTTTTTGCGTATGCCGATTGAAAAAATCCGATTGATATTTGCGCACCGCAATAGTATCATTCGATATTACAGCTTTAATATAACACCGTTTGGTGTTAAAGTCAATAGTATCGTTTGATATTATGATAGGATTGTGACAGTATACAAAACGAAGGAGGCTTTTTCGTGAAACTGTCACAAAGAATACGGGCAATGCGTGAGGATCACGACCTGACCCAGACGGACATAGCAAAACTGCTCAACACCTCGCAGACGGTATATTCACGCTATGAGCGCGACGAACGAACTCTGCCGACCGAGATGCTTTATACTCTTGCGCTCTACTACAATATCTCCGCAGACTACCTTTTGGGACTTACAGACGAGCCGAAAGCGCTGAAATAAAGTTTAACGCCCGAGTGCGGATATCTCTATTGACTGCACTCGGGCGTTATTGTATAATCAACTAAAAATCTTAGGGGGAACAGAATAAATGCTCACTATAAAAGACGGCGAGTTCAAAATGGACGGCAAGAGCTTCCGCATATATTCCGGCTCGATGCACTATTTCCGCATCATGCCCGAATACTGGGAGAACAGGCTCAGAAAGCTCAAGGCGGCGGGTTTCAACACGGTTGAAACATATGTCTGCTGGAACATGCATGAGCCGAGGAAGGGCGAATTTGACTTCACCGGCAGGTTCGACATCAGGCGTTTTATCAAGACGGCGCAGGAGGTCGGGCTCTATGCTATAGTCAGACCGGGTCCATATATCTGCGCGGAGTGGGACTTCGGCGGACTGCCGGCGTGGCTGCTCAAGGACAGAAACATGCGTCTGCGCTGCGCCTATCCCGAATATTTGCAGCATGTTTCGGACTTCTATCACAGGCTGTTTGAGGAGATCGGCGATCTTCAGCAGAGCGAGGGCGGCAACATAATCGCGATGCAGATCGAGAACGAATACGGAAGCTACGGCAACGACAAGGAATATCTCAGATATATTGAAAAGCTGATGCTCGACTGCGGCACAAAGGTTATGCTCTTCACCTCCGACGGCGACGACAACAGCATGCTCTCCGGCGGCACGCTCCCCGATGTGTTCAAGACACTGAACTTCGGTTCGCGCGCGTCCGAGATATTCAACGCCATGGACAGATTCCATGAGAACACCCCGAAGATGTGCACCGAGTTCTGGTGCGGCTGGTTCGACCACTGGGGCGAGGAACATCACACTCGCGGCTCAGACAGCGTTGCAGGCGAGATTAAAGATTTTCTTGACATCGACGCGAGCTTCAATTTCTACATGTTCCACGGTGGCACGAACTTCGGCTTCACTGCCGGAGCGAACTGCTACGAAGAATATCAGCCGACGGTCACGAGCTACGACTACTGCGCGCTGCTGACCGAATGGGGCGACTACACACCTGCATATTATGCAGTCAGAGAGCTTCTGCTCAAGGCTCAGAACCTGCCCGAGACCGAGCTTCCCGCATCGCCGGAGCTCCAGACGATAGGCAAAGTCGAGCTTGACGAGAGCACGTCGCTGATGAGCAACTTCGACAATCTCGGCGAGCGCCACCGCGTTCCCCTGCCCGAGAGCATGGAATATTTCGGTCAGAACAGCGGCATGATCTACTACGAGACGAAGCTCGAACAGATATATGACCCGCGCAAGCTGCGCGTTGCGAATGTCCACGACACTGCGTATGTCTATATAGACGGCGAGCACAAGGCGACTATTGACCGCCGCGACGAGAACAAAGTTGCAGGCTACGACACATTCAAATTCGACGGCTGCACGGACGGCTGCACGATAGGCGTATTGGTTGACGCGATGGGACGAGTGAACTACGGCGAGCACCTCTACGACCGCAAGGGCATTGATGCCATCCGCTACGGCAATCAGAATCTCATGGGCTACGACGTTGTCACGCTCCCGCTCGACAATCCCGAGAAGATAGACTTTTCGCTCGAGGGCGGCAAGTATCCCCTCTTCATGCGCGGACACTTCAAGGCGCAGAGCCAAAATGACTGCTTCGTTCACCTTGACGGGTTCAAGAAGGGCTGCGTATACATAAACGGCTTCAACATCGGCCGCTACTGGGAGATAGGTCCCCAGCGCGCGCTGTACATTCCCGGAGTTCTGCTCAAGGACGAGAATGAGATAATCATACTCGAGCTTGAGGGCTGCGAGAAGGCGGAGGTCGAGATAAACGCCGAGCCGGATTTGGGATAAAAAATATAAAAAAGACAAAACCCCGGGCTGTAAAATACAGTCCGGGGTGAGCTTATTTAAGATAAAATTTACTGCTTTGCGCCGTTATCGAACATCTCGAGCGCCTTGACGCTGATTGCGAAGCAATCGGCGAGACCCTGCTCGTTCATGTTGTCATAGGTGTCTCTTCTGGTGTGATAATAGTCCTCAAGCTTATGGTTGAGTCCGGTGACGCCAGTCGCTCTGAAGCCCGCCTGCGCGAACGCTGCGGAATCGGTAGCGCCGCCGAGAGGCGGAACCCAGCCCTTCTTACAGGAGATATCAAGCTCCTTAGCAGCCTCCATAAACAGGTCGGAGACATCTTTATCCGCCTTGACCGTGCCGTTGAGGTCGCGGTAGTTGGTCATAAGATACTTGGGATCGTGAATCGTATCATAAGAGAAGATGAAGGTCGGGACATCGTCGAACTCGCCCTTATGAGCCGCGCACCACGCCTTTGCGCCGCGCAGACCAGCTTCCTCAGAGCCGGTGATGCCATCTTGAATAATATTCCGGTATATATGTTTGTAAAAGACCCGGAAGATGATTTCAGATATTTGTATTGCCATTATTATGTGTATATATTTGGGGCACTTACAGTTGGAACTTTTTACAGCTATTTTGGTTATACAACCAATTATGTTTATAGTTCAGAAGAAAATAAATAGGAATAGTAACAATTTAGCATTTGAAGCGAGATCTACATTAGGAGAAATAATTAAGCAAGTTCAAGAATATTTAATGTCAATGATTCAGTATATTAAACTAAATGCTAAGAATGTTTTCTGGAGAAGATATAAAAAAAGTAGTGATGAATATGTACATAAATGTATAGGATTAGATATGGCTTATTGCAAGAGTGGCGTTTTGGGATCTTTATTGAGTGGGAGTGTAGCATGTATAATATTTGGTTATGGAGGTTATAAAGTTATTTTAGGAGAATTGACGCTGGGTGGACTTATTACTTTTAATCAATATTCGCAAAAGCTTTTTCAGCCAGTAGTTTCAATTGCACAGAATAGTACACAATTGAAAAGAATATTGGTGTCTGTTGATAGAGTATTTAATTTACTAAATCAAGAAAATGAAATTATTCCGATAGAACCTATTTGTGATTTGCCTATTCGAAGAGGTGATATATATTTTAAAAAAGTAAGTTTTCATTATGTGGAAGGTAAAGAAGTTTTTCATGCTTTAGAATGTCATTTCATGTCATGTTCTTTTAATGGAATTGTTGGAAAAAGTGGTGAAGGAAAAACAACTTTTATAAACCTCTTATTTCGTTTGTGGGATATTCAGTCAGGAGAAATAGAAATAGATAATATAAATGTTAAAAATTACAATATTAACAAATTAAGAGAGAATATAGACATTGTTTCACAGGAAGTTTTTCTGCTGAATGATACTATAAAGAATAATCTTACTCTTTTAAATGAGAACATATCAATGGAAAAAGTAGTCACTATTGCAAAAAAAGTTGGCTTATATGATATGATTTTAGATTCTCCCAAAGGGTTTGATACGGTAGTTGGTGATAATGGAATTAAGTTGTCGGGTGGGCAAAAACAAAGATTATCCATTGCAAGAGTATTGCTGAGGGAAGCACAGATTGTTATATTTGATGAGGCAACTTCGTCATTAGATAATGCTGCCCAAGAAAATATAATAGACTTAATATTTAGCTTACTTAAAAATAGAACAGTGATTATTATAGCACACAGACTAAGTGCAGTAAAAAGGTGTGATAACATTATAGTAATTAATAATGGGCGAGTAACAGAATCTGGAAATCATAATGAGCTTATGGAAATGCAAGGAGAATATTATGCATTGTATAATGCGGAAATATAGATTTGCGATTCGGGGAAATTTTGTTATAATTTATAAATATTATAAAAGGAGAATAGTGGCTATTATAAACATATAGCTAGTTGGTAAACA
>OKSE01001162.1_pt1 | contig 13431 bp, 11 predicted proteins | sample 1633631 | NCBI WGS metagenome assembly OKSE01 (sample SAMEA3541555, study PRJEB24748) | human gut metagenome | biome: human gut; feature: human-associated habitat; material: faeces | place: China | collected 2012 | reverse complement strand
AGGAGGTCATGGAGGCTTTTCTGAAAAAATATGACAATATCAACGTGGTCTATTGCGAGAACGATAATGAAGCCTTTGGAGCCATGGAAGCCATCCGCGCAGCGGGCAGAACCGTGGGCAGTGATCTGGCGGCAGGAGATATCATGATATTGTCCTTTGACGGTGTCAGCACGGAATCCATGGACTGCGTACTGAAGGATGAGATCACCTGTATCGGAGAATGCAATCCGCTACATGGACCAAGGGTAGAAGCACTGATCCAGATCCTGGAGGAGGGCAGGATCCCGGAAAAATTCTCTTATGTGGAAGAGGGACTGTATGCTCATGATGATACTGTGGTCTCTGTGACGGTAGATGATAAGATTTACTGCGTACAACAGGTGGACAGAGAACTTTGCAAAGAGAACGCATATTAAAAAAATCTGAGGTAACGATCCGAATGTCACAGACATGGGATCGTTACATTTTTTTGCGGGAACTATAAAGTAATTGCAATTTAGTCCGATACATATTGTGAAACACGAATCACATTCGGGAAGGAGGAGTCGATATGCGTATTGAAGCGTATACACAGGTACAGCAGCTGTATCAGTCTCAGAAGCTAAGCAGAACACAGAAGACTAAGACAGCCACACACACGGACAGACTGCAGATCAGCAGCCAGGGCAAGGATTTCCAGACCGCTAAGGCAGCAGTGGCCGCCGCACCTGACATCAGGGAAGAGTTAACGGCTCCCATTAAAGCAAGGATCCAGAACGGTACTTATGGAGTGGATAATGCAAGCTTTGCGGAGAAGCTGCTTCAGAAACAGGAAGAAATGAGGTAGTTCTTTGGCTAGTTTAATGGAAAACCTGATAGATGTATTAGGCAGAGAGAGTACGGAGTACGAGGCTCTGCTTCAGTTATCACAACGCAAGACACCGATCATAGCAGGCGGTGATCTTGCAGAATTACAGAAGATCACGGACGAGGAGCAGGAGCTTGTAAGCAGGATCCATAATCTCGACAGACAGAGAGCGGGAGTGACTGCTGATATAGCCGATGTATTGAACAGGGATGTTAAAGAGCTGAAGCTGCCCAATCTGATCACCATGTTATCTGCACGCCCTGCGGAACAGCAGGCACTGGCAGATGCGCATGACAGACTGCAGGCAGCAGTCCGGGAACTGAAGCGTATCAACGAGCAGAACAGTGAACTGTTAAACAGTGCATTGGAGATGGTGGAGTTCGAGATGAATCTCCTCCAGGCGGCGAAGACAGCACCCGAGACAGCAAATTACAATCGTGGAGCTTACAATGCAGGAGATACCATGGGCGTTATCGATCATGGCTTCGATGCCAAGCAGTAAGATACAGAGGTGAGAGTTCATGCCATTAATGGGTAGTTTATATATTGGATCGTCCGGATTACAGACAAGTCAGAATGCGCTGAATACCACAGCGCATAATCTTTCTAATGTGGACACCACAGGCTATACCAGACAACAGGTACAGCAATCTAACAGAGCTTATGTCACATTATCTACAGACCCGAAGTCTATTGCCAACAAACAGACAGGTCTGGGTGTCACATATTCCCGTGTAAAACAGGTCAGAGATTATTTCCTGGACAAAACATACCGCAAGGAATCCGGACGCAGTATGTTCTATGAAGTGTCCACGGAAGTCATGGAAGAAGTAGAGAGCCAGCTGGGAGAGTTGAACGGCGAGGCTTTTCAGACGACCATGACCGATTTCTGGACTGCAGTACAGGAGCTTTCCAAGGATCCCAGCAGCTCCGTCACGCAGGGACTGATCGTACAGAGAGCATCCGAATTCGTGCAGAGAGCAAGTGCGGTATATGATGGCTTAAGCTCCTATCAGGACAACCTGAATACACAGATCAGACAGAATGTGGATAAGATCAATAAATACGGCAATCAGCTGCTGACATTAAATGATCAGATCCGTGCCATTGAGAGCGGCGGTATTGAGCATGCCAATGACCTGCGGGATGCGAGAAATCAGATCCTCGATGAACTGGCAGAGCTGACCAATATGAGCTTTTCCGAGGACAGATACGGCAGTGTATCCGTACAGATCGAGGGTGTAGATTTCGTCAAGGACGGAACCTGCTATGAGATCGCCATGAAGACGGACGAAGCTACCGGCTTCGTGACACCGTTCTGGCCCATGAATGCTTCTTATACTACCAGGGATGACGGTACCAGAGTTTATAATATCGATGGCGCAGAGGTGTTTGACCTCTCTATCGAGATATCTTCTGATCTGGGAACCGATATCGGCGGGCTGAAGGCAATGCTGTTGGCCAGAGGAGATCACAGAGCCAACTATACCGACCTCGCAGAGGGAAAATACGACAGCGTATCCCAATCGGTCGTTATGAACATACAGGGTGAATTTGACCAGATGATCCACAATGTGGTGACGAAGATCAATGATATCCTGGCAGAGGCAGCCGGGGTACAGAGCGGAGATTTGGAGCTGGCAGACGGTACGACACTTAAAAATGCTAAATATTGCGCAGTGGATTCCGACGGCTATATGCGCATGGAAGACGGTACTCCGATCCAGTTATTTACCAAGGTGACGACAGACGGCTATCGTAAGGTGACCGGAAAAGACGGCAAGGACTACTGGGTCATGAACGAGGAAAAGGCGGGCAGTACGGAGACCCTCTACACCATCGGCAATCTGCAGGTGAATCCCACATTACTGCAGGAACCCTCCAAGCTGGGATTCCGACTGGCGGACGGTTCGGAGGATAAGAAAACGGCGGATGCACTGAAGGCAGCGTTTACCGAAGAATCCTATACGCTGAATCCCAACGTACAGAAAAAGACTACTTTTGTAGATTATTATACGGATCTGGTATCACAGGTAGCAAACTCCGGATATGTGTTCCGGAGCATTTATGAGAACCAGGTCAACACCGTGGAAGCAACACAGAGTGCCAGGGAGCAGGTGGTCGGTGTCTCCACGGACGAGGAACTGTCCAATATGATCAAGTTCCAGAATGCATACAACGCATCCAGTCGATATATCAATGTGATCAGCGAGATGCTGGAACATATTATTTCCACATTAGGAGTATAGGAGGCGATATAGAATGCCCTCACAATTTTTTGGATTAAATATTGCATATACAGGACTGCTGGCCAGTAATGCTGCCATGAACACCACGTCCAACAATATCGCCAATGTACAGACGGAAGGCTACAGCAGACAGCAGGTAACCCAGCAGGCATCCAATGCACTGCGGGTATTCCAGACCTACGGCTGTGCCGGCGCCGGTGTAGAGACACTGGCCATCGAGCGCGTCCGCGATGAGTTCTATGACGGAAGATTCTGGGACAACAATGCACAGCTGGGCGAATACGATATGAAGCAGTACTACATGAAGCAGCTGGAGACCTATTTTGATGATGACGGCAAAAGTACTGGCTTCAAGACCATCTTCGACCAGCTGATGGTGACCGGTATGCAGGCTCTGTTAAAAGATCCCAACAGTGCTACCGCTAAGTCCCAGTTCGTGGGATATGCCGGAGCCCTGACTGAGTACTTTAACGGTATGGCGGGCAACCTGGAAAAGGTTCAGAAAGACATCAACCAGGAGATCAAGCTGAAGGTGGACGAGATCAACTCCATCGCCGGCGAGATCGCTACTTTAAATAAACAGATCAATACCATCGAACTGACCGGCACGAAGGCGAATGAACTCCGCGACCGCAGAACGTTACTGATCGATGAATTGTCCAAGATCGTGGATGTGGAAGTCAAGGAGACTCCCATCATCGATGCCAACAATGAGAACCGTGAGACCGGTGCCAACAGATATATGGTCAAGATCGCCGGAGGCCAGATGCTGGTAGACGGCAGTGATTACAACGGTCTCGAATGTGTGGCAAGAACCTCCTATGAGAAAGTAAACCAGACCGATATCGACGGTCTCTATGAAGTCTACTGGGCGGACGGACAGAAGTTCAACCTGTACAATGCATCCATGGGCGGTGATCTGGCAGGACTGATCCAGATGCGTGACGGTAACAACGGCGAGAATTTCACCGGACAGGTGACCGCCACCGGCACGACGACCACGGCAGACGGCAAGACCCACGATACCGTAACCGTAAAAGTAACCAAGGCTTATCTGCAGGACCTGAATAAATGTAATCTATCGGATCAGGGAGGCATCCTGGATCTGGGCAATCAGGAATTCTACTATGATTCCTGGGAATATACCTGCGAATATGATGCGAACGGCAATGCCACTTACTCCTATACATTTACTTTATCGGACAGTGAGAAGAATCCCCGGGGAATTACCAATGACCGTGTAGGGAAAAAGGCAGAGATCGGTACCAACCTGTCCTATCAGGGCATCCCTTATTACATGAACCAGATGAATGAGTGGATCCGTACCTTTTCTCAGAAATTCAACGATATTCTGACTTCCGGTTACAGCGGAAACGGGGATCCCGGCGTGAAGATGTTCACCGGTAATAAAGCTACCGGCGGTGAGCAGTTCCTGCTGGATGACGCTGCGAAGCGATATGACAAGCAGGAAAAAAAGGCCGGCAACAAAATGACGGTAAAGGTCAACGACGACAGTTACTATCGTCTGACCGCGAAGAATTTCGACATTCTGGAGGCTATCGAACAGGATCCCGGACTGATGGCGAACCGTAAGGATGCCGCGGACGGCGTGGAACAGAATGACCTGCTGAACGATCTGAAGAATCTTGCCACAGATAAGACGAAGATGAGCTTCCGAGGATGTAATGCTTCCGAATTTTTACAGTGTATTCTGTCGGATGTGGCTTTGAACGCTTCCAGAGCGAATACCTTTTATGCAAGCTTTAAGGATATCTCCGCTACTATCGATAATCAGAGAATCTCCATCTCCGGTGTCGATGAGGATGAAGAAGCGGTGAACCTGGTGAAATACCAGAACGGATACAATCTGGCTTCCAAGATGATCCAGACCCTGACGGAGATCTATGACAGACTGATCCTGGAGACCGGAGTCTAGTATGAAAATGGTATGGAATTCTATAGAGAGAAAGGACAAGGACCAAAATGAGAATTACGAACAAGATCATGCAACGTAATAATCTGTCCAATATCAATACGAACAAAGTATATCAGGATAAGCTGAGCACACAGATGTCCACCCAGAAGAAGGTGAACCGCCCTTCCGATGACCCGGTGGTATCCATCCGTGCCCTGCGTCTGCGAAGCAACGTAACGGAAGTGACCCAGTATTACAGCAAGAATATCCCCGATGCGGAGAGCTGGCTGGACGTGACGGAAGATGCACTGAAGAACCTGACAGAGATCATCACAAGCATGATCAAACAGTCTACGAAAGGCTCCAATGGAGACCTGAAGGCAGAAGACCGCCAGATCATTCTCGAACAGCTGAAAGCCCTTGGAGATGAAGTCTACAGCACCGGCGATGCCGACTACGCCGGACGCTATGTGTTTACCGGATATCGTACCGATACTTCCTTAAGCTTTGACAAGGAATACAACACGGAATACAATATCACCGAGCAGCTGGGCAACAGCTCCATCACTAAGCTGACCAAGGTAAATACCGGTAAACTGCTGGATATCACCGCAGCGAATTATAAAGATGCGGGCTTTGATAAGATATCAGAACAGGATGTCAAGGCCACGGAGGTATATCGTATTCAGCTGTCCTATAATGACTGTAAAAAGAACGGCACTCCCTCCATTTCTTTTCAGGAGAAACAGGCGGATGGCAGCTATCAGGAGGTAACATGGCCGGATCAGAATACCCACCAGCCGGTCATTGAGGAAATTTCTTCTACCGCGGATCCCTACAGCAAGGTAGCCGGTAACCCTGATGCTATCGTGTATGTACCGGAGACCGGAGAACTGCTCCTGGGCGAGAACCGCTACAAGACCCTGATGGATTGCAAGGATGATCCTGCCACTTCTGGTAAAAATGAGGGCGAGATTCAGGTAACCTATCAGAAGAATCACTGGGTGAAGGGAGATCTGCGGCCGGAGCATTACTTCAGGTGTGATGCCACCGTGGATGGCAAGACAATAAAATATAATGAGAAATATACACAGGATGATGAGGACAGACAGGTGATCGAATATGATGTAGGCTTCAATCAGACCATCCGTGTAAATTCCACTGCAGATGAGTGCTTCCAGCATGGAATCGGCCGTACCGTGGATGACCTGGTACAGGCGATGCAGGATGTGCTGGATCTGGAGACAGTGAAGACCAAGATCGAAGGTCTGCAGGAGAACGCTACCGGCGGCGATGCGGATATTCTGAAAAAACAGATGGAAGCCGTGGAAAAAGCACTGACTCTGTCCAAGGATAAGTGCCAGAAGCTGTTCGAGAGCAGCATTACCACCTTCCAGGGATATCTCGATGATGCCAACCTGTGCATCACCAACTGCGGTACCAGAAGCAGCAAACTGGAGCTGATCGAGAACCGTATGAAGAGCCAGAAGACCACCTTTGAGACATTAAAGAGTGAAAACGAAGATATTGATGTGACAGAGACCGCCATTAACCTAAAGAGTGCGGAGATGACCTACGAAGCTGCACTGATGGCTACCGGTAAAGTCATGCAGACCACACTTTTGAACTTTATCTAAGAGGATAGTGTAAAAAATACGGAAGTACCTGGAAGCTTGCAGGTACGGAAAGGCATAGGTATTCTATGAAGATTCAGACGAAAAATTTTGGAGAAGTCGAGATTGCGGATGACAAGATCATCACTTTCGACAAAGGAATCATCGGATTCCCGGAGCTGAAGCATTTTACCATGCTGCATGATGAGGAGAAGGGCAGCAGTGCCGGTATCCGTTATCTGCAGTCCATCGAAGAACCCAGCTTTGCCATGCCGGTCATGGATCCTTTGCTGGTCACCCCGGACTATGATCCCGAGGTGGATGATGAGCTGCTCACCGGTGTAGGAACACTCACCCCGGAGAACATTCTGGTCATGGTGACCGTGACCGTACCTTCCGACCTTACGAAGATGACCGTGAACCTCCAGGGACCCTTTGTCATCAATGTGGAAGAGCGTAAGGCATGTCAGATCATCCTCGAAGGCAACCAGTATCCCGTGAAATTCCCCATCTACGATATCCTGAAATCCAGAAAGGCGGGTGAGTAAGATGCTGGCATTATCCCGTAAGAAAAACGAAGCGATCATCATCAACAATGACATCGAGATCACTGTCCTGGAAGTGAAGGGCGACCAGGTCAAGATCGGCATCTCCGCTCCCAAGGAAGTACCCATCTACCGCAAGGAAGTATACCTTCAGATCCAGGAAGCCAACAGGGCTTCGGTGGATGCTGACGGTATGGAAGCACTGAAGAACCTGTTTGGGTAGGCAGAAGATAAAATAGGAAAATAGGAAATTAGGCATAGGAGGTGCAAATTTTTGCAGCTCCTATTAATTTTTCGAGAAAAGTAACCGATAAAAAGCTTAGAGAACAAAGGTCGTGCGCCCACGGAAGGCGCTTATTCATCACACGGAGGTGACCATTATGACCATAGAACCGATTTCCAGTATCATGACAGTGCAGGCACAGAATACGGCCGCTGCCAAGAATGCAGCTACAAAAGTGACCACAGAGGAAAACGCCTCTGAATACAATCCTGCCAATGTAAAGCCAATAGACAAGATTGATCAGACGACAGCAGTCGTTGAGAATGCTCAGGGCAAGGAGCAGAGCAATACCTCTGCCGATCCCAATAGGGAGCAGCAACAGCATGTGACCAATGAGCAGATCAAGAAAGCGGTAGAGAAGCTGAACAAGAGCATGATGTCTCATTCCGAAGCGGTCTTCGGCATTCATGAGGCAACCAACCGCGTAACCATCAAGATTATAGATAAGGATACCAAGAAAGTGATCAAGGAGCTCCCTCCAGAGAAGACCCTGGACATGATCGCCAAAGTGTGGGAGTTAGCCGGTATCCTGGTAGATGAGAAGAGATAAGATAGGAGGATACCAATATGGCATCATCAACAATGAGATTATCCGGACTGATCTCCGGTATGGACACAGAGAGCATTATCCAGCAGCTGGTGTCTGCGAAGCAGACCAAGGTAGACGATGCGAAAAAGGCACAGACCAAGCTGGAGTGGAAGACTACGGCATGGAAGGATCTGAACACCAAGCTGAAGAATCTGCAGTCCAAATACGTCAATAATATGCGTTTTACCAGTGCTTATATGAAGAAGACCACATCCGTCTCCGACAGCACCGCAGCCAGCATCATCACCGGTGAGAATGCCATGAACGGCGTGCAGAACCTCAAGATCACACAGCTGGCCAAGACTGCTTACATGACCGGCGGCAAGACTTCTCTGAGGACCAAAACAGATGCAGATGGGGATGATTTCAAGCTTAATGCCCTGACGAAGCTGTCAGATCTGAGTGTGGATAATAACGGTAAGGCTCTGGATCTGAGCACCGGTACCAAATTAAATATCAAGAGCGGTGATACCAATGTAGAACTGGAGATCACTGCGGATACTACCATCTCCAACGTACTGACCAAATTAAAAGAAGCCGGATTGAATGCTAACTTTGATGAGACGCAGCAGAGATTCTATATCAGTGCCAAGGATTCCGGAAAAGGCAACGATTTCAGCATTACCGCATCCGATGAGATCGGCAATAACGTACTTAAGAGCCTGGGTCTGGACAGCGCAAGTGCCAACAAGATCGATGCACAGAATGCGAAGATCACTCTGAATGGTACGGAGTACGAGAGCAACACCAATGTATTCTCCATCAACGGTCTGACCATTACAGCCATGAAAGAGACCGCTGAGAACGTCGTGGTGACCACTAAGGATGACGTAGACGGCATCTACGATATGATCAAGGGTTTCCTGAAGGATTACAATTCCATTATCAATGAGATGGATAAGCTGTATAATGCAGATTCTGCCAAAGGCTATGAGCCGCTGACCGATGACGAGAAGGATGCTATGTCCGACTCCGAGGTAGAGAAATACGAGCAGAAGATCAAGGATGCCCTGCTCCGCAGAGACAGCAATCTGTCTACCGTAAGCTCTGCCTTAAAAGAAATTATGGCAGGCAGTGTGGAAGTAAACGGCAAGAACATGTATCTCAGCGATTTTGGTATTGAGACTCTGAGCTACTTTACCGCAGCGGAGAATGAGAAGAATGCCTACCATATCAATGGAGATGCAGATGACTCCAGTACCTCCGGTAATGCAGACAAGCTTAAGAGCATGATCAGCAGTGATCCCGATACGGTCGTAAGCTTTTTCTCCGGACTGTTCAAGAATCTGTATACGAAAATGAGTGATCTGTCCAAATCGGTAGAGGGTTATCGCTCCTACGGTAATTTTTATGATGACAAAAAGATGAAATCGGATTATGATGATTATAAGACGAAGATCTCCGAACTGGAGAAGAAGCTGAACGATTACGAGGATAAATGGTATTCCAAGTTCTCCAAGATGGAGACGGCTCTTGCAAAGCTGCAGAGCAATTCCAGTGCGGTGACCGGCTTATTAGGAGGATCATGATATGGCATTACCCAGTGCGTATGCACAGTATAATAACAGCAAGGTTCTGACCGCATCTCCGGCAGAACTGACGCTTATGCTTTACGACGGAGCCATTAAGTTCTGTAACATCGCAGAGCTTTCCGTAGAGAAAAATGACATTCCCAGAGCGCATGAGAATATCCGCAAGGTGCAGAATATCATCGGATATCTGCATTCCACACTGGATATGAAATACGAAGTTTCCAAGGATTTCGATAATATTTACAGCTATCTGGAGAGACGGCTGGTGGAAGCCAATGTCAAAAAGGATAAGGAGATTCTCGAAGAGATCAACACGCATCTCCATTCGATCCGCGACAACTGGAAAGAAGTCATGAAGGCCGGTGCCAAGAAAGGAAATGACTGATGGAGAATCAGCTGACCATTTTATCGGAAAGTCTGGATAAGAAGCTGGAAGTACTGCAGAAGATCCGGGAATATAATAAGCGTCAGGAAGAAATCTTCTCTGCGGAGAAAGTGGACATGAGCCTGTTTGATGATGCCGTGGAGGAGAAACAGCGCCTGATCGATGAGGTCGTCCGCCTGGATGAAGGCTTCGAGATCCTGTATGAGAAGCTGGCGAAGGAGTTGGAGGGCAACAGACAGCGCTATGCAGCACAGATCCGGGAACTCCAGGCCAAGGTTGCCAAGGTGACGGAACTCAGCGTGTCCGTACAGGCACAGGAAGCCCGAAACAAGAAACTGGTCGAGAACTATTTCGCCAGGGAACGTGCCGGAATCGGCCAGAGACGTAAAAATGCCAAAAGCGCGTTTGACTACTACAAGAGCATGAGCGGCGCCGGATACGTACCGCCTCAGATGTACGATAATAAACAATAAATACAACAGACGAAGGGAAGCAGATCACTGCTTCTCTTTTTTATGACAGAATTAATGTGAAAGAATAAAAATGTGAGCCGGCTAAAATATAATCAAAGTATAGATTGGCCGAAAAATGCTTGATATTTAAAAAAAATCCGGCTAAAATATAATCATAAAAAAGATTAGCCGAAAGAGGGACTTTTATGAATTATATCAAAAGAAATCTGGAGAATGTAGTAAGACAGGTAACCAGGGAATATCCGGTACTCCTGGTAACGGGACCGAGACAGGTAGGAAAGACGACAATGCTCCAAAAACTGATGGAGGGAACGGAGCGGGGATATGTAACACTGGATGATTTGAACGAAAGAAATATTGCAAAGACCGATCCGGAACTGTTTCTGCAACTGCATAAACCACCTGTATTGATTGATGAGGTTCAATATGCACCGGAACTGTTTACTTATATCAAGATATATGTAGATAAAAACCATGAGCCGGGAGCATTTTGGCTTACGGGATCGCAGGTGTTCAAATTGATGCAGGGAGTACAGGAGTCACTGGCAGGAAGAGTGGCAGTACTTTCACTTACATCCCTGTCACAGGCAGAGATATCCGGAGGAACGATGAAACCGTTTACGGTAGATCTGGAGGATTTAAGCGAGAGGCAGAAAGAGAGAGAGCAAGCTGATACAAGAGAGATCTTTGAGCGGATTTATCAAGGCTCCATGCCGGCGATCGTAAGCGGTATTAACAGTAACAGTCAGCTTTTTTACAGCAGTTATCTGTCTACTTATATTGAGCGGGATGTAAGAGAATTATCGGATGCCATAGATTCGCTTAAGTTCCTTCGGTTTATTACTGCGGTGGCAGCAAGATGTGGGCAGATGGTTAATGCAGCAGAGATTGCCAGAGATGCAGATATCAATCAGACGCAGGCGAAGGATTGGCTGACAATTCTGGAAACGCTGGGAATTATTTTTTATCTTCATCCGTATTCTAATAATTTGTTGAAGCGCCTTGTGAAAACGCCCAAACTGTATTTCTACGATACGGGTCTGGTGTGTTACCTGACGAAATGGAGCAGTGCGGAAACGTTAGAATGCGGTGCCATGAACGGGGCCATTTTGGAAAATTACGTGGTCGCAGAAATTCGGAAAACTTACCTGAATTGTGGAAAAGAGCCGTATTTGTACTATTATCGTGATAAAGATGCCAGGGAGATTGATATTGTCCTGGAACATGATGGAATATTGAATCCGATTGAGATTAAGAAAACTGCAAATCCCGGAACAGAGCTGGTAAAGGTATTTGAATTACTCGACAAGGCATCAACGCCTCGTGCGAAGGGCGCAGTTATCTGCATGAAACCGGGACTTAGTGCGATTGACAGAGACAATTATATCGTACCGGTCTGGATGATCTAAAATACAGTCCCTGCCTGAATATCAGACAGGGACATATGTAACTTCCGCTTGAGAATTTGCCGAAGTAACTTCAGCTTTGGGGATAGATCGACCGGAATTTACTTTGGCAATTGAGGCAAAATAAAAAAGTCAACATTTTTTGTAAGAAGGGGTTAAGTTTCCCAAATCCTCTCCGATATACTTAACAAGTAAAGCAAATAAAACAATTGCTTACCTAACCATTCTTCTGAATTAAAGGTTTCGCACGCCGGAGAGACGGAAGACAATGGCGATGAAAGTGACAGGATGTGCGAACTTGAAACTGACATTGCCAAAGCAAATAACGGAGCGCAGGGAAGCGCTCGTCAATTCAAGGAGGAATATATTATGGTAGTACAACACAATCTTACAGCTATGAACTCTAACAGAATGTTAGGTCTGACCACTGCTTCTCAGGCAAAGTCTACTGAGAAACTCTCTTCCGGATACAAGATCAACAGAGCAGCAGATGATGCAGCTGGCCTTTCCATCAGTGAAAAAATGAGAAAGCAGATCAGAGGACTGACACAGGCTTCCAGCAATGCACAGGATGGTATCTCCGCAGTGCAGACCGCTGAAGGTGCTCTGACAGAAGTTCATGATATGCTGCAGAGAATGAATGAACTGGCAGTAAAGGCTGCTAACGGAACCAACAGCACCGATGACAGACAGTACATTCAGGACGAAGTAGACCAGCTGGTAGAGGAAATCGACAGAGTATCTACAACCACAAAATTCAATGAGACTTATCTGCTCAAGGGCGACAGCACAGCAACTACTAATAAGACTTTAAAAGCAAAGTCTGCTGGCTTTGAAGGAACATGGTCAGGTCAGGGTACCGGTACTGCTAAATTCACCGTAAAAGAGTTAAAAGTAGGCGATGAAGTTACGATTGCCGGAACCAAGTATGGAGTTTCTGACACGGCAGAAAATGTTTTAAAGGCAGCTACTGGAAAAGATACTTTGGCAGCAGGAGATACGGTTACTATTAATGGAACAACATATAGTGTTGTAGATGATGGTGATGTGGATCATGATGCTAAAAAGTATAAAGCCGATGAAATTAAAACTTTGCTGACAGCTGATAAGGAGAATACTGTCAATGGCAAAACCTATGGCGTAGGAACAGTAGAAGGATACGATACGGCGACTAATTTATATGGAGCAATTGGTAAAGAGATTGCAAAAGCTAGTTCTATTGGAACTGATACGCCTGCAACGGTTACTAATGCTAATAATGTATTTACCGTTACCGAAGGAACTGTTGCGGTTAATAAGGCGGTCAGCCTTGACCTGCATGTAGGTGCTGATTCTTACACATCCAACAAGATTTCCATGGACATTGATGCAATGAGCGCAAAGGGACTTGGAATCAATGGTATTCAGGTTGGCGGTGATAATGGCCAGAATGGTACCTATGCAGTTGACTCTATCAAGGAAGCAATTCAGATGGTATCTACTCAGAGATCTGCCCTTGGTGCTATTCAGAACCGTCTGGAGCACACCATCAACAACCTCGACAACGTAGTTGAGAATACCACCAGCGCAGAGAGCCAGATCCGTGATACCGATA
>OKSE01001158.1_pt1 | contig 13445 bp, 10 predicted proteins | sample 1633631 | NCBI WGS metagenome assembly OKSE01 (sample SAMEA3541555, study PRJEB24748) | human gut metagenome | biome: human gut; feature: human-associated habitat; material: faeces | place: China | collected 2012 | reverse complement strand
CCTCGTACTGCTGCATGACAGGCAGGGGCATGTCGCCCGCCGGGCCGAAGTAGATGAGGTCGGCGTCTGCCTTGGCCATGCGGATGTGGGTGTCGAGGTCGAGGGGCTGTAAAAAGTCGGTCAGCGTCATTGCGGTTTCCTCCGATAATCAGTAGATGGCGTCCAATGTTTCAAACTCTTGGCCGGGACGCGGTGGGGTGATACTCAAGATGAAGCGTTCCCGGTCAGCCTTGGATGCGAACTCATACACTTCACGAAGTTTGCCGTCAATGCGAATTCCAAGCTGGTAGGGGCCATTGCGAACGGTACGGATAAGCTGTCTGTATTCTGCTGGTGTCATGGTTTGTTCCTCCCAAGCGCCCGTATAGCCCGGTAGCACAGCTTTTAACCTAAAACTTATACGCAGTATCCGCTGGTTGATTCAATTACATATCCTTCTGGCCCAAATTCTTCATTCCCGTATTCTTTGGCTTCTTCATAAGTTGGGAAATCCTGCGGCAAATAGTCGCTTTCATGAGGAAAAACAGTGTAAATCATATAAACCTCCATAAGCCCGTATAGCCCGGTAGCACAGCTGTATCATGTTAGGCGGCGGTCACGGCGGGGGCTGTCTCAAAAGCGGCGGTGAGGTGGAGGCGGGCTGTCTTGAATTCCGGCCCGCGCATCCCAAGGCGCTTTGTGAGGACACGCATCATCAAGTCGTGTTTCTGCTGCTGAGTGTACCCGGCAATGGACTTGAAGTGCAGATTGTCGTGATCGCAGTTGATGGACCACGCGCTCATTGCCAAGCAGAACTGGATGTAGGCCTTGATACGGCCCGCGTGGGTCGTGCCGTTGAAGAGGCGGAATTCCACGGTGCCCTTGGTGAAGAAAGCGTGTAGGTTGCAGGCATTATGTTGAGCTCAACATAATGCCTTTTATGGCAAGAAAGCGATTATGTATCCCACGTTCCAAACTTTAATTGTACAGCGGCAAAAATTATAAAAACAGTCTGTTTTTCTCTACATAATAACTATATAATTTGAGTATTCCAGATATGATGGAGGTTGTTATTGTGGATGATGGAAATCGACTGACCGTGTATGAACTTGTGGAAAGAGTTATCCCTTGCATCATTGCAAAGCACTATAGCGAAAACTATATTCAAGGCTTTCGTTCGACGTTTAGGAACCTGTTAGCGTACTGCAATAAAAATGAAAAGAAATATTTTACAGCGGAATTGGCTCAGCAGTTCATGCTGGATTGCTACGGTGTGCAGCCGGGAACAGTAGAACGGCGATGCTCACGAGTTCACCGTGCAATGGATTTGTTGTCAGACTACCAACATTTCAACGCGGTTATGCTTCGGCGGAGGTTGAATCGAGAGTTCCCTGCAGGACTGCAAGAAGGTGCGGTCAACTACTTGCAAAAGCTATCTCTCCACGGACGCAGGGAGAATACGCTGCGCAGCCACAGAAATGTTCTTCTTCGCTTTACAGATTATTTGTTCAGCGTTGGAGTCACGGATTACAAATTACTTTCAGCAGATATTGTAAATCGATACGTCAAAGTTGTTTCGTGCAATTACAGCAATTCGGTTGTAAGGCTCCATTACAGTATCCTTTTACGCTTTTTTCAGTACCTTGCGCATAGTGGCTACAAGGAAACAGATTTGTCTTTGAAAATGATGCCAATTGTAAAAGTATCCGCTTCCGCGCGAATTCCTACAACATTAGATCTTAGCCAAATCGAAAGTATCCTTACATCTGTTGACCGTGAAAGTCCACAAGGGAAACGCGATTATGCAGTTTTAATGATTGCAGTAAAACTCGGCATTAGAACCAGCGATATACGTAATCTTCGCCCTGCCAATTTTAATTGGGAACAGCATTTGGTGTCTTTCACCCAAGTCAAAACAGGAGAGCCGATAACTTTACCACTTCCCACAGATGTTGGATGGGCTGTAATAGACTATCTGAAAAATGGAAGGCCTGTAAGCGATGCCCCGGAAATTTTTCTCCGCGCAGTCGCTCCATACGTCTCTCTGCAAAATTTTGACAACATTCTTATTAAGCATATGCGAAAAGCGGGCATTCCTTTGGATTCAATAAAGCACCACGGGCTTCACTCGCTCCGACACAGCCTCGCAACACATATGTTAGATGAAGGAATCCCCATTACCTCGATTCAGAGTGTATTAGGACACATAAATGCCGATTCTACTCAAAAATATATTGGTGTAAATGTACGTCAGCTTCGCAGCTGCGCATTGGAGGTGACTGATTAGTGTTTGAGGAAAAACTTCTTGAACCCCATTTTACCAGTGTGCTTGCACCATATATGCTGGATGTTGTGGAGCAAAAACGTGCCCTTGGCAATAAATACAACGCCGGTGTTGAGGCACTCAGTGCATTCGATGACTTTTGCAATGAGCAACAATTGCGTATACCTGCCATTTCGAAAGAACTGCTGCAAAAGTGGGAGAAAAAGAGACCTCACGAAAACGAAACCACGCAATGTTTTCGGATTTCGTATGTGCGAATTCTTTGTAAGTATTTGCACAGCAATGGCTATGATGCTCCATGTGCATTCCACCCTGCGCCTCATGTAAATAAATGTTTCGTTCCCTACATTTTTACGAAAGACGAAATCGAGAGATTGTTTTCTGCGGTGGATTGTACCAAAGAATCTTCAGAATCTCCACTACGACATTTAGTTATGCCGGTTCTGTTTCGCCTGCTTTATACATGTGGGCTGCGCGTGTCAGAGGCTCTGCACCTTAAGGTTGCAGATGTTGATTTGGATGCTGGAGTTTTAGCCATATACGGTGCAAAAGGAGACAAAGAACGGCTGGTAGGAATTTCGGACTCAATGCTTGCATACATGAAATCCTACCGCAGTAATCCATTAGTGGCAAATGCAAAAAGTATTTACTTTTTCCCTGCTCCTGATGGCGGATTCTATGATACAAGTACAATTTACGATATTTTTCGAAAATGCTTATTTGATGCCGGGATTCCACACCGAGGTCGAGGAAAAGGGCCTCGTCTCCATGATCTCAGGCATTCCTTTGCGGTCCACATTCTAAACAAATGGAGTTCCGAAGGAAAAGACATATATACCTGTTTGCCGATTCTCCGCACTGCTCTTGGGCATGACCGAATTACAACAACCGAAAAATACTTGAGGCTTGTCCCGGAAGCCTACATGGAAGTCACCGAACCATTCAATGACCGATTCCATACCATTACAGAGGTACTTTGCAATGAGGAATAGATGCAGCTACGCCGGTTTAATCTCCGCATACTTTAGCGTGTATCTGGCAGGAACTAAAAATGTCAGTACAAATACAATTTACTCTTACCGGGACACCTTTGTTATTTTTCATGGCTACCTTGAAAAGTATTGTGGCTTTAAATTAGAGAAAATGCTTTTTAACGACCTTTCCCGCGAACTGATTCTTGAATTTCTACAATATCTTGAAACTGAACGCAAATGCAGTATATCTTCTCGAAACCAACGACTTGCTGCGTTGAAGTCATTTGCAAAATATGTACAAATTGAATGCCCGGATGAAATGATTCTGTGTCAGCGCATTCTTTCAATTGACAGCAAAAAAGCAGCAAAGCCGACGGTTCAATATTTGAGTAACCAGCAAACCGATATTCTAATGGAACAGCCTGATATTTCCACGCCAAAAGGTCGCAGAGACTTGGCGATGATTCTTCTCCTTTACGATTCAGCTGCACGAGTGCAGGAACTTTGCGATTTAAGAATCTGCGATATCCGAATAGATTCACTACCGGTTGTACATTTATTAGGGAAGGGACGAAAAAGTCGAGATGTTCCGCTTACCAAACCGTGTGCACAGGTATTGCGCCAATACATTTGTGAGAACCATCTTGATATACCAGAACGCCGCAATGACCAGCTGTTTACAAATCCGCAAGGAAAAAAGTTGACTCGCAGTGGTGTTTCCTACGTGCTAGCAAAATATATCCACAAAGCAAATACTGCGGTGGATTCATTTTTTCCGCAGATTACACCGCATTGTCTCCGGCATTCTAAAGCAATGCATCTTGTTGAGGCAGGCAAAAATCTCATTTATATTCGTGACTTTTTAGGGCACGAATCTATTGAGACAACACAGGTTTACGCAAAAGCTAATCCCGAAGCCCGGCGCAAGGCATTAGAAACAATGGACACGAGGATGAATACGCCTGCCATGCCGGATTGGAACGACGACCCTGACTTAAAGGCGTTTTTAAAGACCTTGTAGAAAATTATGCTGAGATTTCTGGTGAATAGTCTCGAAGTAACGTCTGTTCTAAAAGATTCTCAGCATAACTTTTTTCTGCGCATAAATGCCGTTATGTTGAGCTCAACATAATGCCTTCAATATGCATTCTGTATTCTATCACGGTACAATCGAATGGCGCCTGTTCAATTCCACGCTCCATGCGGGTGAAGCCAAAGCAAACATCATTCTGGCTATGGCGATCTCGGCGCAGGGCATCAACCAGAAGTACACGCAGTTCCGGAAAACGCCCATCGGGGATAATCCGGCGTTCACCTTCCGCACCTTTCTGCTGCGGCTGGGACTCATCGGTCCGGAGTACAAAAATGTTCGGATGCACCTGCTGAAGAACCTGCCCGGTGACAAGGCGTGGCGGCACGATAAGTCGTTATATCCCAGCAACCAAGCAAGGCCCCGCACTGACGAGGCCAGATAGGAGAAAAAATGTCGAAAAAAGAATATTTTGCCTATGGTTCCAATCTGAATTTTGAGCAGATGGCTTACCGCTGCCCGGAGGCAACCGCCGTGGGTATCGCCAAGCTGGACGGCTATGAGCTGGCGTTCCGGCGCGGCTACCTGACGATTTTGCCCAAAGAGGGCGCAAGCGTAGAAGGGCTGATCTGGTCTGTCACCGACCACGACGAATCTCAGCTTGACTGTTATGAAGGCTACCCGACATTCTATGACAAGGAAACCATGACGGTCACGGATGCCGACGGCACACCGCACGAAATCATGGTTTACACGATGAACGCACCGTACCGCGACCAGTTGCTCCCGGTCAGCAGCCGTTACAATGCGGTTATTTTGCAGGGGTGCCACGATGCGGGCATCTCTCCGCAGCAGTTCTATGATGCTGACGAAAAATACCGCAAAGCCTACAAGGCCAGAGCCGCGCCCTGTCCCAAGAAACACGCTCCCGAACGCTAACCAAGCCCGCTGCACCGTGCAGTGGGCTTTTTCTTTTGCAACAAAAGGAGAACCAGTATGAAAAACAAACACAGGATAAAGCAGGGCTTGTCGCTGCTGCTGGCGGGAGGTCTTGCGCTCACAAATCTGGGCGCAGCGCTGCCCGCTTTTGCAGCGGATGCCCCCGCCACGCCGGAGACAGCCGAAGCGGCCACCCCCGAAACTGCCGAAGCGGACGCCACGGCACCAAACCTTGTGCAGATTACCGAGAATCTTTACGACGATCTGCCGGACGCGCCTACCGGCAGTTACCTTGGCAGCATGGGTCTGCCCGTGGCAACCGGCGAAACAAAAATCGGTATCTCCGCGTGGGTTTCTGACCTGTATGACGGCGTAGATGCCCATATGGATGCCGATGCGCTGAACGCAGATGAGAACACGGTCACAATCGGCAAAACTCCCGGTACAGACTATGCCATTGTTCCGCTGCTGGCGCAGGTCGAATACCCGGCAGACGGTGCGGTATCTGAAATCATACTGCCGGACGGTGTAGAGCTTTTAAGTTACCGCTCCACCGATTATGAGCCTATCCCGGCAGACGAGCAGGAGCAGGCTGAAATCCTGCACCGGACATACTCGGAGCAGTCGGCGGCAGCAACCGGTTTGTATGTGAAAGCCTCTGCCGATTTTACGGCGCAGCTGGTCTATACGGATTCGGACGGCAGTTCGCAGTCAAAATCTATCCAAGTGCAGATCAGCGAGGATGCTGCACCCACACAAATTTATGCCGACACCGGCGATGACGGCATTGCCGCCTATGCTGCAGGACCGACTCCGCCGTATACCACCGGCAAAATCACCAGCATAGCCAAAGAGGGCGGCACATGGCTCATTTGGTTCAACGGTCAGGAAGCCTACTGCTGCAGCCACGGCCTGAACGGCCAGCCCAAGGGCTGCCCCACCTACAGCTTCTCTCATGTGTCCCGCCTTGAACCCGGCCAGTATACCCCCGGCAACCACTATGCAAACCAGGTCAACATCTGGGGCGGTCTTGGTCAGCTGAGTCTGGATATGCTGGATGACCGTCCTGTTGTGGCAAGCCTTGAAGATGATCCTGAAGGCGGCGAAGAACAGCCGGACATCCTTGGCAGTCTTTACGATGAAACCCAGCAGTGGATCATGGAAAACTATCCCGACAGCTACGCGGCGCAGACCTATATTGCTGCTGCAGAAGAACTCATAAACGGTACAGATGCACAGTCCGGGGAAAACGGCTACTACACCTACATCTATAACCCGCCCGCAGGGTATGCGTGGCAGGTTGTGGCGCTGGTCGGTGAAGAAATTGCGGGCGGCACTGAGATCCCGGATGTGCCGAGTGCGCCGGAACCGAAGTATTATTCTGCTGCGTGGACGGCTCCTGCGCAAAGCGCCAGCGACAGCTTTGATTTGACATTCACCGTCAACACGGATAAGTACCAGCTGAACACGCTGGAAAAGGTGGACGGCGCGGTCATTACCGTCACGCCCAGCCGGACCGGCGGCAGCGTGGACGGCGGCAGCTGGCAGATGAGTCCTGCCGCAGCGCAGACCATTACCACAAGCGGTCACACACAGGATGACAGTTTTCACCTCAACGGCGGCGATGGTTCTGCCACATGGACGGTTCACTATGAGGTGTCCAAGACCAGCACCAGTACGCTTTCCGGGCAGGAAGGACCGTTCGCCAGCCAAGCCGAAGCAGACGCCGCTGCAGAAGCCGCCAAGAATGCGGCTGTCGGGCAGCTGCAGAACGAAGCGCAGGGCATGGTGGACGCCGCTATTGCCTCGGCGCGGGCGCAACTTGCCAATATTACATTCAGCTACGATGAGATCACTATCCCGCATGGCTTTGATTCCACGCCCGGCGCGTTGGGCAGCCACCAGACCATTACCGTTCCTGCCAACAGCTCGAACGATTACCAGATGAAAAACGACGAATGGTCGGTAAAGGTCAGCATTGACAAAATCGACAGCGAAACTAAGCAGCGCATCAAGGGCGATGCCGAGTTTAAGATTTTTGCGTGGGACACCGTTCGGCAGTGCTATATCCCGTTTGGCGGATACAACCGGTACAAAGTCGAGCGCCAAGCAGATGGCACCTACAAGGTCATCAACCACAGCGACTATGCGGGCGGTTCGGATGATTTGTTCTATACCCAGCGCAACGAGGGCAAGTTTGTCATCGTGGAAAGCCGCGCACCCAGCGGGTACTACGGCGATTGGACGGATGTGGCCAAACCCGGCACAGCCGGTTCCGTGCTGGGCAAGCGGGCGTATGCCTTTGAAATCACGAAAGCGTTGGATGGTCAGACGATTTGGCTGGACAACGCGGATTATAACGCCGACATTACCACGGCCAACAGCGGCAGTACGCTCATCGACACCGGCGAGGGCATCGTAACTATCACCTTTGGCAGCCGCAACGCAGATAAGACCTACGCCACAGATCCCACCGGCATTGCCAACAACGAAGATTCCTACACCATGCACGCCAATGCCGACAAGATGCAGAATGACCGTGTCCTCGGCAATATTCTGCTGACAAAAGTGGACTTGGACGCCGCGCGGTATCTGGCTGCGGGCAGCAACGGCGATACCACGCTTGAGGGGGCGGTGTACGATCTGTACGCCGCTGACACCATTGAACACCCGGACGGTGTTTCGGGTGTCGTAGATTATTCAAAAACCACCGATGCCAACGGACAACCTATCTGGCACACCACTGTCCTCACCAATGGCGGCTGGGATACGGATTATTTACCTATTTTGCAGAAAGACCGGCTGGTAGCCTCTGCCAAAATCACAGACGGCAAGCTGGCTTTTGCCAACCTGTATATGGGCAGATATTACCTTGTGGAACGCGCCACAGGGCTGGTGCTGCCCATTGACGGAAACGGCAAGTTGTATGTTACCGGGAAGTATCCGCTTTTGAACAAAAAGCTCGAACGCACAGGCAAGTACAGCAGCCTTGCCACCAAGGGCGGCGAGTACACCGACTATATCTACAAAAACCAGTATTCCGCCGTAGCCGAGAGCCGCAAGCTGAACGGCAGCAAGGCGTGGGATGGCTACTATCTGTCTTATGCCAAGGGCTACCTCTGCGATGAGGTCAACCACTACAAAACGCTGACCTACGCCGATGAATCCACCTACCACATCCATGCCGGGCAGGAAAGCCAAGACGAAGTCCTCAAATCTGGTTTTAGTTTGCAGAAGTTGGTTTCGACCACAGGCCAGCCCTCCCCGGCACTGAAGCTGGAGGGTGCGGGCTTTACCGTTTACCGCATTTCCAAGTTAAGCAAGGCGGCGCATTTCAAGCAGAACCCGGATGGCAGCTACAATGCACAAAGCATTTTGGACGCCTACCGCAAGGATAACTACGATAATTTGACGCTCAAGTACGATTTCACCGCCGAAGCTCAGGCCATTGCCAATATGTTCGAGAGCAGCACCGATACGGTCAACGCCTATAACGCGACCTTGACCGCAGACGGCGACTACGCCAACGGCAAGGGTAACGGCTGGATGCCCACGGATCAGCCCGCTGAATATAGGCTGGGAGAAATGTTCACCAACGATGAGGGCATCTTCCGCGTGGAGGGGCTGCCCTATGGGCAATACCTTGTCGTGGAAACCACCATCCCCAAGGATGTGTTCCAGTGTGATCCGTTTATCGTGACGGTAGATGCCAACAGCCCGCGGAGTCGATTTACGATTCCTGCGGGCAGCGTCACTACAGCCACCAATAACTATATGACCTACAACGTGCTGGACGAGGAACTGGAAGGCTATTTGCAGCTTATCAAGACCGACACCGAAACCGGCAAGGCGGTCAAAATCGCCAACACAGCCTTTGCGCTGTATCGGCTGGACGAAAAAGACCGCAAGACCCGCATTTCCATGATCGACCCCGCCAGCGGCAGCGCCACCAAGAAAACGGATGTGTTCTACACCGATGCAGACGGCCTTATGAAAACACCCGAAAAACTGCCGCTGGGCAGATACCTGATTGAGGAACTGCAAGGTCCGGAAGGCTATTTCAATGATTCCGCCTACTCGGTGGAGTTTGAAATCAAGTCCGACCGCGTCTGGCAGGTCGTGGGCAATGCCACCAACGACATGGATGAGTACATCGTCACGGAGAAATACTGCAACCACGAAACGCTCGGTCAGCTTACCATCCGAAAACAGGGCAATGTCCTGACCGACTACCAAGATGGACAGTTCATCTACACGCAGGACAACCTTGCAGGCGCGGTGTACGAAATTCACGCTGCAGCCGACATTGCCACACCAGACCGCCAAGGCACTTACTGGTACAAGGGCGGTGACTTGGTAGCGACTGTTACCACCGGCGCGGCTGGGCAAGTGGACGAAGTAAAATTCAGTCCCAACCGCACGCAGGCAACCTACGATTTCCTCACGGTCAGCCATGATGGCACCAAAGGCGAAGTCACCGTGACCCTGCCGCTGGGCAAGTACACCATTACCGAGGTTCAAGCGCCGTATGGTTTTGTGCTGACCCAGCAGAGCTACACCGTGGAATTCGGCTGGGACAACCAGAAAAATGACATTGTGCTGGCAAAAACTATTGTCAGCCACGAGCAGGACGGCGACAAGGAATGTTCGTACAGCATTGTGAATGTCAAGGACGCCTCGAATGCCCACAAGAATGGGCAGACACTTGTGTTTGAAAATGCCCGTGTGCTGCCTGTTCCCGAAAAGCCCGGCGATAAAGTCGGCAAAGTCGGTGTAGGCATTTACAAGCAAGATCGCGAGGCGCTGACCTATCTGCCCGGTGCGGTGTATGAACTCTACACCGTGGATGACATTTATTCCGCGGACGGTACAAAGCTGCTGGACGCCGGTACAAAGCTGGCCACCGGCACTGCCACCAATGCCAACGGTTTCGCGTGGTTTGACGTGGATGTTCCCATCCGTTCTGAAAGCTGTCCCGACTCCGGCAACAGCGGCAGATACCGCATTGTCGAGGTCAAAGCTCCTGCCGGGTATCTGCTGGACAGCACCCCTGTGGATGTAGAGTTCACCTATGAAGGTCAGCAGATTGCATGGCAAATCGTAGATGGTACAAACACCAACCTGCGCACCACCGTGGATATCTCCAAGCAGGACATCACCAACGGCAAGGAGCTGCCCGGTGCAAAGCTGGAAATCCGTGATACTGACGGCAATCTGGTGGAGGGCTGGACTTCCACAAAAACGCCGCACACCGTGCGAGGTCTGGAACTGGAAAAAGCGTACACCCTGACCGAAACTCGTGCCCCGGACGGCTATGCCGAAGCCGAAAGCATCGTGTTCAAGCTGGTACAGGATGGCAGCGAACAAAGCAATATCGTCTATGTGAAATCCGACGGTGATTGGGTAAAACTCGACGATGCCACCCTCATTATGCAGGACGCGCCTGTGCTGGATATCGACAAGACCGACATTGCAGGGAATCTGCTGCCAGGCGCTACGCTGACGATCTGTGATGCAGGCGGCGAAGTTATTGACACTTGGGTGACGGATTACAAAACGCATAGTGTTCCCATCTCGGATGAATTTATCAAGCTGTCAGGCGAAGCCAAAGAGTACATCTACACCCTGACCGAAGATGCAGCCCCGGCTGGCTTTGAAATTGCCGAATCGGTGCAGTTTAAGGTACAGCAGGCAGACGAAAATGTTTGCCTGTTCGTCCGCGAAAATGCCGATGCCGAATGGACACGCGCCGACAAGCGGTTAATTCAGATGATAGACGAAGCCACGCCCCGCGAAGAAACCCCCGCGCCCACGCCTGTTCCCACACCGCAGCCGACGCCCGCTGCAACCCCTGCGCCTACACCTGCGCCTACGCCGCATAAGGTGCAGACCCTCCCGCAGACAGGAGATGGTTTCCCGCTGTTGGCTATTGTGGTCGTTTCCCTTGCGTCTGCGACAGGTATCGTGCTGCTGACCGTTAAGCAGAAAAATGCGCTGAAAGAAACTTCTGATGAGGAGGACGCCGATGAAAGTGCTGATCGTTGAACCCGGAAAATACCCCCGCGAAGCCGACATTGAACACACCCTTGAAGCCGAGCAGGCAGTTGTCGGCGGCACCATCGTGGCCGTGTACCCTTGGAAAGATAACGCCTGCATCGTCTGCAACGATAACGGCATTGCAGAAAACCTGCCGCTGAACCGTATGCTGGGCGACTATGACATTATCCATGGCACATTTTTCATCTGCGGCCTGACCCGCGATGATTTTACCGACCTCACACCCAAGCAGATGAAGCACTACGAGGAAATGTACCATGACCCGCAGCTGTTTTTCCTGCTGGGCAAGACCCTGTGTGTGGAACACACCACGCCGGAAGAATACGCCCGTGTTATGACCCCGCCGCCGAACACAAAAGAATCCCCGGAGCGCTGATATGAATACTACTATCCTAGCCCGCAGCCCGCCTGCGGGCTTTTTTCTTTGTCCGAAATCATCCAACAAGCAAGGAGAAGAACTTATGAATGACATTTTTGAAAACACCGAAACCATGAAAGAAAACGAACATCCCCGTTTTTATACCGCAGAATCCGTCATGCGCGGGCATCCAGACAAGCTGTGCGACCTCATTGCCGACAGCGTGCTGGACGCCTGTCTGCAGCATGATCGGAATACTCAGGCGCATCAGCAGCGCCCCCTGTCCCTTCCAGGCGTAGAGATAACGCCGTTTCGGCAGCAGATCCGGGAAAATGTGCCGCAGATACAGGAAACTGGCGATGGCGGAACCTGCCTGTGCGATCACGGTCGCGGCAGCCGCGCCGGAGACACCCATATGAAAGACGGAGATAAACACACAGTCCAGCACGATGTTCAGGGCGGCGGAGATCATCAGGAAAATGAGCGCGCCGCGCGAATCCCCGTGTGCCCGCAGGATGCCGTAGGTGACATTGTAGAGCAGCTGGAAAATAATTCCGCCGCTGTAGATCAGAAAGTAGGCCATACTGTCGAAACGCATTTCCTCCGGTGCCTGCAAAAAGCCGAAAATAACTGGACGGGCTGCCAGAAAGCAGGCGGCGGTTAAAAATATACTTGCGATCACGGCGATCAGATAGGAGACGGAGATGGATTCCTGTATATTCGTCTCTTTTTTGGCACCGAAATACTGGGCGACTGCGATGTTGACGCCGGCACCGATGGAGGTGCAGATGGCGGTCAGAAGCCAGGTCATGGAGCTGGTCAGTCCGACGGCTCCAAGGGCGGTCGCGCTGATGAGGTTTCCGACGATCACGCTGTCAGCGAGGTTGTACAAAACCTGCAGCAGGTTTGCCCCCATGATGGGCAGGGAAAAGAGCAGGATGGAGGACCATTCCCGCCCTTCGGTCATATCTTTTTTCATATGTATAAAACTCCTTTGATACAGCTAAAATCATGAGTTTAGTGTAGCATAGGGAATGGAAAAAGTAAAGAGAACGGAAAGTGCTGTAAGATAATCTGATGGCAGCAGAAATTTGTCGTGGGTTCAATGGGGCGCAATGGTAAGATGTAGGCTGTGATTGTAGAATGTAGGCAGGCTGGAATATTTATTTCGTAAGAAAATTGGAAGATTTAGAATACAGGAAGCGCTTGTCAAGTGGAAAGAGGAGGATCTATAATAGAATAGGTTTAACAAATATTAAGAAAAAGAGATGAGGAAATCTTGAATCACAACATGGAAATGACGGAGAAAACGACGGGAAGCGGGGCAGCACGGTGGGGCTTTTATCTGATGGGGCTTCTGATTCTGGCGATGGGGCTTACGCTCAATACGAAAGCTGGACTCGGAGTGTCGCCGATTATTTCACTTTCGTATGCGGCATCCGTGATCTGGAACCGGAATTTTGGTGATATGACCTTTGTCCTGTATGGTATCTTTGTCTTGATTCAGGCGGCGATTCATCTGCGGGAGAAAGGAGAAGCAGGACGCAGCTTGCTTATGAAAGATGCTCTGCAGTTTCCATTGAGTATTGCATTTACAAGATTTCTGAATGTATTTTCAGTGTGCATACCGTCGTTAGAAGAATGCGGATCGGAGGCGTCTGGACTTTTAGGACGCCTGGGAGTGCTGATGCTTGCTCTGATTTTTACAGGCATCGGCGCGGCGATGTCCCTGTCAATGCGGCTGGTGCCAAATCCGGGCGATGGTCTGGTGCATAAGCTCCGGAACTTTGAAAACGGCGAGCTGGTGCAGAAAAACGCTGTATT
>OKSE01001147.1_pt1 | contig 13532 bp, 9 predicted proteins | sample 1633631 | NCBI WGS metagenome assembly OKSE01 (sample SAMEA3541555, study PRJEB24748) | human gut metagenome | biome: human gut; feature: human-associated habitat; material: faeces | place: China | collected 2012 | reverse complement strand
GATAAAGAAATTAGATCAATCTTATCAAATTGCTTGGATTCTGTTGAAGAAAAGTTAAAAGCCTCAATAGCATATAATTTTTGTAAGCATCATTGTGTTTCATTATCGGATACAATGCAATATACAAATAAGTCTAATTTTATGAACCCTGCAAACAATGAATCTGGGACACCGACATACTGTCATTATTCTGAAGCATATCCATTTGTTAATTATCAAAATCAAAAGATATATCAAGATTTTGATAAGTTTTGTCTTTTTAAACCATTTTTTCTATCTAATTTAGTAGATAGAAATGATCATATTGATATTTCATTTTATTTAGACAATGATTACGTAGCACCTTCAGGGGTTGCTGTTTATCGTAATAGTGATGGCACTTACAACAGAAACATCGCTGTGCCATTTTGGGTTGCAATAGAGACTCTTACATTTGGTGAAATATTAAGACTGTTGCACTATTTGCAAGATGATGTTCTTAAAGACGTTTTAAATGATTTTAATTTACCATTATCAAAACGTGCCCCGTTCTTAAATATGATTGATATTTTATTGTGTCTTAGAAATAACTGTGCACATACGACGCTACTTAATAGATTTCGGACGGAAAAAAGATATCGAATTAATGCATTATTAATTGCTTCGTTTTCATTAACACCTAAAAATGCAGATTCGGTGTTAAAATTATTTGATTCAATTAAAATATTAAGCTTTTTTACTGACGTATCTGCATTAAAGAAACCTTTACGGACATTAAAATTTAAAATATATGTTAGTATGGGAATAAAAAAGGGGAAAACAGTATATAATAAAATATTAGCACGAATGGGATGCGGAGACTATAAAAAATGGAATATAGCTTTATTTGAAACAAAATATTTTTTATAATTTCCTTGACATTTTTATAAATTAGTAGTATAATGCACACAACAAATGAGATGCCCTTAAGGGCGCTAAGTAATGGAGGCATTACTTTCGATAAAAAACCTAGCATATAATGCTAGGTTTTTTTGGTGGTGCGTTGACAGATATTAAATTAAAAAGCTACGGTACGGCTTTTTTATATAGTACCGGAGACTCTGGCAATTTGCCTATGAAAAAACTAAAAATTCTGATGCATATTAATATATTTAGCTTGCATAAAAAATTATTATACTTCTAAACGCGTAAAAGTATTGTGAAATTTCCACAAAATCTATGTGAATATCATTATTTGAATAACCGTTTGAACATACTAATCTTTGTACATTTTCCCATATTTACAAATATTAAATTGATGTATTTTTGCCAAATATCGTAGAAATAAGTTGGCATTTATGTCTATTGAAACGTAAACACTTAATGTATAAACTGTAAATATAGTTATTGCAACCGATTGCGCTGTTGCGCATGAAGCAGATGAAATCATGCGCGGCATGCAATTTGAGAAGGTGTATGACAGTGGCTTAATGGCTTTGATATTTATCAATTCGATAGTCATTTACCACTGCATAAAACAAGGAGGAAAATATGAGCAGGAAGAGAAAAATGGCATCTATAACAAGTGCCGGACTGGTGTTTGCAATGCTTTTAAGCCAGAGCGCTGTGGCGGATTTGGGTACAGAGCAGGTTAAGGCAGCAGAGAATACCGCAAAGTGGGTAGACACAGAGTATGTGGTGAATGGAGACTTTGAGTCGTCTATAAATGGGGATGGAAGTATAACCGGTTGGACTAAGTCAACGGGAAGTGGACTATTTGTCACAAAAGATGAGTGGGCGAAAAATAATACAACTCAGTTTACAAAGATAAAGGACATAACTGGGGACAATTCGCTATCTCAAACAATCAAGAATGTTGAGCCGGGAACCTATAGGATTTCAATTGATCAGGATGGGCAAAAAGATGTTAAATCAGGCCTGTATGTGAAATATTTGGAACAGGCTAAAGAACTTCCTGCTACAACAGACTGGGATAATTGGGAAACAGTTACAACCGATGAATTTACAATTGAAGCTGTACAAGATGTTGATATATGTATTGGAGGAGAGGTTACGAATGGCTATTGGGGCGATATTGACAATATTAAGCTTCAGAAGCTTTATGAAAAAGAAGCAGATGATACTGACTCTTCAGAAGAAAACAAGAAAGGCTACACAATCTCAGTAAACCAGACAGATGTAGCCGTAGAAAATGGCGATACAGTCAATCTTGAAGCAAAGATTACCTATGATGGAAAAGAAATAAGTGAACTTCCTGAGGGAGTAAATTTATGGTGGTGGGTTGATAAATGGAACGACCACATAGATGGATTGGATGACGGAACATTAGAAAATGACAATGGTTCCGGAAAAACTCTTAAGGCTGCTTACACAACAAAGTCAGCTGGTAAGTATTATGTTGCAGCCCAGCTTGAGGATGCAGATAAAAATGTGCTTGGTTATGTATGCACAACTATTACATCTAAGGCACCTGAAATTGATACATCAGTAGACAATGACGATATTGTTGTTGCAAAGGTAAAGGATTTGTCGTCTGATTTCATAATGGGAATGGACATTTCATCTGTTATAACAGAATTAGGCAGTGGTGTTGTATACAAGGATTATAGCGGAAAAGAAATTAACAACGTGACAGATTTCTGCAAATTCCTGGCAGAAAACGGCATAAACCATATCCGTGTCAGAGTATGGAATGATCCATATGATTCAAACGGAAATGGATATGGTGGTGGAAATAACGATGTGGCAACTGCAAAGAAAATTGCTGATGCATGCCGCAGTGCCGGAATAAAAATACTTGTTGATTTCCATTGCTCAGATTTCTGGACTGATCCGAGTAAACAGATGGTGCCTAAGGCATGGAATGGCTATACAGTTGATGAGAAGGCTGCAGCTGTAGAGGAGTTTATCAACGAATCATTAAACACAATTGATGCATCAAAGGATGTTGTAGATATGGTTCAGGTTGGAAATGAGACAACAGGCGGTTTTATAGGAGAAACAAAAACAGATGCCATGTGTAAGCTCTTTTCCGCAGGCTCAAAAGGTGTTAAGGATTACAACAGTGACGTAAAGGTTGTGATTCATGTGGAAAGTCCACAGAAGAATACACTTACAAAATGGTCAGATAACCTTGAAAATTATAATGTAAATTATGATATTCTTGGAACAAGCTATTATCCATACTGGCATGGAACACTGAGCAATTTAAAGAAAGAACTCAGCTATGTTCAGACGAAGCACAACAAGGATGCAATGGTTGTAGAAACAAGCTATGCATATACACTTGATGATTCGGATGGTCATGGAAATACTGTCCGTGAGGGAAATAATGATGACTCGGCAGATGCCACAGAGCCTTTCACTGTGCAGGGACAGTCTACTTTCATAAGAAACCTCATCAATGCAGTAAATGAGGCAGGAGGCCTTGGTGTATACTACTGGGAGCCGGCATGGATTACCGTGGGAGATACCACAGGTCTTTCAGAGGAGGCTGCAGCAGCAAGATATGAAGCAAATAAAAAGATTTGGGAGGAAAAAGGCTCAGGCTGGGCAGCAAGCTACGGCGGTGAGTATGATCCAAATGATGCCGGAAAATGGTATGGTGGTTCGGCTGTTGATAATCAGGCAATGTTTTATCCGGATGGAACAGCAACAGCAGCTCTTAAGGTATGGAAGTATGTAAAGACCGGTGCAAAGGTTACAAAAATTGGAGTTGAGGATATAGAAACAGCAGATGTCACAGCAGAGGCAGGTAAAGAGATAGAGCTTCCAAAAACAATCAATGTGACATACAATACCGAAAAGAGAACGTTGTTTGGAATACAGATGGAATTGATTTTTCAAAGGCAGGAACCTACACTGTAGAAGGAACTGTCAAATTCAGCAGAAAAATCGAGCGTGGTGCTTATAAGGATAAGACAATAGGTACAACAAAATGTACAGTAGTTATAAAGCAGAAAAATCTCATTACAGATGCAGATGATGCAGGTTTTGAAAAGGCTGATAATTTTACTGCCAATAACAAGATTGTCGATTCGGTTTCTTCTACCAAGGATGATAAAAAGTCAGGAGCAGCATGTGCTCACTGGTACAATGCCGGCACAGATGTAGCCGAGGCAGAAATTACATACAAGAATGCTATCACACTTGCTTCAGGAGAGTATATTTTCGAGTACGCAGGACAGGGTGCCGATGGAGATCAGCTTTATGCCAAGGCTGTTGATTCCAAAGGTAATGTCATTGCTAAGGGTGACAATGTAACACTTGCAGGCTGGAAAAACTGGAAGACTCCAAGCGTTTCGTTTAAGCTTGATAAGGAGTACTCGGCGGCGTTCTGGGTCTTGAGCATCTGGTCGTGGATGCTGGGCAGGTGCTTGGCGGCCTCGGTCAGGAAGGCCTGGCAGCTGCGAAGCCCCTGGTCGCAGTCGTCCCGCTCACGCCGCAGCTGACCCGCACCCTTATCGGGGATAGGGAACTCGGTGACGGGGTAGGTCCCCGGCAGGGGACCGATGGAGGCCAGGGTGGGCATTTTCCCCACCGGGGCCAGGCGGATGATCTGCACGTCCGGGTCCGCCGCCAGGGCGGCCATGGTCTTTTTATCCGTCCGGTAAACGTGGATGTCGAAGCCCTGGTCCTTCAGCTCCCGCAGCTCCTCCGGGGAGAAGTCGCCCCACTCGGCCAGCTTCTCCGCCGCCGCACCGGCGGCGGTTTTCTTCTCCTGCAGGGTCTTGCGGCGCTCCAGGCAGTCGGCCAGCTCCTTATAAAAAGGCTCAAAGTCCTTGTCGGACATGGGCGCGGTCTCCCGGCCCGGGCCGGCGTACTCCTGCAGGGCCATGTCCATCCGGGACAGCTCCGCGAAGCGCTCCAGATGCCGCTGGTCGGCGCTGGCCTTTTCGGCGAAGTGGACGATGCCCAGGGTCCGCAGCCGGTCCAGCAGGGCGGTTTTTTCCGATGCGGCCGCCACAATGTGGACGACCTTCATTTTTTCGATCATCCGCTCACCTCCTGCAGCTTCTTCTTGGCGATCTTGCCCCGCACCACGGCGGAGGTCTGCTGGTCGCCCAGGTAGATGCCGATGACCCGGATGTTCTCCTTGGCCTCGGGGATCTTGACCTTTTCAAACAGGTTCACCCGCTGGGCCGTGGAGCGCAGCTCCTGCTCCAGAAGCTCCACCTGGCGGCGGAGGGTCTTTTCCAGAGCGTCCAGCCGGGCGATCTCCCGCAGGCGCACCGCCGCAGTGTCCACCCACAGGGGGTAATCCGCCACGTCGTATTGGATCTCCTCAAAGCTCAGCTCCTGGAACACCGGAACGGTGACACCGGCGATGTTCTCCTGGCCGCACACCACATGGTGGGGGCGGATCAGGGTCTCCAGGCGCTTGTCCGCCGGGAAGCTGTCGTTTTCCGCGAAAACGGCCACCCAGTCGTCCAGTCCCGCCACGGCGGCCCGGCGCTGCTGCTCCACCTGCTCCAGCTGGGCCGTTACCTGCATCACCACGGACTGCAGCTGCTGCTTTTTCAGCTGCAGGGTGGGCAGATAGCGCTGAAACTGCTTCAGGCGGTCCTTCTGCACCTTCAATTCATTTTTGGTAAGTTTGACAGCCATAGGCGCACCCTCATTCCACGGCGGACCGCTTGGGCCATCTCTCCTGGATGAGGCTGGTTTTCAGGCCGGTTTCGTTGGGCTCGAAGCACTCGGCCAGGATCTCCCAGCCCAGGTCCAGCGCCTCCTCCAGCGGGATATTCACGCTCAGGTCCATCAGCTTCGTTTCAAACAGGTGCCCGTATTTCAGCAGCTTTTCGTCCCACTCGGACATCATGAAGCCCATGGACTTCTTTTCCAGGCTCTCCTTATAGGCGCTGTACAGCCGGATCATGCCGTCCATCAGGGCCCGGTGGTCGCTTCTGGTCTTGTCGTTGACGTTCTGCTTCAGACGGGACAGGGAGCCGAAGGGCTCGATGTGGCCGTTTTTCAGGTAATACTGGCCCTCGGTGATATAGCCGGTGTTGTCGGGCACCGGGTGGGTCACGTCGTCGCCGGGCATGGTGGTAACGCCCAGGATGGTGATGGAGCCCGCGCCCTCAAAGTCCACGGCCTTTTCATAGCGGGCGGCCAGGCAGCTGTACAGATCGCCCGGGTAGCCGCGGTTGGAGGGCACCTGCTCCATGGTGATGGCCATTTCCTTCTGGGCGTCGGCGTAGTTGGTCATATCCGTCAGCAGCACCAGCACGCGCTTTCCGGCCAGGGCGAACTGCTCCGCCACGGCCAGGGCCATATCGGGCACCAGGGTGCACTCCACGGTGGGGTCGGAGGCGGTGTGGATGAACATCACCGTGCGGCCCATGGCGCCGCTCTTTTCCAGGGTGTCCCGGAAGTACAGATAGTCGTCGTACTTCAGGCCCATGCCGCCCAGGACGATCACGTCCACCTGGGCCTGCATGGCGATGCGGGAGAGCAGCTGGTTATACGGCTCGCCGGACACGGAGAAGATGGGCAGCTTCTGGCTTTCCACCAGGGTGTTGAACACGTCGATCATAGGGATACCGGTGCGGATCAGCTTGTTGGGCACGATACGCTTGGACGGGTTCACGGAGGGGCCGCCGATGGGGATCATGTTCTCCGTCAGGGCGGGGCCGTTGTCCCGGGGGACACCGGCGCCGTCGAAGATGCGGCCCAGCAGGTGGTCGGAGAAGGACACCATCATGGGGCGGCCCAGGAACCGGACCGGGTCCGTGGTGCTGACGCCCTGGGTGCCGCTGAACACCTGCAGCGTCACCAGGTCCTTGTCCAGCTTGATGACGTTGGCGTAGCTGTCGCCCACCAGGGCCAGGTCGCCATTGCGGACGCCGGAGGCCCGGACCGTGACCACGTTGCCCACGATGGACTCAATTTTCGTGTAAACTTTCTGCATATTGACTCCCCTCTCAACCCGCTGCCTTGCTCAGGTAAAAGTCCTTGAGCCGCTTTTCCTGGGCCTCAAATTCCGGGGTGCGGAACACGGTGTTGTGCCAGTCCAGGAACTCCTGCCGGACCTGGTTGAAGAAGGCGCGGATCTCCTTTTTGTCGCTGAGTGCGAAGTCCCGGGTCAGCACGTCATACAGCACGTTGAACTCGTGGATCTGACGGTCGGGATCGCAGGCCGCGTCGATGGGATCGAAGGAGTTCTGCTGCAGATACACCGCATCCAGCAGCTCGCCCTTCTGGTATACGATATAGTCCTCGGCGGAGGTACCCTCCTCGCCGATGACCTTCATCATCTGGTTGATCTCGTTGCTGCGCTTGAGGATGCTGCGGGCCTGCTCCACCCGCTCCATATCCACCACGCCCCGGTACTTGGACCAGGAGTCGATGGGGTGGATGGCGGGGTATTTGCGGGCGTCGGACCGCTCACGGGACAGACCGTGGAACGCGCCCACCACCTTCAGGGTGGCCTGGGTCACGGGCTCCTCGAAGTTGCCGCCGGCGGGGGACACGGTGCCGCCGATGGTGACGGAGGCGATCTTGCCGTTCTTCAGGCGGACCTTACCGGCCCGCTCATAGAAGGAGGCGATAACGGACTCCAGATAGGCGGGGAAGGCCTCCTCGCCGGGGATCTCCTCCAGACGGCCGCTCATTTCGCGCATGGCCTGGGCCCAGCGGCTGGTGGAATCCGCCAGCAGCAGCACGTCCAGACCCATCTGGCGGTAATACTCCGCCATGGTGACGGCGGTGTACACCGACGCCTCACGGGCGGCCACGGGCATGGAGGAGGTGTTGCAGATGATGATGGTGCGCTCCATCAGGGAGCGTCCGGTGCGGGGGTCCACCAGCTCGGGGAACTCCTTCAGCACCTCCACCACCTCGCCGGCCCGCTCGCCGCAGGCCGCCACGATGACCACGTCCACGTCGGCGTTCTTGGCCTCCATGTGCTGCAGAACGGTCTTGCCTGCGCCGAAGGGGCCAGGCACGCAGAAGGTGCCGCCCTTGGCCACCGGCAGGAAGGTGTCGATGGAGCGGAGCTTGGTCACCAGGGTCTCGTCCGGGCGCAGACGCTCCTCATAGCAGCGGATGGGCTGCTTCACGGGCCAGGAGAACACCATGGTCAGCTCCTTCTCCTCGCCGCTTTCGTTTTCCAGCACCGCCACGGTGTCCCGGACGTTGTACACGCCCTTTTCCCGGACGGATTTCACCCGCCAGCCCTGGTCCTTCAGGCCGAAGGGCACCATGATCAGGTGGGTGAACAGCCCCTCGGGCACGCTGCCCACGGCGTCGCCTGCGGTGACGTGGTCGCCGGGCTTCACCAGGGGGGTAAACTCCCAGTCCTTGTTGGGGATGGGATCCAGATACACGCCCCGCTGCAGGAAGAAGCCGCACTGCTGCGCCAGCTCCGGCAGGGGATTCTGCAGACCGTCGAACACCTGGGTCAGCAGGCCCGGGCCCAGCTCCACGCTCATCAGCTCGCCGGAGAGCTCCACCTTGTCGCCCACCTGGATGCCGTTGGTCATTTCATAGATCTGCATACTGGCCGTGTCGCCGTTGACGCGGATGACCTCGCCCTTGAGCCGGTCATCGCCCACCAGGACATAGCCCACTTCATTCTTTCGGACGGAGCCGGAAAAGGTGGCTGCCACCAGATTCCCGTTCACTCCGGTCACATATCCTGTCACTTTGTCCATTTTGATTCTCCTGTTTCGTTATAGGCTGGAAACCTGCTGGCGGATGCTCTGCATCAGGCCGTCGAAGGCCCGCTTGCCGGACTCATACCGGAAGGTCCGCTGCCGCTCCAGCAGCTGCAGCTTCATGGCGTAGCCGTACAGGGCGTGGTCATCGAAGTTGTGCAGGCCGATCATGCCGTCCAGGCGGCGGAATTCCAGGTCCAGCAGCAGCCGCTCCCCCTCCAGGGGATTTTCGGCGTTTACCGCCGCCGTCACCGTCTGGACAATGCCGGCGTCCCGGTCGGAGGGCACGGCGCAGGGCCGTCCCAGCTTCACATTCCGCTGATAGGTCAGCTCCCGGCACAGGGCCTTGTAAAACCCGGCCCACTCCGACAGCAGCGGCCCCTTGTCCGAGTCCACCGTCAGCTCCTCCAGCGTCCGGTATACCCCGGCGCTGACCGCCGAGCGGCACATGGCCAGAAACGCGGCGTAGTCCATGGGAGGCTCGCCCTGGGTCCGGAGCATGGGCAGGCTGGAGATGAGATAGTAATAGGAAGCCATAGGCCGCCCCCTTACAGGTGCATATCCCGGAAGAAGGGCATGAGCATCTCCGCGATCTCCTGGTCGGAGCAGTCAAAATAGCCGGAGCCGTCCTTGGCGGCCAGCCGGAAGCCTGCGCCCACCTTCTTGGAGGGGCGGAGCTCCAGGCCGTTTTTCAGCTCCTGGGCCAGCTGCTGGCGGATGCCGTCCGTCACCTGACCCACCTCCACGGCGTAGCCGGAAACGTCCTCTCCCTGGAGGGCTGCCTGGATGAGCTTGGCCAGCGTCTGCTGGTCCAGAGCCTTGCCCACGTCGGCGGCCAGGATTTTCTCAAACTCCTGCTGCACCTCCTGCCGGAAGGCCAGGACTGCGTCCCGCTTGGCCTGCTGGGCGCTGAGCTGGGCGCTGTTTTTGAACACCTCGATCTCGGCCTTGGCGTCGTCCCGCAGCTTATCCGCCTGACTCTTTGCGTCGGCGATGATGGCGTCCGCCTGCTTCCGGGCGTCGGCCAGGATCGCGGCGGCCTGCTGATTTGCGCTGTCGATGCCGTCCTTTTTGATGGAAGAAACAAGATCCTGAATCTGAAGTTCCATAATTGATCACCTTCTTGTCTGTATTTGCCTGATAGAACTGCGGGTATATCCATATTATAATACACGCCCCAAAAAATGCAACACATTTCGGCGAATGCGTCATACAATTTCCTTATACAACGTCCCTGACATATCTACTTTTTTCACTGTTTATGTTTCCCCAGAGTGAACAGTATCATGCAGGGATTTCCTGAATCTGGGAAAATTCTGGCACTCCCTCACTCCTCAAGGCGCAGCAGCCCCCGCTGCACCGAGTCGGACAGGACGAATTTCTTGTCCCCCTTGGCAGGAAAGCGTATCTCCACGATGGGGTCCCGGAAGGACAACACGGTTCCCGGTCCGAAAACCCTGTGGACGGCTCTCTGCCCGGGACGAACCCCGGACGGCGGCAGCGCCGCCTGCTCCCGGGGCAATGCCGCCGGAGCCGGCCGGTCCGGGGCCCTCCAGGCCACGGCCCGCCGGCCCACCATCTGGCCCAGGGTCAGGAACTCCGTCTCGCCGGAGGCATAGGCCACCATGCACTGCCCCCGGCAGCAGGCCCGGATCACGCCGCCGCCCTTTTCGGCGTGTCGATAGTGCTTTCCGCACGGCTCCGTATTCAGGGAGGCGAACACGTCCTCCGGCCCGATGTATTCCCGGGGCAGCTCCCGGCGCAGCTCGTCGGCAAAGGCGGACTCCCGATTCCGGCAGGCGAACAGATACAGCCGGTTCCGGGCCCGGGTCACGGCCACATAGAACAGCCGCCGCTCCTCCTGATACTGGTCCTGCTGCCCGGCGTCCTTCGGCTCCGTCACCGCCGGAAGGATGCCGTCCAGCACGTCCAGCAGATACACCGTGTCGTACTCCAGGCCCTTGCTGGAGTGGACGGTGGACAGGATCAGTCCCCCGCCGCAGGGCAGGGAGGGAGCCGACACCAGGGCCTGCAGCTCGTCCAGGCGGCGGCACAGCCCCTCCAGCCCGGTCTCCTGCCGGGCCAGCAGGCAAAGAATCTCGTATTTGCCGCCGTCCAGCTTCTGGCGCTCCGCATAGTCCCGGTAGCGCAGGCCGTCCCAGATGCGGCTCAGGCCCTGGGCGGCAGTGTCCTGCAAAAGCATGGGCAGCATGGTCAGCAGGGCGGCGGCGCTGTCCCGGCCGTATTGGGACAGCTGCGGAAAGCCCAGCAGCTCCCGAAGGATGGAGCCTCCGGTGGCCCGGCTTTTCTGGCAGGCATACTCCGCCGCCTTTTTGGAAATTCCGCCGCCGACCTTGTAGTAAATTCGCAGGAAGGTCTCCGCGTCCGTCTGGTCATGGGCCAGGGCGATGATGTCCCGGATGTCCGCCACGATCCGGTGGGTGAAAAAGGCGTCGTCCATCCGACGGCAGCGATAGGGTATCCCGCCCCGGTCCAGCAGGTCGATCAGCGGCAGGGCGCTGTCGTTGTTGCGGTAAAGCACCGCCGTCTCCTCCCGGACGCTGGCCGCCATATTCACCAGCCAGGGGTACTGGTCGGCCCGGTCCATGGCGTAGATCACCCGGACGGCAGCGCCGGAGGCCCGGGTGGGGTGGATGGTCTTGGGGCGGCGGTGGTGATTTTTCCGGATGAAGGCGTCCGCCGCCCGGAGAATTTCCGGCGTGGAGCGGTAGTTTTCCTCCATCAGCAGCACCCGGGCCCCGGGATAGGTCTGTTCAAACTGCATCAGGGCATCCGGATAGGCGGCCCGGAAGCCATAGATGCTCTGGTCCTCGTCGCCTACCATGAAGATATTGCCGCTTTTCCCGGCCAGCAGGCGGATGATGGCGTGCTGGATCCGGGAGGTGTCCTGGGACTCGTCCACGCAGATATAGGGGAAGCGGTTCTGAAAATAGGTCCGCACATCCTCGTGGAACTCCAGGATTTTCTTGGCGTACACCATCTGGTCGTCATAGTCCATCCATTTATTGTCCCGCAGGGCCTTGCCGTATTCCCGGTACAGCTCCGGGAATTTCTCGAAGCCGGTGTCCAGCTCCCCCAGCCGCTCCTCCGGCAGCATCATATTTTTGGCATAGGCGATGCTCTTGCGCAGCTCCTTCACCACGCTCTGGGTGGGGTACTCGCCGCACAGGTCCCGGTACAGGTCCGAAACCAGCTTCGCCAGGGCGCTTTCGTCCTCCGCCAGGATGAAGGGCGGCCTTTTGCCGCAATTTTGGGCATAGTAGGCGATGATCTTGGAGGACACGCCGTTGATGGTGCGGATCTCCGGGGGATGGGGGCAGTCCTGGCCGAACAGGGCGGCAAAGCGCTGCTTCATCTCCCCGGCGGCGGCCCGGGTATAGGTCATGGTGAGGATCTGGTCCGGCGCAATGCCGCAGCAGCACAGCATATAACCCAGGCGGGTCACCAGCACGGTGGTTTTCCCGCTGCCGGGCACCGCCAGCAGCAGCACAGGGCCCTCCACGGCGTGCACCGCCTCCTGCTGCTGGCGGTTCAGCCGGGCGGCATATTTCCGGTCAAAGGCTTCCCGGTCCATGGCGCACCTCCTTTGTCTTTTATGGTCCGGCATGCATTTTATCACAAATCAGAAGGCTTTACAATCGGCTCCCGCCCCGCCGCCGGAACCGGATTTTTACGACTGCAAATTGGAATGCCCCGCGCTGAGCTGACTGGAGCGCTCACACGATTGGAAGCGGCCGCCCGGAAATGCGGCTTTGCCCAAGAGGCGCCTTACATCTAATAAAAATAGGGCTCTGCACGAAAAAATGTGCAGAGCCCTTGTTATAGGCGACGATGATGCCGGAAGACCTTTGAAAAGTGGAGGGAAGAGGTTACTCCAGTATGTAGAAAATTAGGCGAAAATATAAAAGGTGTATTTCAACCTTGCGCCTATGGGTCAGCATTTCAGATAACAAATTAGAATTTGTCAATCTTTATCTTTGTCATTCTTTTTCTTCTCGTTATAGATAGCAACCGCCACTCCTATACCTATTGAAAGAATTACACAAATCATAATCAATCCAAAGTTTGGTATCATAATTTTTGCACTCCTTTGTCAAATTCTTATTAGCTTAATACCTTTTACTCTGTGGTTTCATTTAGTTCATCAGTAGAAATGCAATATTGACTACAATTCCCACACACGAAAAGATAAGACCAAAACTATAAATTCATCTATATAGACGTAAACATTTCTTTGATGTTTTACTCTTTATTATTTTATCATCCGTGAATGCTTCCTGCAAGGCACACTGGTGAAATCGCCGGAGTTGGAATCATCAACACCTTTCTTAAACAGGGACGCATTATCTAGCATATTGAAAAGGGATAGATGGTGTGATACAATAAAAAATTATCACTAACCTCAGGCTGTTGCAAGATGTGATGGGGTACTGGAACATCTGTACAACTATGGAAACTTACACAAAAGCGTTAAGAGAAAAGAAATTGGAAACAATTCAAGCCCTAAATGGGGCGTTCAAAATCTCGTGACCATACTGCCCCAACGGTTACGCGGTTTTTGTGGTGCAGAATTCCATGAAATCCCATGTTGCACCGATCTTACACCAACTCAAAAAGAAATTATGGTGAGTTTTGAGAATTTATGAAAAAGCAGAAAGCTTGGAAACCATTGCGGCGCAAGGATTTGAAAGGATTTAAGAAGAAGGGGGCGACGTTGTGTACTTAAAAGCATTGGAGATCCAGGGCTTCAAGTCCTTCCCGGACAAGACGCGCCTGAATTTTGACCAGGAGATCACGGCGATCGTCGGCCCGAACGGGAGCGGCAAGTCGAATATATCGGACGCCATCCTGTGGGTCATGGGCGAGCAGCGC
>OKSE01001145.1_pt1 | contig 13539 bp, 12 predicted proteins | sample 1633631 | NCBI WGS metagenome assembly OKSE01 (sample SAMEA3541555, study PRJEB24748) | human gut metagenome | biome: human gut; feature: human-associated habitat; material: faeces | place: China | collected 2012 | reverse complement strand
ACGGAAATCTCACGCTCCATAAGGGCATTGGCGATACACCCGGCAAAATAGCTTTTTCCCGCGCCGACTTTCCCCCATAAAAGGTAGCCGATATTCTCCGCTTCCATATCCTCCCAATGCGCCACATAGAAGTGCGCTTTATCCATTTGGGGGCATTTGCCGTTGTCATTCCCGAAAGTCCAGCTTTTCATAGCCGGGTCGGTGAAGCCCTTTCTTTTCAGCCGTTCTACTTCCTCCCGGTGCTTGTGTTCCCGGTCTGCGGCTTCCAGTGTTTCCCGGCGTTTGCGCTGGCAGTCACATTCTTTGGGGTGGCGGTCACGTCCGAAAATGGTCTTGCCCTCCGGGAAGTAGGCTTCTTTGGGTTTATGGCAGCTCCCGCAATACAAAAGCCCGTCCTCCCCGGTATAGTCCTCCGGCTCTGCTTCCTGTGCCGTAGCAAGCCGGAAAATAGCGTTATCGTAATCACTCATAAAATCGTCCTCCTTGTTCATGGTCTTTTACGCCCTGTTTACGGGGCGTTGTGTCTATGCGGTCAAAGGCTCTCGCCCTCTTTGTAGGAATAATCGGGGATTCCCTTTTTCGGGTTCTCCTTTTTCTCCCGGTTTAACCAGCGGCGCAATGCAGCGGCATGGCACACATAATCATTCCCGCTGGCGGCTATGTACTCGCTCATTTCCTCAATGAACCGTTCCAGCCTGTCCGGGTATTCCTCTTTCAGCTCCGTATACTCGGATTCGGAGAGGAAAATATTTTTATATCTTCCAAACGGGGCGGGCGGCTCCCCACTCGCTCCTTTTAGTTGGTTCTCTTTTAGTTGGTTTATAGTAAGTTGGTTAGGGGTCGGTTTTCCGTCCAACGCAAAGGTCGGTTTTCCGTCCTTATGAGGGTCGCTTTTCCGACTGTCATAGGGTCGGAAATCCGAACTAATGGCGGCAGCTTCACATACAGGCGGTTGGCTGCGGAAAATCCCGCCCGTTTCCGTTCCAGAAGTCCGGCTGCGTCCAGTTCGTTCAAGGCGGCTTTGATGGCGGTCTGCCCCTTATCCAGCATTTCGGCAATCTCCGCTATGGGATAGACAATGAATGTCCTGCCCTGATCGTCCTGCCAGCCGTTCCGCTGTGACAGGGTGGTGCGGTCTAACAGCAGCGCATAGAGCAGCCTTGCGGTATATGACAAGTCCATTTTCAGCAGAAAACAGGGATACGGGAAAAACTGCGGCATTGCGGTGTCGGCTGTGATGTAATCGGTTATGGTTCTCACCTCCTGTCTGTGGGCTTCTGTTACGCTTTAGGACGCCGTTTTGAGGGGTAAAGGATATAAAATATCGTCTACCCTTTGAGGGCGGTCAAAAAAGCCTTGATTTACGGGGGCTTTCCAGTTCCTAAAGCGTGACATAGTAGCCTTTGTTTCCGCTTGCGCTGTGCGGCATGGATTCTTTTCATGCGTCCGGCACAATCCGGGCAGTATTTCCCACGGTTTGACTTGGGGAGAAAATACCCGCCGCACTCGGTACAGCGTTTCCTGTCTGCCCGGTGGAGTAGGGCGGCTTCCAGCTTCCCGTCCAGCGGCAGCACGGCGGCAATGAACCAGCGACAGAGAAGCGAATAGCTGATACTCTGCACACAAACGCAAGTTTCCCCGTCGTCCAGCAGCAGACAATTCCCGCAATCGTTGTTTGCACAAGCGGCGCGGGTCATTTTCTTTACGGCGCGGTATTGCTTTTCATCAAGCCTTATCATTTTCGGTTCTGCTCGACGCGGAAGTTTACATACTTGCCGCCTGTGTCGGCAAGCAGCACAACTCCGTCAAAGGTCTTTCCCGTCTTGGTCGAGTACATACCTTTGATTTTTACCTTTCCGTCTTTCAAAAGGGCGGCGGCAATCGCCTTTGTGAAAGCCTTTTTGCGCTGCTCAAAAAAGCGGTCATTCTTCCACATCACAAAGCTGCAAGCCCTGTCGGAGCAGTAAAAGTTTTTCTTGCCCTCGTAAACCGCCGCGCCGCAACGGGGGCAAGTGCCGATTGCTTCCCGCTGCGGGGTAAACAGCTTCGCTTTATCCTCGGAAATCGCGGAATAGGTCTTGACAAGCCCCGCTGTCATTTCCTCAATCCCGCGCATGAAGTCGGCGGGGCTGTCGCTGCCCTTTGCAATCCCGGTAAGGCGCGTTTCCCATTCTGCCGTAAGCTGCGGGGACGTAAGGCTGTCGGGCAGAATAGCGACAAGGTTATACCCGTCCTTTGTGGGGATTAGCTTTTTGCCCTTGCGCTCGGCAAAGCCCGCGCTAATGAGTTTTTCAATGATACCCGCCCGCGTCGCGGTGGTGCCTAACCCTTTGCGCTCCGCGTCCTCCGGCGTGTCCTCCTTTCCCGCACTCTCCATAGCCGAAAGTAACGTATCTTCGGTAAATGCCTTTGGGGGCTGCGTGTAACGTTCGGAGATCTCCGCTGCCGGATTGTCAAAGGTCTGCCCCTCGGCAAGCGGGGGTAAAACCGCTTCCGGCTCTGCGTCCTCGTCCTGTTCCCCGGACGCGGCGCGGGATAGTCTTTCAATCTCGCGCCAACCCTCGCAAAGCGTCGTCCTGCCCTTTGCGGTAAAGGTATAGCCGCCGCAAGTGAAAACCGCCGTAACCGCTTCATACTCATAGGGCGCGGCAACGGCGCAAAGCAGTTTTGCGCACACAAGGGTCATTAGCTTTTTCTCACTTTCGGCAAGGGAAGAAAAGCCCGTTTTCACAAACTCCGCTGTCGGCAAAATGGCGTGATGGTCGGTTACTTTGCTGTTGTCGCAAATCCTCGCAAGGTCGGCTTGCAGCTTCACGCCCTGCATAAAGGGGAGAGCAGCGCAAAGGCCGGTGATAAGTTCCTTTGTGCTGCCCTCCATATCGGAAGTGATATATTTGCTGTCGGTGCGGGGATAGGTCAAAAGCCGTTTTTCATAAAGGGCTTGCGCATAGTCAAGGGTCTGTTTCGCCGTAAACCCATACAAACGGTTTGCTTCCCGCTGCAAGGCGGTGAGGTCAAACAGTTTCGGCGGGGCTGCGGTCTTTTTCTCTTTTTTAAGGGAAGTACAAACGGCCTGCGATTTCTCGCAAGCCGCTTTCATCTGCCGCGCCGCCGCTTCGTCGTCCTGCCTTTCGGAAAGGGCGGCAACGCCGCCAACGTCCAGCCGGACGACATGATATTTCTCTTTCTTAAAGCTGCTGATTGCATAGTCGCGGTTTACCAGCATAGCAAGGGTGGGCGTTTGCACTCTGCCGACATTCAATGTTTTATGGTAGAGGATAGAGAAAAGGCGGGTCGCGTTAATGCCAATGAGCCAATCGGCCTTTGCTCTGCAAAGCGCGGATTGATAGAGGTTGTCATAGCCGCGCCCGTCTTTGAGATTTGAAAAGCCCTCGCGGATTGCACTTGCTTCCATGCTGCTAATCCAAAGGCGGGAAAAGGGCTTTTTGCAATTCGCCTGTTCATAGACAAAGCGGAAAATGAGTTCCCCCTCGCGCCCGCTGTCGCAAGCATTGATAATCTCGGTAACGTCGCTGCGGTGCATAAGGTCTTTGAGAATGGAAAACTGCTGCTCCTTGCCGCTGGCAACAATAAACTGCCACTCCTGCGGGACAATGGGAAGATCGTCGTACTTCCATTTACGGAATTGTTCATTGTAGGTCGCCGCGTCTGCAAGGCTAATCAAATGCCCGATACACCACGACACAAGGTAGCCGCCGCCCTCAAAATATCCGCTGCGCTTTTCATTCGCGCCCATAACGGCGGCAATCGCCGCCCCGACGCTCGGTTTTTCTGCAATTACAAGTTTCATAGATTATCGTCCTCCTGCTCGGTCTGTTCGGTTTCGACTACTTCCGTTTCCTCGTCGTCCTCGTCAAAATCAAGGTCGTCAAGGCTGCTGCTGCCTTTCGCCGCGTCCTTTTTGGGCTTCAAAATCTTAAAGTAGTAGAACGCGCCGCCGCCCGCTGCGGCAACAAGCAGCACGACAAGCAGAATACCCATGCCGCCGCCTTTTTCTTCTTCCGGCGGCTGCTCGGTTTCTTCCGGCTCCGGCTCGGCTTCCTTGCCCGCGCACTCGCTCATGTTGACGCTGCAAACGGGACAATCGGTGTTGACGCTTCCGGCAACGCATTTTTCAGTACAGCTACAAACGGGGGCTTCGGTCTGCCCGTCCTCCATAAGGGCGGTTAAATCCGCTTCGTCCACTTGGTTAAGGAAATGGACGGTATTTTCCCCGTCCTCGGCGCGGTCAATGATGATGTAAAAATAGTTTCCGTTTTTCGTAACGACGGTAATAAACTGCTTATCGCCGGACGCTTCGCCCGTTATGTCGTCCACAAGGCTCATGTTGCCCTCCGGCGTTAAGGGCTGCGGCTCATAGCCGCCCGTCGTTTCTTCCGGCTCGGTTTCGGTTACGGGGGTAGGCGGCTCGTCGCTCACATCACCGCCGCCCGCAAAAGCGGTAACAGAAAAGCCGCCCATGAGTACAAGGGCGGCAAGCAAAGCGGTAACGCTGCGGAACAGTTTTTTATGCTTCATCTTCGGTTTCCTCCTGTTCGTCGGTGTAGTCTGCGTCCGGCTGTGGCAAGGCAATTTCGCCGCTGGCGTAAGCGGAGAGGAACGCGGCAAGCTGCGCCCCGTCAAGGTGTACCGCTTTCACCATTTGAACGATCTGCGCGTTTTCTTCCTCGATTTTCTGCGCTTCAAGGTCTTTCAGCCTTTTTTGGTATTCAAGGATTTTCGCCCTCGTTTTCTCAATATCCCTTTCGATACGGTCAAGTTTCGTGTTCGCCATAGTCATTTACTCCTTTCCAAACTGTTCTTTCCATGAATAGCTGCGCCCCAATCCCTTAACGGTTTTAAGATAGGGCATAGCGTTTTCTTCCAAAGTCGCCGCCCGGTTAAATAGATCGGGATAGTGTTCTTTGAGATATAAAATCTCTTGTTTCTTCATGCTCGGACAAAAGAAACAGGACGATTTACCCGGCTGCGGCAATCCTGCCGCTTTGATTTCCCGGATACAATCGTCCCTGTTCCAGCCCCATTCTTCAATGAGGGGGTAGCGGTTATGATATTTTTTGTCGGCTTCGTTGTACTTGCGGGAATGTTCATACCGTTTCACTTCTCCCGCGTCATAGCCGATATAGCGGTTGACTTTCTCGCCGCGCTGCCATACTTCGCGGCAAGGCGCATAGTGGTTGCAAAACTTTTCCTGCGGTGCGATTTTGTGTTTCTGCGAACAACGCTTATGCCCGTAGGCAATCGACGGGAGCGTATGAGAGCGCAAGCACTCGGTTTCAAGAGATAGGCGGTTGCCGTAGCGGTCAACATACTGCACAACGGTAATCTGCGGCATACCGTGTTCCGCAAGCCATTGATTGATTATCTCGATAAATTGATAGGTATGCGGGTGTTCCGCGCCCGTATCGGCAAAGGTGATAAGGTCAATCGGGATTTTGTGCTTGTATAGGCCAATAAGTAAGGCGGCACTATTCGTGCCGCCGCCCAAAGATACAATATTCATTTTTCAACTCCTTTTAATTGTAATTTAACCGCCCGTAGGCGTAAAAGTGGGATTGCCAATAGCTGGTGTCCAGCTTTGAATACTGGATAGGGTCGCCACAATGCAGCATGACGGGGCTTCCGTCCCCGTCCTCGCCAACGTAGATACCCACATGAGATACCCCCGGCGTGTCGTATGTACCCGTAAAGAAAACCAAATCCCCCGGCTGCGGGTTGGAAACGCGGGTTGAAATGTTGTAAAGCCCTTGCGCCCCAAGTCTGCCCGTATTGTATAGGCCGCTGTTCGTCAATACATAACTCACAAAGCCGCTGCAATCAAAAGAGGTTTCCGGGGTGCTGCCGCCCCACACATAGGGAAAGCCGACGTATTTATCCGCTTCCTCTATGAGCCGCGCAAACTGTTCATCGGAATTAAGCAGCGCGGCGGGTACTTCATAATCGGCGGGCGGGTTTTCATAGTATTTAGACACATAGCCGGACGACGGGAACAAATCGGGGCGGTTTCCCAGCGACGACATATACATAGCGTACATGGATAGCTGTTCCTCGCCCATGATGTAGACGGGGACATGGGAAAGGTTGAAGTTTTCCAAATCCACATGGAGAATGTAATAGTTGTAGGGTACTTCAACCTCATATTCGTTGCCCTCGCTGTCCGTCCTCGTTTCGGTGCGGTATCGTACCTGTACTTCTTCCTCAACGGTCAAGATATACTGTTTCTCAAAGAGCATTTCAAGGGTGCTTTGCGCTTCATCAAGGGTAAACACGCCCTCATGCAGCGCGGAAAGGATAGAGATTAGCACATAGGGGTCATGCTCGATCTCGTCCGCGTTCACCCGGTATTCGTCATAGCCGGGGTATTCGCGCTCGATATTATTCAGCATATCTTGTAACTCGGCTTCCATAGCGGCATACGCGCTTTCCGCGCCTGTAATATCCGCGTCCTCGGAAAGATAGGACGACGCAATCAAGCCGCTGCCGCTGTTGCCGCCAAAGAGGGAGCAAGAGGACAGCCCGCCGAAAAGCAGCAGCACGATAAAGGCAATCCCGCCCACAATCAAGCAGCCTTTCCAATGCCGGACAACAAAGAACGTCGCCCGTTTGGTTTCCTGCGCGGTTTTCTTCGCCGCCTTTGCGGTGGCTTCAGCGGTTTTTTTCGCTTTGCCGCCCGCTTTCAGCGTTTTTGCATACTGCTTTTTAATGCGCTGCTTCTGCCAAAAACGGGAAATGGGGTTGGAGTGCGCAAGCGCGGGGTTATCGTGCAACGCCTTTTGATAGAGAAAATCTGCGTTTGCCTTTACCGCTTGTTTTTCCGCTGCCGCCGCTGCCCGGTAGGGTTTCAGCTTATGGCGGCGTATGCCGCCCTTAACTGCCCGCGCCGCCATGCCGCCCGCTTTCTCTCCGGCAAGTTCTACCCGGTGCCCGCTTTCCACACCGACGTTTTCTTTCTCTACCTCGTAGATTTTCCCATGTACGGTACTGTTTAACTCCTGTGCCGGACGGGATAAGGGGTTATGCCGCAACTTGCCGTTTGGGGGCTTATCCGTCTTTTCAAAGGAAAGGCGCGTCTTTGCCTTGCCTTTCGCTTCGTCAAAAACGCGCTCTTTCTTGATTTTGGTCTGCTTGGGGATAGCCGCCCGCGCTGCGTCTAAACGGTCTGCCGCTTTCTCGGATTTACGGATAGATTTCTGCAATTCCGGCGTTGCCCGTTCCGCTTCGGAAAACTGCAAGCGGGAAGTATGGGTTTTTAGCTGCGCCGCGTCAAGGGCTTTTTTCCCTGCGCCCTTTGCCGCTTGCCGTTCAACCTCTGCGCCGATACGGTCAACAGCCTTTTCTGCCGCTGCGGTAGGGGCTTGGGAATAGTTTTCCTCCTGCGGCCTTTCGCTGATACTGGACGTTTCGCCCGTCGTGAGGTTTTCCGCAACCGCCCCGTCGCGGGTCATTTTCTGCGTTACCTTGTCGGGGGCTTTCCATTCCTTGCTCAATCTTCATCACCTCCAATCCGCTGTTTTGCAAGGGTGCAATAGTCGGGGTTTAACTCAATGCCGATATAGCGGCGGTTAAGCCGTTTTGCTACCATGCCCGTCGTGCCGCTGCCGAAAAAGGGGTCAAGGACAATCCCGCCGATGGGACAGCCCGCCAAAATGCACGTTTCCGCAAGTTTGGGCGGGTATGCTGCGAAATGCCCGCCATGATACGCGACATTGTTGATCTGCCAAACGTTGCGACGGCTGCGGACGGGACAAATCAACTCGTCGGCGTATGCGCCCTTTTCGCGGGGGCGGTTGATTTTCTGCGGTTGGTTTTGCCCCGGAACAGTAACGTTATACTTATTTCCTTTGCTAACTCCGCTTTTCAGCCGCCCCGCCGTTGTGGGGGCTATCGGCTCGGCTACTGCTTGCCAATCGTAATAATACTTCTTTGACTTGGTAAGCAGAAACACATATTCATAGCAGCGGGTCGGCCTGTCCCGCGTGCTTTCTGGCATGGGGTTTGTTTTGTGCCAAATGATAGAACTGCGCAAATACCAACCGTCGCCCCGCAAGGCAAGGGCTACAAGCCACGGAATACCAATTAAATCTTTGGGCTTGCAGCCGGGGGCGCGGTGGTTAAACGCCACTTGCTGCCCGTTCCTGCCTTTGGGATATTTGGGGTCTTGGTGGTCGGCTTTGCTGCCTGTGCCGCAATAAGTGTCCGCGATATTCAGCCAACAAGTACCCTCCGGCGTAAGCACCCGCTTTACCTCATGGAATACCGCCGTAATGCGGGAAACATATTCTTCCGGCGTTGCTTCCCGTCCGATCTGCCCGTCTGCGCCATAGTCCCGCAAGGCATAGTAGGGCGGGGACGTTACGCAACAATCAACTGCGTTTTCCGGCAAGGTTTGAAGCACCTGCAAGCTGTCGCCGCAATAGATTTTGTCCGTTTCTATCCTCATGCCGACACCTCGCCGGGTTTGGTCGTCATGACGCGGTACAGTTCCGTATCCTGCGGGAAACGGTCAATAAAGGGCAAAATCACGTTGCCGTAGAAAATAAGCCCCTCGCCCGCGTCGGAATGGGTTACATAGGTCATTTGCTGCTGCGAAATGTTAAGCTGCTTTGCAAGGATTTCCCTGTCGCCCTGTGCTTGGTTGAGCATATAGACAAAATCGCTGTTTTCAAAAACGTTTGAAACTTCTCTGCTCGTCAAAAGGTCTTTGACGTTCTGCGTGATACCTGTCGGAATACCGCCCCACTTCCTAAAACGCTTCCAAATCTCGACGCTGTATGCTGCGGTCTGTTCCTCTTTCAAGAGTAAATGAAATTCGTCGATGTAATACCGCGTCGCCTTGCCCTCGCTGCGGTTTACCGTTACTCTGTTCCATACTTGGTCTTGGACGATAAGCATACCGACTTTTTTAAGCTGCGTACCGAGTTCCTTAATATCAAAGCAGACAAGGCGATTATGAATGTCAACGTTTGTCCTGTGGTTAAAAATGTTCAAGCTGCCGTTTACATAGAGTTCCAATGCCGCCGCGATACGCTGCGCTTCCTTTTCCGGCTGCTTCTTGATCTCGTCGTAGAGGTCGCCCAAAATCGGCATATTCTCCGGCTTCGGGTCGGCAAGGTAGTTGCGGTACACGCTGATAACAGCGCGGTCAATCAAGGTCTTTTCGACAGCTTCCAGCCCGTTTTTACCTCCCATAATCAACTCACAAAAGGAAAGGATAAAATCGCTCTTTAAGGCTATGGGCGTGTCGCCCTCGCTGTAATTGAGGTTTATATCCATCGGGTTAATGTACTGCGTGCTGTTCTGCGAAACCTTGATAACCTGTCCTTTCAAACGTCCGACAAGGGGGTAATATTCGGCTTCGGGGTCGCAAATGATAATGTCGTCGGACGTGATAAGAAAAGCGTTTGTGATTTCGCGTTTTGCAGAAAAACTTTTGCCGCTGCCCGGTGTGCCGAGTATCAAGCCGTTGGGATTTTTCAGCTTCTTTCGGTCGCACAAAATCATGTTGTTGGAAAGGGCGTTTAAGCCGTAATACAATGCTTCGCCGCTTTGGAACAGCTCTTGCACCGTAAAGGGAACGAAAACGGCGGTGCTGCTGGTCGTCAAGCCGCGCTGGATATGGATAAGGTTTTCCCCCAACGGGATAGAGGACATAAGCCCCTGTTCCTGCCGGTAGTCAAGGCGGGTCAAAATGCAGTTGTATTTCTGCGCGATTGCCGCCGCTCCAAATACTTCGTTATCCAATTTCTGCTTGGTATCTGCAAGGTTTAAGACAAGCAGCGTAAGCAGAAACATTCTTTCGTTGCGGCTCTGCAAATCGCGGAGTAGGTTTTTTGCTTCCCCGCCGTAGGTGGCAAGGTCGGACGGAATAATATCCATGTCGTAGCCGCTGCGGATTGCTTTTTTCTGTTCCTCGATTTTCATACGGTCAAGGTCGGTAATCTTGCGCTTAATCGTCTTGATTGCTTCGTTGTGGTCGATACTCTGAATGTGCAGATTGACGATAATCCCGTTTTCCGCGTCCATGAAGTCGGCAAGCATACGGTCGGAGAGTTCCGGCGCGACGATCTGCAAAAAGGAAACTGCGCCAAACTTGCCGCCCATTTGAAACATTCGCCCGTCGCCAAATCGGAAAGAGGACGGCGCGATAAAGTCTTTGACAGAAAGACCGCTTGCGGGTAGCCATTCCCACGCAAAGTTAAAGCGTTCCCCGTCCGGGTGGAAAATCCCATGCAGCACTTCAAGACGCTGTTTCCCGTCCAATACCCGCGCCGCCGCGCCGATCACCTTAAAATGGTTGAGGGTGTGGGCTTCATGGTAAACTCGTCATGTTCAAAGGTTAGGTACTGCTCGGCAGCTCCATAGTCGGCATTTTTAGAGCTGATATGTTTGAATGTTGCCAACGGCTTCACCTACTTTCTGCAAGACTTCAAACTTCAAGGCGGCAAGCTCCGCTGTGGCGGCTCGTACCTCTTGGGAGAGGGCGTTATAGGGTGCGCCGTACTCGTTCAGACAGCGGGCAATCTGGTTTAAGTTGCCGCCGATTTTCCCGTATTCGGCTGTGAGTTTCCCAACGGCAGAGAGTAACTCATCATTGACCGGGGAAACAGTAATGACCGGGCGTATGCTTGACTTAATGAGGGCTTGTCGGATAAATTCGGCTTGGCTCATTTTGCAGAGGGTGACACGCTCGGAAAACTCGGCGTATTCTTCCTCGGTCAAGCGTGTCTTGATTACCCGGCTTCGGTGGGGCGTGTTGTATCTTTTCATGGCTGTGAACCTCCTTTCGTGGGTGGATTTTTTCAAGCGGCGCAAGCCGCAAAAGGCGGGCTTGGGGTGGCAACCCCAACAAGATTCCCATAGGACAAAATGAGCCGGTAGGCGAAATTTGGTACTGTGGTAGAATCTTGCTCTAAGAAAACGGCGAAACTCCCCCTTTACTCCTTACTACGCAGAGAAATGCAAATATGGCAAAGTTTTGAAAAACTTTTTGATAAAACTTTTCGACAAAGCTGGAAAATCAGCGCGGTTTTTGGCGCAAAAAAACAGGAAACCTTTTCTGATTTCCTGTCATGGTATGCCGCTGTAACGGGCGGCGGTTATTCTGTTGTCATTCCCCGGAAGCAAACTTGTAGCCCATACCTAAAACGGTTTTTATGTAAATGGGCTTGCGGCTGTCCGGCTCTATTTTTTTCCGCAGGTTGTAAATCACATTTGCAACGCTTGACTGGCAGCTTTCACTTTCCATGTTCCAAACGGCTTCAAATATTTGTGTCCGTGTGAGGACAATGCCGGGGTTGGAAGCAAGATATACAAGGGTACTGTATTCAAGGCGGGTAAGGCTTACTTCCTCCCCGTCTTGAAATACCCGGCGTTGGTTCTGCTTTATTTCCAGTCCCGGAAAAGATAACACGGAAGCGGTTGTGATCTGCATGGGTTCAATCTGTATATAATCAGATATTGCCGATATGATTTTGTCAATCGCTGTTTCCTCTTGTTCGTTAAGTGTCAGCAGTAGTAATTTCCCCATGTTCATTACCTCTTTTATCCGTTGAATTTAAACTATATTTTTCTGTCGTGTTTTTGACAGTAAGCAACAAATATATATGATAGAGAGCGTAATGTCAATTTAATGCCATTAAAAGAGAAAGATGGTCTGTCTAATTATTATCATTTTGTTCATATGCACTTACGCTGCGTTTGGCATTTAGGCAATTCAATATATTGTAAATTTATCTATATCAGCGGGCTAACCTCATTTTCACAAAATAAGCTAAGTTTGTGAAGCGCTCTTGTGCAGGCAACATATAAGAGGTTTTTATCATCTTCATCATGGTAGTTTTGGCTATCTGCATCACAAATTAAGACAGTATCAAATTCTAATCCCTTTGACATATATACTGGTAAGATAAACACGCCTTGTAAATCTGATACGCTCCCATTTTTAATTAATTGAATATCAAGTTTGTGTTTAATTTTATTAAATAGATAGGTTGAATTTTTTTCGGTTTTACAAATTAAGCATATCGACTGAAACCCTTTCTCTTGGCATAATTTTATTTCCTTAACAATTTCATCAATGAAGATTTCGGAATTATCAGCAATATATACTTTTGGGCTATCGCCATTCCGATTAAAACTTTTTATCTGTGAACTTTGTTCAATGAACTTTAAACTAAAATTTAAAATTTCATTCGTACAACGGAAACTTTTATCCAACATAATAAGAGAAGATTTTTTCTTGTTCAATATTTTTTGAATTTGTTCGTAGAAAGAAATATCTTCTTTTTTGGCAAGAGTCTGTTTCATATCTCCTAAAATAGTAAATTTGGCATTAGAAAAAAGCAAATTAAATATTTCATATTGGAGAGGGTAGTAGTCCTGTGCTTCATCAATGACTACCTGCTTAATATTTTTATATTTATTTGTTCCGTATATTTTTAAATACAAATAAGCGATTGCTATTGCGTCATCATAATACAAGCTGTCTGCTTCCAAATTTTCCTTAGTATATTTCCAAATATTTTTTATGTTTTGTGACGGATTGCTATTTTGCAGCAGGCTATAAAAATAGGCTTCATTGCTAAATAATATTTTATATAATTCAACAATGTCAATTTTTATAAATTTCTGTATTTCCTGCTTGATTAGATTTTTTTCTTCTTTATGCCCCCGCCCTTTTCCTGTTCCAAATATTTGTTCTAAAATATAATCTTCTAATTGTTCTAATTTTATGCCTAATGGTGTTTCTGGTCTTCCTAATATCTTGTCTTTTAGAATTTGCCCGCTTACAACGCATTTTCCCTCATAATAAACATCTTCAAATTCTATCCACTGGCGGGGTATATCAATGAGAAATTGGTCTAAAATTTCCCTAAAAAAACTTGACGTTTTAAATTCTATACTATTTCTTGAAATTTCCTTGTATTTTGAATTGACAATCAAGTTTTCTAAAAAATCATTTCTTGACTGAATTTTCCTGCCATTTAATAACTCACTAAGTATATCTTCAAACACGGAAGAAATAACATTATCTTCTCCCAATTCGGGCAATACATTTGAAATATATTGCTCAAATATAGAATTTGGGGAAATAATCATAATGTTATTTGCGGACAGCTTTGTTTGTAAACCTTGATACATAAGATAAGCAGCCCGGTGGAGAGCAATAGAGGTTTTTCCACTTCCCGCTACACCCTGTACCATTAGCAGGTCATTTTCCATATCTCTAATAACCACGTCCTGTTCATGCTGAATTGTTTCAACAATAGCTTTCATTTTAGCAGTAGTGTTTTGTGACAGTAATTGCCTTAAAAATTCATCAACAATCTGAACATCTGAATCAAAAAAATATTCCAGTATTCCGTTTTTTATTTCATATTGGCGTTTCAAATTGAGTTCACCTGTTACTCGTCCACATGGAGCGTCATAAAACGCTTCGCCTGTCATAAAACGATAGAAAACACTGGCAATCGGCGATCTCCAATCATAAACATACATCTCTTGATAGCTGTTTTTTCG
>OKSE01001141.1_pt1 | contig 13591 bp, 10 predicted proteins | sample 1633631 | NCBI WGS metagenome assembly OKSE01 (sample SAMEA3541555, study PRJEB24748) | human gut metagenome | biome: human gut; feature: human-associated habitat; material: faeces | place: China | collected 2012 | reverse complement strand
GTATGTTTGCCGACAAGCTTCCCGAGATAATTCCTGCCGCAGAATTTAGAAAAGTAAACGGGCAGAAGCAGATGAAAGCGTACAATGGTATTATTGAACTGACTGTCGGTCCCCTGTCCAATAAGTCGGAGATAGCTCTGGTGAAACAAAAAGCGAGTGAACAACCGCAGACCCGTTGCGCTTTTATGGGTTCGAGTGGAAAAACGGTGAAGATATGGACTACCTTCACCCGACCGGACAACTCCCTTCCCAAAACACGGGAAGAAGCGGAACTATTCCACGCCCACGCCTATCGACTGGCTGTGAAATGTTATCAGCCCCAAACCCCGTTCGATATACTTCCCAAAGAGCCGACTTTGGAACAATATTCGCGATTGTCTTATGATCCGGATATTATGTATCGTCCGAATTCCGTGCAATTTTATCTCTCGCAGTGCGTCGAGTATTCCACACCTTGCCGTGGTTATCCCGGGAGGTCTCCGTGTCCCGGTCGTCCAGCATGGGGTAAAGGGGCATCTGGAAGGCGACGTTCACCACACCGGTGTCTCGGGCCTTGATGCACGGGGCGGCGCACAGCCCGCCGCCTGCGCTCTCGCCGCCCACCATGATTTGGTCAGCACGGATGCCCAACTCGGCAGCGTGGGACTTCATTTACACTAGCGCCGCATGGCAATCGTCCAGCACAGCAGGATATGGCGCAGCAAAGGCCAGCCGATACCCCGGCGACACTACCACCGCCCCGAACTTTTTCACCAGATCGACCGCCCGGGACATATGCACCATTTCCTTCATGCCGAGAATGTACCCGCCGCCGTGGAGCCACAGCACACCGGTGGCCCGCACCGGGACAGTCGTCGGCGACAGCACCAGCGCCGGGATCCGGCGTCGGCCTGCAGGAATGGTGATTTCTTGTACCCGGATCTCCGGGTCCGGGCTCATGGAACGCATGGTTTTCTCCTTCGGTTTCCTCCGCTGTTATCTTAAATTTGGGTGGCCGCATCCTGCTCTTATTGGTCATTCCGGTTCACTTCCTGCTCCAGCAGGAGAAAACGGTCAAAGTCGCTTTCATACAGGCGGTCCTGAATGATGCGGTATTTTTCATATTCCGTTTCCGCGTGGAGCTTTGCCTGCTCCGCACTGATTTTCCCGGGTCTGGTCAGCAGCTGGTTCCCGTTAAACTCGAGGAAGCCGTCCAGCCGCTTCGCCCAGTCCTCCATACTCATAGGGATCTTACGCTCGGCCTGCAGCTCGGCATAGTCCAGATACAGCGACACAATGCGCTCCAGATAGCGCATTTCCTCTGTACTGAGGTAGTTTTTGGCGACGGTCACATCCGCTTTCAGGATTTTCCCTTCTGGCGCATTCTCCCAAGTGGTCAGTCCCATATGCTCTTTGCTGGCATCCGCCCGTTCCACGATCAGCTCCGCTGCCGTGTGGCGGTGAACGGCAAAGTGCATTTTGTTCTGCACGGTCCGGAAGAACTGCCGGGTCGTCTTGGCGTCCTTATCGTAGTCAAACGCCGTGGCATACAGGTCGGTGACCTTCTGATAGAATTTTCGCTCCGACAGTCGAATCTCGCGGATCTGCTGCAGCTGCCGCTCAAAGTACTCGTCCGTGAACATATGACCCTTTTTCAGGCGCTCCACATCCATAGTCCAGCCCTGAATGGTATGGTCCTTGACGATCTGTCCGGCCCACTTGCGGAACTGCACTGCACGCTGGTTGTTTATCTTGAAGCCAACGGCGATGATCATTTGGAGATTATAGTGGTCTTGACTGCGGTTGACCTGACGATTCCCCTCGGTTTGAACTGTCAAGTATTTCTTGACAGTTGCTTCCGGCGTAAGCTCACCATCTGCGTAAATTCGGTTGATATGCTGAGAGATCGTCTGCTTTGTCACATCATACAGTGCCGCCATCATCTTCTGTGTCAGCCAGATATTCTCGTCCTCATACCGCATTTCATAGCTGGCGTCGCTCTCACCGGTGGAGGCCACAAAAGTCAAATACTCAGCTGCTGAACTGCGAATCGCCACGTCTTTTTTCTGCTGATCCTTCATATCACAGCACCGTCCCCTCAGGAAAATTTGGATGTTCTTCTTTTAGAACGGCAAGCATTTATTATTGCCTGCCGAATTTTTGCGGTTTATCCGCTGTGATGGCCACCTTGATGACCCCGTCCAGCCGATTTTCAAAGATGCGGTAGGCTTCTTCGATTTCGCTCAGAGGAAAGCGATGGGTGATGAGCGGCGTGGTGTCCAGCTTGCCCTGCTCGATTAGGCGCAGAATTTCCGCGCAGTCGCAGCCGTCCACGCCGCCGGTCTTGAAGGTCAGATTCTTGCCGTACATCTCCGGCAGCGGCAGCGTCTGTGCCTCGTCGTAGAGGGCAACTACCGTTACAATGGCGTTGGGACGGGCGCAGCGCCATGCAAGCCGGAAGGTATCCTTGCCGCCTGCCACCTCCAGCACCACATCAGCGCCGCCGTGGTCGCTATTTAAGAGCACAAAGCCCTCGCATTCCTCCGGTGTGCAGGTCAGCACTTTCGGATAGTGCTCCCGGACAAAGGTAAGTCGTGCCGGATCTTTCTCGCAGACGATGATGCGCTTTGGCTCTTTCAGTGCTGCGCACAGCAGCGTGCAGATGCCTGTGGGGCCTGCGCCGATGATGAGGACGGTGTCCTCACTTTTGATCTCCGAAATCTTCGCGGCCCAGAAGCCGGTGGCAAGAATATCGCCCACAAACAGCGCCTGCTCATTGGTGACGCTGTCGGGAATCTTGTTGAGTCCCTGATCGGCATAGGGCACCCGGACAAGCTCCGCCTGTCCGCCGTCGATGCGGCAGCCCAGCGCCCAGCCGCCGTCTGGGTCGGTGCAGTTGTTTACCCAGTCATGCTGGCAGAAATAGCATTCGCCGCAGAAGGTCTCCACATTCACCGTTACCCGGTCGCCGGGGCGCACGGTTTTGACCGCTGCACCGACGGATTCCACCACACCCACCATCTCGTGGCCGACGGTGATACCGGGCACGGCACGGGGTACGGAACCGTGCTTGATGTGCAGGTCGCTGGTGCAGATAGAGCCCAGCGTCACCCGCACGACGGCATCCCGGGGATCGATGATCTCCGGCTCCGGCTTGTCCAGCAGCGCAAAATGGTTGTGTTCTATGTAGGTCAGGGCTTTCATGAGTGTTCTCCTTTTGAAATACCGCGGCACTTATTGTGCGGCGGTGTCCTTTTGCAGATGGATGTCGGATAGGATCACCGGGATCTCTTCATCTGTGTCTTCTTTTTTCCACGCCACAACAAAGCGAACTTCGGCCGAGCACGGCGTGTATCCATTTGACCGCAGACGATCCAGCCGCTCCCGGCAGGCCTTGGACAGCTTTGCAATCCGGACAGTTCTTCCGTTCAGTTCGGCCAGAAGAAAATAGTTCTCCAATGAAAGGGCCATGTCACTTGAACTGCACCCCATTTGTTAGATGTTATATCATACTATCTAACAAATGGGGTGCAGTTCAGCTTTCAAAGAGCAGGGAATTTGACATTTATCGGTCCGTACCTATAAGCTTCCGGGAACAGTCCTCCAGCCGCGATAAAGCTTCATTCCCTGCATGCCGGCAAATGAACTTCGCAGCCTCGTCCAGGCGAGGCGGACGATAGGACACACCGTGGCAGTCCGAGCCCAGGATATCTATTTCCCGGTTCCGCAGCATCTTTACGGCCCTGTGCTTCGTGCGCCAGTCAAGGAAGAACGACGCGTTGCATTGGAACAGAATGCCCATTCGCCGCAGCTTAGGCCACAGGGCGCGGGGCTGGTCGGGGAGATATCGCTCCACATGCGCCAGCACGACCGTCATCTCCTGCTGCTGAGCCAGCGCAGCGAGATCCTCTACCGTGCGGGAGGACCAGCCGCTGAAAGGCATTTCCAGCAAAAGAACACCGGTATCTTGTATGCATAGCTGCCGGACCTGTGCTGTGCGGCTGATTCCCTGAAAGTAGTGGACCTCAGCACCCAAAAGCACATGAGGAAGTCCCTGCGTGAGGTGTGCCCGTAAATGCTCCCAGGCGTCCGCGCGGCGGCGCAAAAATACGTCCGGCGGGTTTTCATCCGCATAGAAATGCGGCGTGGCAATAACCCTTTCGACGCCCTGCTCCTGAAGCATACGCAGCATCTGCAGGCTTTCCTCGATGTTCCTGCTTCCGTCATCCATGGCTGGCAGAATATGCGAATGGAAGTCGATCATGGCGCTTTATTTCCTCATATGGGGTTTATCGGATTTGGGGGAGGGACCGGGAGCCGCTTGTGCCTCCTCTCCGTAGCCATAGCCGTATTTGTAGCGGCTGTAGCGCGCATATCGGCCATAACGGCCGCCGGAAGCCGTGGCGCAGGTCATAACAAAGCCCAGCACCTTGATATGCAGATACTCCAGCTGGCGCAGTGTTGCCGAAAGATCCTGACGGTTGCTGTAATCCTGCCGGACGACAACGAGCATCCCCTGGATCAGATTGGCGACAACCAGGCCGTCCGAAACAGCGTTTATCGGCGGCAAGTCAAAAATAACAAAATCAAAGCTTCGCACCAGGTTTGCCGTTACGGCGTTCATACGCTCCGAACCAAGCAGTTCGGACGGATTGGGCGGGATATCGCCGGACGTAATGACCTTGAGGCTGTCCAGCAGTCCGACATCCTGAACCACATCCTGTTCCTGACACAGACCTGCCAGCAGATTGGACAGACCCGGAGCCGGATCGATCGCCAGACGGCGCGCCAGATTGGGACGCCGCATGTCCGCCTCGATCAGCAGGACCTTCTTGCCTGTTTCGGCGAGCGTATAGGCAAGGTTGATGGACGTCGTGCTCTTGCCCTCGCCGCGCATAGCGCTTGTAACACCGACGACCCGGCACTTTTTCTCATCCGGCAGGGCAAAAGTCAGATTTGTGCGCAGCAGCTTATACGCCTCGGAGGCGGCAAAGCTGAGCCGGTCCCCCTGCATGGCACGCTGTTCCCTTAAAGAGACAGCTTCCTCCGGAATAGGCTGTTCCTTCCTGAAGATCATTGGTGGGATCCCTCCTTCTGCCTGTACCCGTAGTCATGGCCATTGCTTTGCTGCAAAAGCTCAGGGATAACCGCCAAAACCGGGATCTGAGGATACGCCTGAAGCAATTGATCTTCGCTGCGGATCTGATTGTCAAAAAGCTCCCGCAGGATAAAGAACGCGCAACTGAGAATAAGACCGGTCAGCATACCCAGCAGCGTATAGCACGGAATGCTGGGGCTTGCCTTTGAGGTGGGAAGCTGCGCATAATCCACGACCCGCACAGAGCTGCCCTCCACTACGTCGGCAATGCGGGCCGGAAGCACCTGAGTGACCGTGTTGGCAATATTCCTGGCCTCCTGCGGATCGGTGCTGGCAACAGTGATCTCGAAAACTTCAGTTCCGTTGACCGCCTGCGCACGGATCATTTTGGTGAGCTGTTTGTCCGTATAGGTCAGCTTCGCGGCTGAACGGATCTGATCCAGGGTGGTGCGGCTGCTGAGGATGACCATATAGGTGTCTACAAGGCTCTGCGCCGCGGAAAGCTCGGAATTGCTGATCGGCTTGCCGGGATCCTGTGTGTTATTGACGTACATCAGGGCGCTGGCTTCATAAGTGGGGGTAATCAGAAAGCGTGCCCAGGCAAAGCAGATCGCGCCAAGTACCACCGAGATCAGGGCGATGATCCACGCGCGGCGCCATAGGGCACTCATCAGCGTGATCATGTCTACCTCGCGGCATGCATCACTCTTGTTCATGAATATCTTTCCTTTCCGTTTTTAGTGGAGCATCCAGTAAATCGTGAAATAATGGTAATATTGTAGCATAACACTTTCCGGATTTCAACGTTTTTATTCTTCACATTTACTTATATTGAGTCCTGTATGTGAATCATAGCAAACGCAGCAATAGGGCCCTTCTTCTATCGGGATCGTCTTTATGACCACAGCGTATTTTCATAGCAGTGCCGTGTTGCGTAAGAGTAGCGCGCTGAATCCCCTATCGCCTCGCTCCTTTTCGATTTACTTCTGCATAAAAAAACGAAATTATACTTGATTCAGCATTTTCTCTTGATTATTCTTTTCTATATGCTATAATAATTAGCGTTATTACTTACTAAGTGCGCTCAGGACGTTCCATTATATGTGAAGAAGCATAGATGTGTAGATGTTGTTAAGAAATTGTATCATGCGATAAGGTTTTGCTTCAATTGCAGCAGCGTGTCGTTCAGATGTGCGAAATCGAAGTTTTTTTCATCACGCAAAGCATTGGCTTCGTAATTTAAAGTTGCTGCGTATTTTCAAAGTTGATATCGGCCCAAGAGGAGAAAATTAGGATGGAGTACTCAGTTTTAATGTCTGTGTATACAAAAGAAGAACCTGCATATCTTGATACAGCCATTCAAAGCATGCTGGATCAAACCGTCAGAACGGACGACTTTGTAATTGTATGCGATGGGCCGCTGACAGCAGAGCTGGATGCGGTTTTGGAACGGCATCTTGCGCAAAATCCTGCCGTACTTCATCTTGTCCGCCTTCCGCAGAATATTGGCACCGGGGCAGCATTGAATATCGGCCTTACTCATTGCAAAAATGAATTGATCGCAAAAATGGACTCGGATGATATCTCCGTCTTGGACCGGTGCGAACGGCAGCTGAAGGAGTTTGCTGAAGATGACAGGCTGACGGTAGTCGGCGGAAACATTCTTGAATTCACGGAGGACCCGGCAAAGCCTGTCAGCCGGAGACTTGTTCCCTGCGATAATGAAGGAATACAAAAATACGCAAGGAGACGGCAGCCGTTTAATAATATGACGGTCATGTACAAGAGGAGCGCTGTTCTGAAAGTCGGTGGCTATAAGGCGATGACCCGCAGCGAAGACTATGATCTGTATGTCAGGATCCTGCACGAGGGCTACTACTGCAAAAATATCAACGACGACTTGGTGTTTGCAAGGATCAAGGAAAACGCGGCAGACAGAAGGACTTCACATGCAACCTACCGGGGATTTATAAAAACAAGATGGAGCGCGCTTCGATCAGGCTTCTCGTCACCGTGGGATTTCCTGGTTGCCTGCGGCGCACAGACGGTCGTTTTCTTATCTCCGGCATTCCTTCAGAAGTTGATTTACAGGAAAATCCTGCACAAGCCCGTCGGAGACTCTGTCGAGACACGTATATTGCAGCAGGCGGAAATGAAACAGCATGCTACAGGAGGCTGACAGCAATATACTTTTGGGGAGATGCCTCGATCCAAATATATATAAACCAGATTCACACAATCATCAACGAACACCGCTTGCGCGGCGGCATGACCGAAGGCGCAGCGGATTTTCTGAGCCACGGCGGAGAGGAGATCAATGGCAGTTCAACTTGAGAAGATGACTGTGCACCAGGAACTTCTGCTTGAAATGCTGAAGGATTTCGATGCAGTATGCAGAAGGCATCATATTTCATATCAGCTATTTGCGGGAACTGCTTTGGGCGCTGTACGCCACCACGGGTTTATTCCGTGGGACGACGATATTGATGTTATTTTGATCCGCAGTGAGTATCAGCGCTTTTTTGACGAGGCCGCTGGTGACTTTGACCCGGAAATTTATTATGTACAGCAGGAGCACGGCGCGCATTGGCCGATGCCCTTTTCCAAGCTACGGCGGAACAACACCACCTGTATAGAAAAATATCACTCGCGGGATCCGCAAATGCATCAGGGCGTTTACATAGATATTTTTCCCTGCGATAATCTGTCCGGTCACCCGGCCGCAGGATGGCTGCAGTTTGCCGCATCAAGGGCGATCTTCGCGAAGGCGCTCTATGCGCGGGGCTATGAGACGGACAGTATTGCGAAAAAGCTGTTCATGCAGTTCTGCCGGTTGCTTCCCAGAGGCCCTCTTGAAGAATTCTGCGTGTGCAGAAGCGGCTCCGGATCGGGTATGGTACAGGCCTTTCTGGCTGGCGGCAGAAAATATAAAAAGAACATTTTCCCTCGTGCCTGGATCGAAGATACGGTCTATATGCGCTTTGAGGACGCCGATTTCCCCATATCGTCGCACTACGATGCACTCCTGACGCAGCTATATGGTGATTGGCATACGCCTTCTCCGCCGGCTGAGCGTAAGTGCAAAGAACATGTCGCTATTCTCGATCTGGAGCGTCCCCATACGGAGTATCTGGAGATACAGCAAACCATGCGGATCGAAGATCATACGAGAAGTATTCGCTGATATAAAATCAGGGTACATAGCTGGGGTTCGCGGTCCATTTCCTGCCGTCCGGTGAACTTCAGCGCGCTCTGTTTGAACAAGTGTATGCTTGCAGTCTGCAATAAGCATATAAATCACACAAAAAGGAAGGGAAAACATGCAACACAGGAAACGAACCAAAGTGACTGCAGCGCTGCTGGCGCTCTGCATGCTGGTATCGCTGCTCCCAGTGACGGCTTTCGGCCTGGATCCGCAGAGCGCGGAGCTTGGCAAGGGAAGCACCATTGACGGCACGGGATATCATGTCACGTCGGTAAAAAACTACTCCATTGCACCCGACATTTCCGAGCGAGTTATTATCACCAATAACGATGCGGGTAATTCCCAGACGGTTGCAAACGTCATGGAGGTCAACACCTCCGGCGGCCGGGCCAAGATCGTGGCCGGTTACGGCAACCGCAACCCCAAGGAGCAGGGCTGGACCCTGAAAACCACCACGGACCAGGCCCATGTCTATGAAAAAGAGTCCGGTCTGAACGTGGTGGGCGGCGTCAACGCCTCCTGGTTCAACATCAACACCGGCGAGCCCTCCGGCTATCTGGTGATGAACGGCGTGGTGCACCACGACAGCTCCAGCCGGGCGTTTATCGCCGCCTTTGACGACGGCTCCGTGAACGTGTTCCGGGAGGGCACCACCCTGGCCCAGGCCGAGGCGGATCAGAGCGCCAAGCAGGGCAAGACCGTGAAGATCCTGGAGGCCGTGGACGCCCTGGTGGCCATGGTCTGGGACGGTAAGGTGGTCATCACCGAGTCCGGCAACAGCGGCTACTATCCCCGCACCTGTGTGGGCATCAAGGCCGACGGCACCGTGGTGCTGTTCCAGGCCGACGGCACCATGGCCCCCCGTTCCGTGGGCTATACCGCAGCCGAGGAGGCCCGGATGATGGTGGCCCTGGGCTGCGTGGCGGCCATCCAGCTGGACGAGGGCGGCTCCTCCACCTACATCTCCCAGCGGGAGGGTGAGCAGGATGTGACCATGCGCAACACCCCGGCAGGCGGCAGCGAGCGCGTGGTGTCCGGCACCATCCTGGTGGTGTCCACCGTGGCGGCCTCCGGCGAGTTTGACCACGCCGCCGTCACCCCCGACGACGAGTACTATACCCCCGGCTCCTCCGTCACCCTGACGGCGGAGGCCATGGACTTCTCCGGCGCTGCCGCCAAGGCCCTGCCGGAGGACGCGGTTTTCACCGTCAGCGACGCGTCCATGGGCACGGTGACCGCCACCGACCTGTCCGGCAGCAGCGCCAGCGCCGTGTTCACCTCCTCCGGCAAGACCGGGGATGTGACGGTGAACCTGGTCAGCGGCGGTCAGACGGTGGGCTCCGCCGTGCTGCATGTGCAGAACCCCGACCGGCTGGCCTTTGCCTCTGACGAGGTGAACCTGAACTATAAGGACGTCAGCGATCTGGGCTTCAAGGCCACCTATCAGACGGAGACGGTCCATCTGCAGGATAACGATATCCAGTGGAGCATCTCCGACCCCGACGCCGGAAGCTTCAGCGGCAACCGGTTCACCGTTACCGACAATGTGAAGTATTCCGGCAGTCCCACCGTCACCGCCGTGCGGGGCGACCTGACGGCCTCCGTCACCGTGAACATCGGCATGGAGCCCACCATGATCATTGACGGCGGCGACGCGGATCCCTGGGATTACTCCACCATCGGCACCACCGTGGATGAGACATTCAGCGGCATAGCGTCCAACGCTGTGGCCGTTGGCCATTATGCACTTGTCGGACGCGGCGGCGTGGTAAAGGGCTCCGTGGTGTCCGACACCGACGAGGCCTATGCCGATATCGTCCGCTTCGGCCACAAAGCCGTGAAGCTGGAGTATGACTGGACGAATATCAACGGAACCGACGGCGCCTGCCTGGGCCTGGGCGACAATCTGGCCATCGACGGCAGCCCCACCGCTCTGGGCGTGTGGGTCTACATCCCCGAGGGCGTTCCCGTCCCCTGGCTCCGGGCCCAGATTGCCACCAGTACTGATGGCGGCAACAGCTGGACCAACGCCTATATCAACTTCAGCAACGGCAGCGCCGGCGCCGGTGAGGGGCTGAAGTCCGGCTGGCAGTATCTGGAGGCTGACCTGACCTCCTATGCCGGCGCAAAAATCCGGGTCAACAGCGGCATGCTGTTCCGGGCCATGGTCACCACCGGCGGCATCGGCTGGTATACCACCGACGGGGTGAAGCTGGACAAGAGCGAGCTGAAGGGCTATATCCTGCTGGACAACCTGTGCGTGGTGTACGGCGCCAACAACCAGGATGTCACCGCCCCGGTGGTGAGCTCCATCCAGCTGGTCAACGATGACGGCACCAAGACGGAGCTGGAGGACGGCGCGGTCCTGAATTCCGGCAATCTCCGCTTCTTCGTCACCTATGACGACAGTGAGGAGACCGACCCCTACGCCACCGGCGTGGAGTCCGCCTATTTCTATTTCGACGGCACCTACCGGGGCACGTATGACCGGGACAACCTGGGCAGCACCTCCGGTCTGATGCACTTCGGCAACGGCCTGCACTCCATCACCTTCTATCTGAAGGACGGCTACGGCAACGTCACCCGGGAGACCCGGTACTTTACCGTGAACGCGGAGCAGACGGACGTGCCCAGCGTGTCCCTGGAGCTTCAGGGCCAGCCCACTGTGGGCAAGACCTGGAAGCTGGCGCTGAGCAGCAGCGACCCGGCGTCCATCACCTCCCTGACGGCAGCCATCTCCGTCACGCGCAGCTATCCCGTTACCAATGTTGCCTTCCCCGAGGGCGTAACGGGTACATGGAGCTACGATGCCGGCCTCGCATCCGTAAGCATCACTGCCATTGACCACGAGAAATATACCGGCGGTGCGCTGGCCACGATCGACATCCCCATCCCCACCTCCGTCACCGAGGGCAGCAGCGTCAACGTGCAGGTCACCAAGGGGTCTTACGGCTGCAAGCAGACGGAGGGCCTGGGCATCAGCGACCTGAACCAGTATGCCACCGGCTTCACCACTCCCGTGACGAACCGCCCCATTGAGGCCATGTACCGCATCCAGGCGGATACCGCCGTGGTGGGCAGCGCAGCCGCCGCCTCCGTCACCGTGATCCGGGACGGCAAAGCCGCCGCCGGCGTCAGCGTGTACGCCGACGATGTGCTGCTGGGCGTTACCGATGAAAACGGCCGGATCGACATCTCCAGCCTGACGGCCGCCCAGGGCAGCGTGAACCTGCGGGCCGCCGACGCGGAGGGCAACTGCTCCTATCAGATCACCCTGTACAGCTATGACGCTGTGGGGGATGAAACCGGCGCTCCCTATTATGTGATCTATAACCTGTCCCAGAGCGCCGACGGCAAGACCGTCACCTGGATGAGCAATCCCGTCCACAGCGCCGCCCGGGCCGTGGCCCGGATCTCGGCCAGCGCCGACATGACCGGCGCCGCGGAGGTGGAGGGCGAAAGCCGCCTGATCTCCTATTCCTCCAGCAAGCAGATCAACCGCGTCAACGCGGTGTCCCTGACGGGCCTTGAGGCCGGGGCCACCTACTATTACCAGGTGGGCGACGGCTCCGTCTGGTCGGAGGTCCGCAGCTTCACCGTGCCCGCCGCCGAAAAGCAGACCCGGTTCTTCCTGCTGGCCGATATCCAGGAGGAGGCCGCCCTGGAGGGCATGGAACGCATCGCCAATCATCTGGCCGGGCAGTATCCCTTCGGCGTCCAGCTGGGCGACGCGGTGGACAACGTCCGCTACTATAACCAGTGGGAGGACGCCCTGTCCCTGTTCACTCTGGACGGCATCCGCAACACGGATATGATCCACGTGATCGGCAACCACGAGGCTGATGACGGCGGCAATAACGCCATCGCCGCCAAGAGCGTGTTCGGCGTGCCCGCCGCCTGGTACTCCGTGGAGCGCGGCGATGTGTATATTGCCGTGCTGAACCACACCTCCGACAAGGACACCCTTCAGCAGTTCACCCAGTGGCTGGTGGAGGATGCGGCCAAAACCACCTGCACCTGGAAGGTGCTGGTGACCCACGTGCCCGCCTACTACACCAATCCCACCGGCGGCGGCGAAACCTATGTGCAGTATCTGCCCGCTGCCTGCGATGCAGCCGGCATCGACTTCTACTTCTCCGGCAATGACCACAGCTATGCCCGCACCGCCCCCATGACCGGCGGTCAGGTGGACGAAAACGGCACGGTGTACTACATCTGCGGCTCCACCGGCGGCAAGTCCTATTCCATCGTGAACAATCCCGACTTCCACTTTGACGTGGCCACCCTGGACTTCGACAGCGTCTATGTGGACGTCACCGCCGACCGCTTCCAGGCCACCGTCACCGCCTATAACGTGGCCGCCGACGGCACCCGGACGGTGCTGGATCAGTTCACCAAGCGCACGGCTCCCGTCTGTGCAGACGACGAGCACTCTTATGTGTATGACCGGACCACCGGCGAATTGGAATGCTCCGTCTGCGGCCACACGGAGAATGCAGCTCAGCTGCAGTATAACGGATGGGCCACTGATAAGGACAGCGGCCGGAAGATGTTCTTCTCCGCCGGGCAGCCGGTTACGGGTTATGTGAAGCTTTCCGATCAGTTCTATCTGTTTGATGAGACCGGCCTGGCCTATGAGGGCAATTATGACCTCTGCGGTGAATCCTGCTTCTTTGAGTCCGGCAAGTACGTCAGCAGCTCCAACGCCGATGTGCTCAATGCGGGCAAGCTTGGCGATGACATTGCTTATGTCATCTATAAGGATGGCAGGATGGTCCTTGATGGCACGGGCAGGACCTATGACTTCCAAAGCCATGGTATGCGTCCCTACATCCACTATATTCAGCAGATCAGGTCCATTCGGATCGGGAGCGGCATCCAATACGTCGGTACATATTTGTTTGCATTTACAAATGTGACCTCCGTTGAGTTTGCTCCTGACGGAGCACTGAGCTACATTGGCCCCGCCGCTTTTTATCAGTGCTATTACCTCCAATCCATCGAGATCCCCAGCAGCGTGAGGCACATCGGCAACAATACGTTTGCCGGCTGCCCGGTCCTGAGCAAGGTCGTTATCCCCAGCGAGACAACCGCCATGCACTACAATACTTTCCGCAACAGTGCGAAGGCAACGCTCTATGTAGTGGAGGGCAGTTACGCACAAAACTATGCCATCAATTACAATATTCCCTATGTGCTGACCAGCACACCGATCAGCGGCGGAATCGTAACTGTAAATGGTGTCCTGTACTACTACAAGGGCGGCCATCCCTACTATGCGGGTCTGTTCCAGCTTGACGGCAACTACT
>OKSE01001136.1_pt1 | contig 13640 bp, 9 predicted proteins | sample 1633631 | NCBI WGS metagenome assembly OKSE01 (sample SAMEA3541555, study PRJEB24748) | human gut metagenome | biome: human gut; feature: human-associated habitat; material: faeces | place: China | collected 2012 | reverse complement strand
ATGGCGTTGGTTTTGAATTTCATGTTGGTTTGTCCTTTCTTGGGTTAGTTGGTTCGTGCAGATATGCATATAGTTTATGGATTTTTTGGAAATTTATACTATGTCCTGAGAAAGTATATGCGTGAATTGGGTGAATTTTTCCAAAATAGAGAATTTACTCCAACGGGAAGGTTGAGAGAAGCAAGCAGGATGGGGAGAAAGTGGAGGAACGGGAAAAACTCCCCAATCGGAAGCTGATAGGAAGCAAGCGGGTTGGGGAGAAAATCAGGGAAACAGGAAAATTCCCCAACTGGAAGACAGAGAGAAGAAAGTTGATTGGGGAGAAAATCTGAAAACAGAAAGATTCCCCCAATTTGGAGAATGGAGAGAGAAAAGATAGTTGAAACGGGGGAATTGCATATGTATAATAGGGATGCTTAGCAAGAAATAGAGACAGATAAGAATAATATAGAATATTTAACCTCTGTCGAAAAATAAAACAAGAATAATAGGAGAAAAATCATGCGAATTGTAATACAGCGTGTCAATCACGCATCCGTAAAAGTAGATGGAGAGACAATCGGAAGCATCGGCAAGGGATATCTGCTTCTGCTCGGTGTGGCACAGGGGGATACGAAGGAGATGGTTGACCGCTATGTGAAGAAGCTTTCAACCTTGCGGATCTTTGCAGATAAAGAGGGCAAGACGAACCTGTCAATTACCGATGTAGGAGGAGAAGTGCTGGTCGTATCCCAGTTCACATTATATGCGGATTGCAAGAAAGGAAACCGCCCAAGCTTTGTCAAGGCGGGTGCGCCGGACTTTGCAGAGGAGATGTATGAGTATTTCAAAGCAAAATGCGTGGAGACGTTCGGGAAAGTAGAATGCGGAAGCTTTGGTGCCGATATGAAGGTCGAGTTGGAGAACGATGGCCCATTTACAATCTTGTGGGACAGTGATATCTGGTGAGGCGATACCCGAGAGGGGCGATACCCGTGCGACATCCATATGAAATGATGTAATACCCGTGGAGGACAGGCAACAATGAAACAAGACAGCCAGATGTTTGGCACAGAGAAAATCAGTAAAATATTATGGAAGATGGCGCCGCCTGTGATGCTGGCGCAGTTGATACAGGCACTTTATAACATTGTGGACAGCTTCTTTGTCGGGCGGTATTCCGAGAGCGGACTGACCGCGCTGTCCATCATCTATCCGATCCAGCTTCTGATGATCGCATTTGCGGTTGGAACCGGTGTTGGTATCAATACGTGTATGGCGCATTACTTAGGCTTGTCCGAGGATGAAAAGGCGGACGAGATCGGTGGGATCGGCACGCCACTTACTTTGTTTATGTGGGCAGTATTCGCCGTGTTCTGTTATTTCTTCATGCCCGCATACGCGAAGATGTCGACGGATTCCGCAGAAGTAATCAAAGAGGTTGTGATGTATGGACGGATTGTATGCGTCTTTTCTTTTGGACTTTTTTTGGAGAGTATCTGGACGAAGATCCTGCAGGCAAACGGCAATATGAAGACGCCGATGATCGCACAGATTGCAGGTGCAGTTACAAACATCATACTCGATCCACTCTTGATTTTTGGTATGTTTGGATTGCCGAAGATGGGAATCGCAGGAGCTGCGACAGCAACCGTCGTTGGTCAGATCGTAGCGGCGCTGATTGTCATGCGCAGAGGATTCCGGAAGTCACCGGCGTTATCTGTATATCTGCCGGACATCCGCAAGATTTATAAGATGGGAATCCCGAACATCCTGATGCAGTCTGCGTACACGTTCTATATATTCGGACTTAATATGGTACTTGCAACCTTCTCCGATCAGGCGGTGACAGTACTTGGACTTTATTACAAATGGCAGGCGTTTTTCTTCATCCCGCTTGGGGCGATGCAGACCTGTATCGTGCCGATCTTAAGCTATAATTATGCAACGATGAAGATTGCCCGCTGCAAGAAGACGTTGTCATTGGCACTTATATATGGAGTATCCCTGATGATGATAGGTGTGCTTTGTTTTGAACTGATACCGGGACAGATGCTGCATGTATTCTCACATGATGCAGAAGTGATCCGTATTGGGAAGGTGGCGTTCCGTATCATTGCGGTGAGCTTTATTCCGCTTGTGACATCATTGACATTTCCGGTGTTCTTTCAGGCAGTTGGAAAAGCGTTTACAAGCAGTATGCTTACGGTGATAAGAACGGTATTTTTATTTGTGCCGCTCGGGTATGCATTCTCAAGAATCGGGCTAAACTTCTTCTGGCTGACGTTTCCGGTTACGGATATTATTACGACGATTGCCGGATTTTTGCTGTACCGCCGATTCCTAAGATTCACCAAAAGTTCATAGAATTTGCGTTGTTTCAGCAAATCTCCTGTGCTATCATATGTAATAATTTGGAAGATATAGAATTAAGGCATAAGAAGAGTTGAAAATACGAAAAAGTATATTGTAATCTGGTTCTGTATGTGTAATTCCTGCAACTATGTTTGGGATATGCATATGTTTGAGGCTTAGAAGTTCTTAATGTTCTGGATAATAACAGCAATGTTTGAACACGATGTTCAAACAAGCCGCCACTGAGCCATGGATGGCGAATTGGCGGCGGTTGCGTACGATGATAATATTGTATAACAGAACATTTAGAACTTCTTGGGCTCAATACATCGCATATGCAAACATAGTTGCAGGAATATACTATACAGAATCAGATTGCAGGATGCAGCAAGGGTATTTTCAAAAAGGAGAAGATTATGGGACTTACGCAGCAACAAGTACAGGAGCGGATCGATCAGGGCCTGACGAACGAGACCGACCTGTCTACCGATAAAACAACGAAGGAGATTATCATCTCCAACACATTCACATATTTTAACCTGATCTTTTTGATCATTACAGTCTTACTCTGTCTGGTCGGTTCTTTTCGGAACCTGACTTTCTTGCCGATTGTCATCGGCAATACACTGATTGGAATTATACAGGAGGTTCGCGCGAAGCGGACACTGGACAAGATGAATCTGCTGAATGCACCGCACGCGATCGTCGTGCGGGACGGCGTGAAGCAGAAGATTGAAACCGAACAGCTTGTACAGGATGATGAGATCATCTTGGAGGCGGGCAACCAGATCTGCGCAGATGCAGTCGTCGTGGAAGGAAGCGTGCAGGTCAATGAATCGCTGCTTACCGGAGAAGCGGACGAGGTAGAGAAAAATCCCGGCGACGAACTGTTCTCCGGAAGCTTTGTCGTATCCGGACAATGCCACGCCGAACTCACTCATGTCGGAAATGAATCCTACATCGCGAAGCTCTCACAGGAAGCAAAGACGATGGGAAGCGGCGAGCAGTCTGAGATGATCCGTTCAATCAACCAGATCGTCAAATGGGTTGGTATCGTTATCATCCCAATCGGACTTCTGTTGTTTTATCAGAGCCATTTTATCAACCATGAGACAATTCGCCGGAGTGTGACAGCGACGGTTGCGGCGATCATCGGTATGATTCCGGAGGGATTATATTTACTTACGACAATCGCACTGGCTCTCAGCACCATGAAGCTTGCCAGCCGGAAGGTGCTGCTGCATGATATGAAGAGTATCGAAGCACTTGCACGTGTCGATGTGCTGTGTGTGGATAAGACCGGTACGATCACCGAGCCGACGATGAATGTCAAGCAGATCATATGCAGTAAGAACGGGAAGAATCTGCTGCACACGCCGGAGGAATTGCAGGAATTACTTGTGGATTATACTCTTGCATCGAACGACAACAATGCGACGATGCAGGCACTCCGCACATTTGCAGAAAATGATGGTGCGACACCGCATCGGATGGTTGTGGAGCGCTATCCATTTTCCTCAACAACGAAATACGGTGCAATTGTATTTACAGAAGGAACTTATATATTAGGGGCGCCGGAATTTGTCCTGCGAGATGCATATGCGACGGTGGAAGAAGAGATTACAACTTTCACGAAGGATGGTGACCGCGTCCTGCTTTTTGCAAAATACGCAGGAACAGATTTAAAGCACGGACTTACAGAAGAGGTGATTCCGCTTGGATTTGTCATACTTGCGAACCCGATTCGTGAAAATGCAAAGCAGACATTCGAATATTTTAACAATCAGGGCGTGGCAATCAAGGTCATCTCCGGTGATAATCCGGGGACGGTTTCTGAAGTTGCGCTGCAGGCTGGAATCCTGGGTGCAGAGAATTACGTGGATGCGACCACGCTTGATACAGCGGCGAAGCTTAGGGATGCGGTGGAACAGTACACTGTCTTTGGACGTGTGACCCCAAAGCAGAAACAGAAGCTTGTGAAGGCATTGCAGATCAAAGGACATACGGTTGCGATGACAGGTGATGGTGTCAATGATATCTTGGCTATGAAGGATGCAGACTGTAGCGTGGCGATGGCATCGGGAAGTGAGGCAGCAGCGCAGGCAGCACAGGTTGTATTGCTGGATTCGGATTTTGCACATATGCCGGATGTTGTGTATGAAGGCAGGCGTGTCGTTAACAACGTACAGCGGTCAGCGAGTCTGTTCCTTGTAAAGAATATATTTTCTCTGTTGATGGCAGTATTCTCGATGGTTTTGATGATCACATATCCGCTCGAACCGGCGCAGGTATCCTTGATCAGTATGTTCACAATCGGCGCACCGGGATTCCTGCTTGCATTAGAGCCGAACAAGAACCGGATCGAAGGCAGGTTTATCACGAATGTGCTGCTTAAGGCACTGCCGGGCGGTCTGACCGATGTGATTGCAGTCGGAGCCCTTGTCATGCTTGGATCGGTATTCGGACTTCCGGATGCGAGTGTGGCGACAGCCGCAACACTGGTTTTGTCGGTTGTTGGATTTATGATCTTATTTAAGATCAGCGAGCCGCTCAATAAGATGAAGTACGGCGTGATCTTCCTGAATATATTCGGACTTGTATTCTCCGGAATCTTTCTGAAGAAGCTGTTTGCATTAAGTGATATGTCAAACCGGTGTATATTGTTGATGGTTGTGTTCGGATTCGCAGCGGAATCCTTATTCCGGTATCTGACTCTGATTGCGGAGAAGTTACGGGCACGTTACGAGAAAAAACAGAAGTATACCGGCTATAAACGGAAGAGAAAACTACGTCGATAGTGAAAATTACAGGAAATTTACAAGAAAATGACGAAAAAGGGATGCGTAATCATTGCTATCTGCCGAAAATGATATTATAATCGGAATGGTGTTTTTTGGATTATAGTAGAAAACGAAGGAGAGAGTAACATGATACGCTTCAAAAAGAGTAAGAAGATTCTTGCAGCCATTTTGACAGCGGGGATGCTGCTTGCGGGAAATGGAGTCCCGATTTGCGCAGCAGAACCAGTTTCGGTGGCACAGACAGAAGAACAGTTGAATTATCTGGTCGTCGGAAGTCCGGTTGTATGTACACCGGGAAGCCAGTTTGTTCTGGCGGATGTCGGAGATGGAACGGAGAAGCTTTCGGATGCGGTTTTGACTTACGTCAATGTGGAGACTGGTACTTCCTATGAAGTGACTGCGGATACCGTAGATGAGGGAAGCCTGCTGTTTAACATGGAGTTTGATGATACCCAGCCGAGCGGAGAATATGAAGTAACCACGATTGAGGTAGTTGCAGACGGAGAGAAACGAATCGTTCGTATGGTGGATACCGGAATTGACGCCAAATTTGGTATCAATACGGATGTTGATTCTGAGGCGGATGCCTATGTCGTGGATGAACAGGCAGAGCAGGATGCAGAGGAAGCCTGCGGCGAAGACGGAATTACCGTGCTGGATGCCGAAGGACAGGAGATGACTTTTGATTCTCTGACCGAAGCTTTACAGGAAGCCGATGACAGTGTTGCAGACAGCGGAATCGCAACACAGTCGACAGCCAACCCGAATCTGGTTGTTGTGCTTGATCCGGGACATGGTGGTTCTGATCCGGGTGCATGTAAATATGGCTTGAGAGAAGCGGATTTGACGTTGAAAATTGCGCAGTATTGCAAGTCAAAGCTGGAAGAGTATAGCCATGTTGAAGTATACATGACAAGAACTGCAGATACGGACAATAATCTTGCTAATCGCGTAGCGTATGCAAAGAAATTTAATCCAGATGTGTTTGTCAGCATTCATATCAATGCTGTTGGTGGACAACATGGCGGTGCCGAGGTGTATTATCCAAACGGCAATTACATACCGGGTATCGGAACAGAAGGAAAAGAACTGGCAGAAGTAATCCAGCAGAAGCTGGTAGCGCTTGGCCTATATAACAGAGGAATCAAGATCCGGAATACAGAGGACGGCAGCCAGTACCCAGATGGTTCACCATCGGATTACTTAGGCGTTATCAAGCGTTCTAAGGAAGCTGGTTTCCCGGCAGTTTTGATCGAGCATGCATTTATCGATAATTATGGCGATGTATATAACTTTTTGTCAAGAGAAGATAAAGTAAAGGAAATGGGGTATGCAGATGCAACCGCCATTGCAGAATATTATGGATTGTCCAAGAATGGGAATTACGGCTCTAAGGCGACAATCGCGGATACGATCCGTACAGCATATGACGGTGGTACGTCCGAAGCATTGACACCAATTATGACGACTCCGACGACATCAGTTGATCGTATGGTATCGTATTATAAGTCCAATGCAACGTTCCCGACTTACTATCAGGAGCATGATACAGAGATCAAAGCATCGTCCAATCCATTGCAGACATTTTGCCAGATCTTTTACGACGAGGCAGTTGCAGAGGGCGTAGATCCGGGTGTTGTATTTGCACAGGCAATGAAAGAAACTGGATTCTTGCGATTCGGCGGCGATGTAAAGATTGAGCAGTATAATTTCTGTGGACTGGGCGCAACCGGAGGCGGCGCTGCTGGACAGGCATTTGGTTCGGTACGTCTGGGAGTACGTGCACAGGTACAGCATCTGAAGGCATACGCTTCACAGGAAGATCTGAAAAATGCAGTGGTTGATCCGAGATTCCAGTATGTGACAAGAGGCTGTGCAACTTTTGTAGAGTACTTGGGTATTCAGGAAAACCCTTGGGGAAAGGGCTGGGCAACTGCATCAAATTATGGATATAGTATTGTAAATGATTATATGTACAAATTCTGTACGGTAAAAAAGACATCCAGTACAGCAAATTCGTTCCTGAAAGTAGCGTATAGCACACATGTACAGAGTTATGGCTGGCAGGCAGATAAATTTAACGGTATGACAAGCGGAACGACCGGACTTGGCAAGCGCCTGGAGGCAATCAAGATTAAGGTCGGTGGCGAGTATGATTTGGGTGTTACCTATCAGACACATGTACAGACCTTAGGCTGGGGTAATTGGGTCGATGATGGAGCTTTAAGCGGAACAACTGGACAGGCCAAACGTCTGGAAGCAATCCGTATCAAATTAACAGGCAACGACGCAGACAAATTCGATGTGTATTATCGTGTACATGCACAGACCTTTGGCTGGCTTGGCTGGGCAAAGAATGGTGAAACGGCTGGTACGTCAGGATTTGCAAAGCGTCTGGAAGCAATCCAGATTTACGTAGTACCGAAGGGGATGACGCCATCTTCGGGAACCAGCGCTGTTTCTTATGTACAGTACGGAAAGGCTGCATCGAAGAGTGATCAGCCGGGCTTGATCAATTATGCAACGCATGTGCAGACCTATGGCAACCAGCAATTTGTATCAGACGGTTCCTTCTCTGGAACATATGGAGAAGCAAAGCGGCTGGAGGCAATCCGGATTCAGGTCAACAATGACGCACTTGGTGTAGATGGTGGTGTGACTTATCATACGCATGTGCAGAAATTGGGATGGCAGCCTTGGGTTAGCGATGGCGTAGTCAGCGGAACGACTGGACAGGCGAAGCGTCTGGAGGCAATCGAGATCAAACTGACTGGTGAACTTGCTGAGAAATATGATGTATACTACCGTGTACACGCACAGACTTTCGGCTGGTTGAACTGGGCGAAGAATGGGCAGACAGCTGGAACAGTTGGATATGCAAAGCGTCTGGAAGGAATTCAGATCGTGCTCGTACCAAAGGGAGGCAAAGCACCGAGTGCAACGCCTTTGAACGATGGCAGAGCATGTATTATTAAATAAAATAACAAATCAAAAAAGAGTCTTGCAGATTGCAAGGCTCTTTTTATGTGTAAACATATTCGTGTATTGTGCGGATGAAACAGATTACATGGCAGCCACTCTGGCGTCGATATAGCGAATCAGTTCTTCTGCTGAAGCTTTCAGACCAAGGCGGCTGGTATTGATGCAGACATCATAGTACCGGGAATCGCCCCATTTGCCAGAGGAGAAGGAATTGTGATACTGCTTCCGGCTTTTATCGTGGCGTTTCATTTTTGTGAGCGCCTCGTCTGCGGATACATGCTTGACTTCCATGATTCGCTTCTGCTTCACATCAGTGTCGCCGACAAGGAAGATGGAGATCAGTCCATCATTATCCTGTAAGATGTCCTCGGCACAACGACCGAGTACTACATAGGATTCTCCGCTTTCTGCCTTTTCCTTCAGGAAATTAAACTGCATTTCTGCAATAATCTTTTCTACGGAGTTTGACTGTCCGAGTACCGTTCTGGTGATAAAAGGATTTGCTGGCTTTTCGTCGTATTTCTTATAGACATCGTAAGAATTTCCAGTTTCCTTGGAAAGCTCGTCGAGAATATTTCTGTCATAAAGTGGAATATTGTAATGCTTGGCGATCATTTCTGCGATTACATGTCCGCCGCTTCCATACTCTCGTCCGATTGAAATAATGACCTGTTTGTTCATAAATATACGCTCCCTTCTGTCGTGAAATGTGTCTGCCATTCGCGCTTTTTTTATTTACAATTATACATAAGATGGACGGAAAAAGTCAATGTATGTATGCAGGAAAAATGGGAAAAACTGTATCTGTGAAGAAGTATAAAAACAGGGAGAAACAGACAATGAAAAAAACAACTGAATTTACACCGACAGCTTTTATTTTAGGAATTTTACTTGCCGTTGTATTTGGTGGTGCCAATGCCTATCTGGGGCTGCGTGTCGGTATGACGGTATCCGCATCCATTCCGGCAGCCGTGATCTCGATGGGGATTGTGCGGCTGTTGTTAAAGCGGGATTCGATTCTGGAAAATAACATGGTACAGACAATCGGCTCCGCCGGAGAATCGCTGGCGGCAGGTGCAATCTTTACGCTTCCGGCACTGTTTATGTGGGCTAAGGAGCATGGAACGGCGATGCCGCCTTTTTTTACGATCGCGATGCTTGCCATAAGCGGCGGTCTGCTTGGGGTGCTTTTCATGGTGCCGCTTCGCCACGCGCTGATCGTGGAAGAACATGACCGCCTGCCATACCCGGAGGGAACGGCATGTTCGAAGGTGCTGCTTGCTGGAGAAGAGGGTGGCGCGAAAGCAAAGAAGGTATTAAAAGGATTGCTCGCGGCAGCTGTCTATAAATTTTTAGCAGACGGATTGAAGCTGTTTCCAAGTGAAGTCGATTTTGAAAGCCGGAAGCTGCGTGGGGCAGGCTTTGGTATCGACGTGCTACCGGCATTGGTGGGTGTTGGATATATCTGCGGCGCGCGTGTGTCTTCGTATCTTTTGAGCGGGGCGGTACTTGGCTGGCTCGTGCTGATGCCGGCGTTCGTGCTGGTTGGTGGGGATAATATCTTGTTTCCAGCGACGAGAGCAATCGGCACTTTAACCACATGGGAATTGTGGGGGAACTATATCCGCTATATTGGAGCCGGAGCAGTTGCGGCAGGCGGAATTATCAGCCTTGTAAAGACGTTGCCATTGATCGTGACGACCTTCCGTAAGGCAGTGCGTGGCTATGGGAATACGGGAAGGGAACGGACAGAACGTGATATTCCGATGCGGTATGTGATCATTGGAATTGTGGCAATCCTGTTGTTCCTGTGTGTGATGCCACAGATCCGGCTGTCTGTGCCGATGGCACTTTTTATTGCCGTGTTTGGATTTTTCTTTGCAACCGTCAGTGCACGGATGGTTGGTCTTGTCGGTTCTTCGAACAATCCGGTATCTGGTATGGCAATCGCGACATTGCTGCTTGCATCCTTTGTGCTGAAATTAACTGGGCAGACCGGATTAAAAGGAATGACAGTTGCAATCTCAATGGGAACGGTCATCTGTATTGTCGCGGCAATGGCAGGGGATACGTCGCAGGATTTGAAAACTGGTTTTATCGTCGGGGCAACACCGTGGAAGCAGCAGGTTGGAGAGCTGATCGGGGCGGTTGTTTCCGGACTTGCAATCGGTGGTGTGCTGTATCTGTTGCAGGCAGCATGGAGCTTCGGCGATCCGGAGCTTCCGGCACCGCAGGCAACATTGATGAAGCTGGTTGTGGAAGGTGTGATGGGAGATTATCTGCCGTGGGGACTGATTCTGATCGGCGTATTTATCGCAGTTGCGGTTGAGATCGTTGGGATTCCGGTGCTTCCTTTTTCTATCGGATTGTATCTGCCGATTCATCTGTCAACAGCGATCATGGTTGGCGGTCTGTTGCGCGCGTTTTATGAAAGGAAAAAGAATGAGGCGTATGTGCAGGATGGAATCTTATTTTCTTCCGGACTGATCGCCGGAGAGGGATTGATCGGAATTCTGTTAGCGGTGACAGCTGTACTTGGTGTGAGTGCAAAATTTGATTTATCCGGGCGTGGAATCAGTCTGGGAGCGGCAGGAAGTCTGGCAGCATTTTTGATCCTGCTTGTCATAATGATCTGCGTGATAAAAAAACAGGAAAAAATGGAAATTGATAGTTGACATCTGAAAAAGGAATGCTATAATAAACAAAAACATATGAATAATTGTTCATATGATATCGAGAAAAAAGGAGATACGAAGATGAAGAAAACTTACAAAATTGATGTTGATTGTGCAAACTGTGCAAATAAGATGGAGGACGCTGCTAAGAATACAGCTGGAGTCAAGGACGCGACTGTAAACTTTATGGCACTCAAGATGATCGTAGAGTTTGAAGAAGGTGCAGATGCAAAGGCAGTTATGAAGGACGTTCTGAAGAACTGCAAGAAGGTAGAGGATGACTGCGAGATCTTCTTATAAGAGATCTGCACAGATGCAGCAGGTGTGCATAAGTAAGTAGAAGAAGCAGACAGAGATAGGAAGTGACGGCTATGACGAAGAAGCAGAAGAAGGTATTGGTTCGGATCATTATTGCAGCGGTATTGGTGATCGCTTTGCAGTTTATTTCGGTGAAAGGATACGTGCGGTTCGGACTGTATATGATTCCGTATCTGGTAATCGGATATGACATCCTGAAGAAGGCAGGAAAGGGAATTTTGAACCGGCAGATTTTCGATGAGAATTTCCTGATGGCAGTTGCCACCATCGGTGCGATCGCACTCGGTGATTACAAGGAAGGCACTGCGGTTATGCTCTTCTATCAGATTGGAGAGCTGTTCCAGAGCTACGCCGTTGGTAAGAGCCGCCGGAACATCAGTGATCTGATGGATATCCGCCCGGACTATGCAAATGTAGAGAAGGACGGAGAGCTTGAGCAGGTTGATCCGGATGAGATTGAGATCGGTACGGTTATCGTTGTACAGCCGGGTGAGAAGGTGCCAATCGATGGTGTTGTTGTCGAGGGAACATCGTCCTTAAATACAAGTGCACTGACGGGTGAGAGCGTACCGCGGGAAGTTAGCGTGGATGATGAGATCATCAGCGGATGTATCAACATGACCGGACTTTTGAAGATCCGTACGACGAAGGAATTCGGCGAGTCGACGGTATCGAAGATTTTGGAACTGGTAGAGAATGCAAGCTCCAGAAAATCACGTTCCGAGAACTTTATCTCGAAGTTTGCGAAGATCTATACACCGGCAGTCTGCTATGGTGCTCTGGCACTTGCCATCTTACCGCCGATCGTGCGGATGGCATTTATGGGGCTTGCACCGGAATGGGGCGACTGGGTATACCGTGCCCTGACATTCCTTGTAATCAGTTGTCCATGTGCACTGGTAATCAGTATTCCGCTTAGCTTCTTTGCAGGCATCGGCGGCGCGAGCCGGGAAGGTGTCCTTGTCAAAGGCTCAAGCTTCTTAGAGACATTGTCGCAGACGAAGATCGTCGTATTTGATAAGACCGGTACGATGACGAAGGGTGTATTTGAGGTAAATGGTATCCACCACAGTCCATATAAGGATGAGGAGCTGCTTGAGTATGCAGCCCTTGCAGAGAGCTATTCCACTCATCCGATCAGCAAGAGCTTACAGCGTGCGTATGGCAAGCCGATCGATAAGAACCGCGTCAGTGACGTGGAGGAAATGGGTGGTCATGGTCTGACAGCAAAGGTGGACGGAAAGGTTGTTGCAGCCGGAAATGCAAAGCTTATGAAGAAGCTCGGTATCGAGTATCACGACTGCAGCCATGTTGGAACGATTGTCCATGTAGCGATTGATGGTAAATACGCCGGACATATTCTGATCTCCGATGTCATCAAGGAGCATGCGGCAGAGGCGATCGCCGCACTGAAGAAGTCCGGTATTGAGAAGACCGTTATGCTGACCGGTGATGCTAAGAATGTGGCAGATCATGTAGCCGCACAGCTTGGAATCGATGAGGTATGCAGTGAGCTGCTTCCGGGCGATAAGGTGGAAAAGGTTGAAGAACTCTTGACGAAAAAGCCGGAAAAGGATAAACTTGCATTTGTGGGTGATGGAATCAACGACGCACCAGTTCTCTCACGTGCCGATATCGGTATTGCGATGGGCGCGCTTGGTTCCGACGCAGCAATCGAAGCTGCCGACATCGTATTGATGGACGACGATCCACTGAAGATCTCGAAGGCGATCCGGATCTCAAGAAAATGTATCCGTATCGTATATGAGAATATTTATTTCGCGATTGGTATTAAAGTAATCTGTCTGGTACTCGGCGCACTTGGTATTGCAAATATGTGGTTTGCCATTTTTGCAGATGTCGGAGTTATGATACTGGCAGTGTTAAATGCGATCCGTACATTGTTTGTAAAGAAACTTTAGTGTGAAATGAGGATACTATGGCACAGACACAGAAAATGATTGAATGTTGTGAGAGTCACGAGGTACACAAGGATCTGCTGAAGATTGTGAATGAGAAGCTGCCAAGTGAGACAGAATTGTATGATCTGGCAGAGCTCTTCAAGGTGTTCGGCGATTCGACGAGAATACGGATTTTGTTCGTATTATTCGAGGCAGAGGTGTGCGTGTGTGATTTGGCGGAAGCACTTGGCATGACACAGTCCGCAATCTCACATCAGCTTCGTATCTTGAAGCAGAATAAACTGGTGAAGAACCGGAGAGAAGGAAAATCCATTTTCTATTCTCTGGCGGATGAACATGTCCGCACAATTATCGCACAGGGTTGCGAGCATATTGAAGAAGATTAAAGTTGTTTCATTTCGTTCTGACGCACAAGGGTTCGTCCCGCGTGGAAAGGCGAGTAATAAAAGAGGGTACTATGGATAAGCGAATTTCCGTAATCAGTATTATCGTATATGAGAGAGATCAGGCGGCGAAGGTGAATGCGGTTCTGCATGAATATGCAGACTATATCATCGGCCGTATGGGACTTCCGTATGAGAAGAAGGGTGTTTCTATCATATCCGTCG
>OKSE01001131.1_pt1 | contig 13684 bp, 10 predicted proteins | sample 1633631 | NCBI WGS metagenome assembly OKSE01 (sample SAMEA3541555, study PRJEB24748) | human gut metagenome | biome: human gut; feature: human-associated habitat; material: faeces | place: China | collected 2012 | reverse complement strand
TTTAGAGTGTGGCACAAAAAGACTAATTAGCCAAGGCGCAGGATTTGACGTTTACTCTTCTATAGACCCATGAAGGTTTTCAAGAAATCAGTAGCCCCGGCTGGGTATAAGAATAAGCAGTGCCGCGTTTCTTATACCCTGCCAAGGGCTACGGGGATTAGATACAATTTTCTTCGCTAACTCTCAATTTACAACACCTTAGATCCGTTCACGGTCAGCTTAAAAGATGCCTCCAGCACTTCCGCTGCACGCTTACACATCATCATACGTCCAAGGAATATCTCAAAATACTCATACATGCTGCAGATCTTCGGATCAATCTGCAGATTCAGTGAAATCACTCTCTTCTCCACATTGATCTTAAGCTTCGTATCCGTAACCGCATAATTGACGCGGTCGTGTTTATCGAAGGTTGCCTTATTCTTCTCCCGGACTCTGCTCCTGCGGACATCGGTCTTATCTGCAATGATCAGCGCCGCGGAGATGGGATCGGTAGCACCGCCGGTAGATTCGTCATGCAATCCGATAGCGGACACGATCTGCACCCGGTCCCGAATGCTCCTCCGAATGATCGGTGAATCCCATGGCTCCCAGATTCGCATTTCCCTTTTTAATAAATGCCAGTACTTCTTCATTTTTTCTAATTTCACTATATGTCATTCTTCTACTTCTTTCCTTCCATCCTGTGTTAATTCCCGTGTCTTTATATACATCTTATTTCGTGTTCATTGTACCATCCACCCGCAAATTCGTGCTATGATACGCTACATCCTGTTTACTTTTTTCTCCAAGGCGCATTATATGTTACCAAAACTGTTGCAGCAACACTATCCTGGGCAGGTAAACAACATGTAATATCTGTGTAAACAAGCCGGATATAAGCTGACAGATATTCCCATTTTCTTCTTTTCAGTTTTCACTGGTAGGAGTATAATAAAACACAGAAAATATTTGGAGATTTTGTTCCAGAGAGGAGACCACAATGAAATTAAAAGAATTACAGGATGCTATGATTGCTGCCATGAAGGCAAAGGATAAATTCAGAAAGGATGCCATCTCCGCGCTGGTATCCGCTGTAAAGAAAAAAGGGATCGACAACGGCTGCCGTGACAACATTCCCGATGAGATGGCCAACGAAGCCATCTTAAAAGAGATCAAATCCGTGAAGGAGCAGATCGATACCTGCCCCGCAGACCGTACCGAGCTGCTGGAGGAATATAAGAAGCGCTATGAGATCATGAGCGAGTTTGCTCCCAAGATGCTCTCCGCTGAGGAGGTCAAGGCAATCCTGGAAGAAAAGTTTTCCGATGTCCTGGCTACGAAAAATAAGGGTCAGATCATGAAGGCTGTTATGGGCGAACTTAAGGGCAAGGCTGACGGCAAGGTCATCAATCAGGTCGTTGCTGAACTAACCAAATAATATGTGCGGTGCATTATCAGCGATTTTGAAATCCATCAACAAACGGCTTCCGGGAGATCTCCGAAAGCCGTTTTTGTTCCCACTTCGCCTGTAGCTTCACTATTTCCTGTTTTCCATGAACCGCAGCTATGCTAATATGCTAACTACGACTTCAGCAGTCATTGCGGCTGCCACAGCAGATATACTACGACTTGTCTGTTTCTATCGAAATCTTTTTTTCATAAAGAGCATTTTTCTCAAGTATTTCCCGGAATGCTGTCGAATTTTCTCCCAGTGCCAGCCCCTTGATCTCCATGTATTCGTCATAATCATAGAGGTACACTGTGATCTCGGATATATCGTATCCGCTGACCGCCAGCTCGTTGGTATTGTTTCCTGCGTATGTCAGTTTTCTTCCATCTTTATCCAACACTACGGTCACAACAAGATGATCTTCCGGGAAAATGTCATATACCGTAAGCTCCACGGGAGAGACTTCGATTCTGTCCAGCCCGAAGCCCGCTGCATTCGTTTCGCCTATCTCTATGACCTGCATTTCCTTATCGCTCTGCGCAATGGAAAACTCTGGGAATTTCCAACTTCCGCGTACTGTCTCCTTAGAAGCCCCCTTCGGATATAGGAAAAAATACGGAATTTCCAGTTGCAGTGTCATGTCTTCCGGAATCTGTTCATAGTATCCCTGATTCCCTGTCTGGATCGATTTGTAATCGATACGGATCAGTCCCAGAAAAGTATGTTTATCCACAAGTTGCCCCACAAGCGCCCTGCCCCCGTGTACCGGATCGCCGCTTCGGAAGGAATACTCCTCCAGCGTTGCGATCATGATCTGACTTTTTCCGTCGCTGTCCGCTGACATCTCCGGGAATCCCTCTTCGCTCTCCATTTTTACCCCCAGGAAAATTGCCTGGTTTGTGGCATAATAATCCGTCAAGGTAATGGTGTAGCCCTGATCCGATACCTGATACTGCGCCGGTTCTGTAGCTTCCACACTGGTTTCCGTACTCTGGATCCCAGTGGCTCCGGTATTGTTGTCCCCAGCCTCTTCTCTCTCCCCGGCATTGTATTTTCCTTGCCCTGTTGGTACCAGCGTTACAATTTCTTCTGTCGGAATCTCCTGGAACCCCAGCAGCTCCTGTACCCGTTCTATCACGCTGCCGATCAGAGGCAGTTCTTTTGCCAAGACCGGATTTGCCGCACAGAATCCAATAGCTACAACAATCGCTGCAGCTGCAGCCCCCGTCTGCACAAACTTTCTTTTTCGACTCTGTCTTTTTTTCTTTTCCGATCTTTCTCTGATAATTCCGTATGCTTCCTCTATTTTTCTGTCAATCAACGGACTGTTTGTCATGGCTATTCTCCTTTCCTACACCCATCTGTGATCTCAGATGTTCTCTGCCCCGGTGAATTTTACTCTTCACCGTATTTTCTTTCATATGGAGCAGCTGTGCGATCTCTCCTATGGAAAACTGTTCCCCATAATACATCTGGAAGATCAGCCGGCTGTCCTTCGGCAGAGTTTTCAACAGATCATTGAATTCCAGATCCGTACTGAAATCATAGAACTGTGAAGCTTCCTCCGCCTCGTTCATGGGAACCGTCCGACTCCTGTGCCGTCTCATTGCAATACATTGGTTGATCAGAATACGAATCAGCCAGGTTCTGAAATATTCAGCTCTTCGTAAGGTATCCAGCTTTTCAAAAGCTGAAAGTATGGTCTCCTGCATGGCATCGGCAACATCCTCTTCGTTCCCCAGATAAGCGAACGCGATCCGTATCATGCTCTGCCTGTTCTGTTCCATCAGAGCGATGAAGGCTTCCGCGTCTCCTTTTTTCGCTTTTTTCACCAGTTTCTCCATGGTTCCTCCCGTTCTTCATCCGGCCGGATGCCTTGCAAGGTATTTTGTGTTCACATACATTAGATAAGCATATCGTATTTTCGGTTGCAGAAAAATAAATTTTTTCCATAAAAAGTTTTTCCATAAAAGTTTTTTCCATAAAATAGTAAACAGCTTCCGAAGTTTCCTCCGAAAGCTGTTCTTAAAGCTATTAAAGCTATTTAAACTATTCCACTACTACCGTACCGTCTTCTTTTACGGTAATATTCATGTCATCCTTCACATATTCCAGGAACTCTTCCCCCAGGCTGTCAATAACAGGCATCTGCACATTGTCAAGCCACACATCTGCCAGAATAGCTCCGGCTGCTGCCAGGGAATCAATAGGTTCGGAAAACAGCATACATGCCGGCTGTCTGTTCATGGAGCAGGCACAGTAAAGTACCAGTCCGCCGGTGGTAGATCCTATGGTCGTCGGCAGGCACAGGGCTTTGCCCGCCATCTGTTTACCATAGAGGTCGGGATTATTCTGATCTCCGCAGGTTGCTTTTTTATCACCGAACTGTAATGCCTTCTGGAAAGATGCCAGTGTGTTCAGACCCCCGTGAGATACCAGTGCCTTGGCTGTTACGGTTCCGGAGGCTACAATTCTTCCTTTAAATTCTTTCATTTGTCCGCTCCTCCCTTCGTGATCTGCTCTAAGATCTCAGCATCGGTATAATATCTTGCGCTGGTATAGGTACGCAGCTTGTTGCTGGAAGTAATGACCGGCATCTTCTCGCTGAGAGGATTATTCATATACATTAACGGGCAGATATAGGAAGTAATGACTCCTGTTGCCTTTAACGTCTCCGCATAAGGGGTCTCCTGAAATTTTTTCAGTACCGCAGGTGCCGCTGTGAATACGGTAGGAATACATACTCTGGTTCTACCGGCTTCTTTCAGGCTCTGAGAAACTTTTTCCGTCCAGTCGATGAGCTGCTGTAAACTCATATGGGGACATCCCATGAAACACAGCTTCGGCTTGGCATCCTTCTTTTTCCAGATCACCGGATAGCTCTCATAGACCCTCTGAAGTTCCGCATCATCTACCACATAGACCTTTGCATCCTCCGCGATCAGATCTTTTCCGTATTTTACAGCCTCCGGAGTGATATTTTCCACATGGTACAGACCTACCGCACCGTTGGAAGCAGTCGCTGCGCCGAAATCCTTCAGATAGGTTTTCGCTGCATCATCCAGTTCACCGCCCAGCCATTTGTCCAGTCCTACGATATAGGGAACATCCGCCATCACTTTCATACCGATGGCAGATCCAAGCAGCTGTGCTTCCGGCTTTTTCGTGGTCTCGATCTTAACAATCCAGGTGGCTTTTCTGCCTTCATCCGTTAACAGGCCAAAACGGGGCACATAGCCTACTACCGAGCCCATGAGGTCAATGATACCGGAGTTACGATTGCATCTTGCCCCCAATACGGAGTTGGCATAAACCACTGCGGAAGACTCAGACCAGGACAGCACCTCTCCCATGGCCGGGGTATTTCCCACTTCATCCATGTAACAGGTGCAGGTGTAAGCATCCTTTTCCATGATACCCAGCTGTGTCAGCTGTTTCTCGTAATCATCCTGCTTGGAGTACATGAAATTCTTGAACACAAAATCCTGTAAAAAAGAACTGGGCACATTGGGATCCAGTGGTCTCGGATCGGCGGAAAATTTCTGTTTGGATACATTGCCGGATTCGATCAGCTGATTCATCAGTTCATACACCGGCGCCAGTGCTTTCAATCCGAAAGAGGTTACCAGATGGTTGTATTTACTGGTCACAGGCACCATACCGTCCGCACCGAACAGCTCGCCGTAGCGCACCAGCGTCTGCATGACCTTCGCCAGGGTCGCTCCCTGTTTTCCATCATATATTTCCTGTTGTTCTTTTGTTAAGTTCATTGATTTCCCTCCCTTTAAATCTTCATGGCAACTTCATAAGCGCGCCATACGACACTTCGCAGATTGCCTACGCCGTCACAGTCACCTACGAGATTTACATTGCTGCTCTTCGGTACCAGCGGGTGGGGAATGTATCCTGCTGAACTGATCACACTGTCACAGGGAATCGTGATCTCTTTTCCTGAAGCATCTTTACATACGATGCTGTCATCCCTTACTTCCTGCAGCGTAGTTTCCAGATATACGGGCACTTTCTTCCAGGCGAACCACTCTCTCAGATAGGAGCTGTTGGCCAGGCATACTCCGGTCTGGGCGATGAGATCGTTTTTCATCTCTACGATTACAGGCTGTTTGCCCTGCAGCGCCAGTTCATAAGCAATCTCACAGCCGGTGAGTCCGCCGCCGATGACGGCAACCTTTTCTCCTACGGGAGTACCGGTAAGGTATTCGCATGCCTCAACCATCTTCTCATGACCGGGCACTTTTTTCAGTACTCTGGGCACTGCTCCGGTAGCGATGATCACCGGAGCACCGGCAAATGGATCGATGCTCTCCACTTTTTCATTATAATGAATCTCGATCCCCAAATCTGTCATCTGCTTCCGATACCAGGTCAGAAGATCCCGCAGTTTTCCCTTATAGCTTTCCGCACTGGCGGCAATAAAGGTTCCGCCCAGATGGTCTGTCTGCTCGTGAATCACCGGCTCGTGTCCCCGCAGCTTCAGTACTCTGGCAGCCTCCATGCCGCCGATACCGCCACCGATAATATGTACTTTCTTCGGGCTGGTGGTGGGTACGACCTTGTGCTTCTCCCACTGCATGGTCTCGGCATTTACCGCACAGCGTGCCAGATGCAGGGAATCAGATAATGCCTGATCATTGGGAACTCCCTTATAGTGACACATGTTGAAGCAGCCGTTGTGGCACAGAATACAGGGACGGATGTCGTCCTCCTTATCATTCATCAGCTTGGTCACCCATTCCTGGTCTGCCAGGAACTGTCTGGCGAATCCGGCACCATCGATTCTTCCGTCTGCAATAGCAGCCGCAGCCGTCTCCGGATCCATACGTCCGGCGCATACCACAGGGATATCCACGAATTTACGGATATGCGCCACATCCTCCAGATTGCAGTTCTCCGGCATATAGATAGGGGGATGTGCCCAGTACCAGGCATCGTAAGTACCGTTATCGCAGTTTAACATATCATAACCGGCATCCTGCAGATACTTCGCTGCTTTTTCGGATTCTGCCATATCACGGCCTGCTTCTGTGAAGCTTTCTCCGGGAAGTGCTCCCTCACGGAAGCCCTTGGTCTTGGATTCCACACTGTACCTAAGAGACACAGGGAAATCCTGCCCGCAGACCTTCTTGATCTCTTTTACGATCTCTACAGCAAAACGATATCTGTTTTCAAAAGATCCACCATATTCATCGGTTCGCTGATTCACATATTTTAAAGTAAACTGATCCAGTAGATAGCCTTCATGTACCGCATGGATCTCCACACCGTCCACACCGGCATCCTTTAATAATTTTGCAGTCTTACCGAATGCGGTGATGAACTCCTGAATCTCCTCCACAGTCATCTCCCGGGAAGGAACTTTATCTGACCAGCGGTTCGGAGACGGGCTGGGTGCGGCTGTAATCTTGTCGAGATCCATAAAAGGTTTCGCCAGTACCCGCAATGCCTTATTGGTGTACAGGGTCTCCATCATTTCACTGATGGTAAATGATCTGCCGAAACCTGCCGTCAGCTGGACGAACAGCTTTGCTCCTGTCTTGTGGAACTCCGGCATCCACTTTGCCAGATCCTCATACATTTTTTTCTTCTTATATAGCCACTGTCCGTACATGGGATTGTATACCGGCTGACATCCCGGAAGCACCAGACCACAATTATTTTTCGCTACCTCCAGAATAAATTTCGCACCATCCTTGTCAAAATGGTTCACTTCCATCCATCCCAACAGGTTTGTGCCACCCATGGATGTCAGAACAATGCGGTTCTTAATCTCGCAGTTTCCGATCTTCCACGGCGTAAACAACGGTTCCAACTGTTGTTTCATTGTAACTCCTCCTTTGCCTTCTCTCTTCTCGTTTGCGTACCCCTATATGTATTTTTATTATAACACGCCGCCTTGCCGGCAGTAAAAATATTTCTTATTGATTATTCTACAAAATAGGCCACATTTTGTTGTTGCATCAACAACTTTTTTTATTTTAACAGACTATATGCCACTTGTCTACTCTGTCTTCCACAGGTCTCCCCATACGGAATCACACAAATTGACACAGTATTCTCTGGAAAACTCCGGATCCTGCGAAACGATCTCATTTTCCTCTGCCAGTTCTTCCGGATAATCCTCCAGAAAATATGTTGTCACACCTTCGGGACCGGAAACCACATGACTGATCATCGGTTTCACCCCATAATCTGCAATCTCCAGCTCTCCATTATCATTCTTCGTAAGCGTTACCTCGGCCATGCCGCCTACCATACGGTTAGCGACACCCTCTCCCGTCCCGGATGTCCAGTTCACGAAATTGCCCAGGGAATAATAGACCAGCATCTCATGCTCGCTCGCTTCATCTGTCACCCATTCTATAGGTTCAATGACATGCGGGTGAGTACCCAGGATCAGATCCGCACCGTTTTCCGCAAATATCTTGGTCCATTTTTCCTGCGAAGCATCTGATGTCAGCCTGTACTCCGTTCCCCAGTGCGGACATACGATGGTGAAGTCCGCCAATTCCTCTGCCCTCTGAATATCTGCCGCCACCTGTTCCTCATTCAAAAGATCCACCGCATAGGGCATATCCGCCGGCAGAGAAATTCCGTTGGTTCCGTAAGTGTAGTTCAGGACTGCAATCCGCATGTCTCCCAGCTCAATGATCGCCGGATCTGCGCCGCAGGAAGTGGAGGTATCCGCAATATCATGAATACCCAGGACAGTGATCTGTGGGTATTCGTCTCTCCAGTACTCCGCACAATTTACCAGCCCCGCACGCCCCTTGTCCATGGCATGGTTCGTGCCATGACAGATGACATCGAATCCTGCTCCCACCAATGAATCGCAGAGACTGTAATCCGCATTGAAACAGGGATACCCGGAGATTCCAAGATCCGCACCGCCTATGATCACCTCCTGGTTCACCAGGGCAAGATCTGCTGCTGCAATCTCCTCTTTTGTGTGGGAAAACAACGAATCATAGTCGTAACTTCCATCCGGCTGCAGACAGCTTTCCTCCACCGGAGTGTGAAGCAGTATATCCCCTACCATGATGATCTTGTACTCCGGCGCGGCTTCCGGTGGTTGGTCGGAAGATGGCTGGATTGCATCCTGCGTTTCTGTTTCTATTGCTTCTGTTTCTATTGCTTCTGCTTCTATTGCTTCTGCTTCTATTGCAATAGTTCCTGTGGTGCTGACAATATTTTCATTTGTTACTGTATTGTCCTCAGACACCATCTCAGTCTTCGCACAGCCGATCAATAAAAAAATGTTCCATATACAAATATAAAACATTATTGTTTTTCTTAAAGTCAAAAGCCTTCTATCTGCCATTTTCTGCCATTTCTCTACCTTTTCACTGATTTTTCTGTATTTTATTCACTTCTTATATGTTCCATTATAACATACATATTTCTTTTATCAAAAATTGCATTTCAAAATATTATCAACAAATATTATCAGAAGCTGTTTGATTATACGGAAGTATTCACATCTTTTTTCGGTCATCTTTTATGTATTAAATATTTGACTGATGAGATTTTTCACACTCATTGTATTTAGACTGTATTTTTCTGATTCAAATGTATATATAATGTCTCTACCTTGTATAAGCCCATTCTTGGAGTAAATCTGGAATTGCCAGTGCCACTAAAATATATTCCTACCATTTATATCCCAAACTCTCCATTTTATATCGTAGTTTTCTTCTATATTTCATACTTTCTAATTATAACATCTACAAAAAAACGACTACAACTAACAAAAAACAGCCTCGTCACACTGTAACGAAGCTGTTCTCTTCATCTTTTACTCAACCATCTGCAAATAAATCCACATTGCGGGTTGATTTTCTTTTATCCAATCCATATCATGTTGTTCCAATACCTGCACTGCACCCTTTGCCCATTCATCGAAGTACTCTTGTCCGGTTTCTGCATACAATCGAAGCTTTGCTTCTGGGGCCAAATCATCTAAAAGTATCTTCATCAATTGACCACGCAATCCGTTCTGCTCTCCTTCCATAAATTTATGAAAGATATAGCTTAAACTGTATTGTCCGCAATACGTAAGCTCTCTATATTCCAGAGAATGTGCATCAATATAATCTGCCGGATTCGATGAGGTTGCCGGAGATGATTCAATTGTATCAAATAATTCGTCTATAACGGCTTCTGTATCTATCTGATAATACTGAACCGCTCTACTATAACACTCTTGTATTTGAGCCACCACATATTTCTGCGTATCCAGAGCATCTTCTTCAATTTCATCCGGAAATTTGTCCCTAATATCCGATACATAATAACTTCCATCTCTGGGAACCCAAAAATCAGTCACCGTATATGTATTATCTGCCACTTCAAAAGTGATGACCACCGGCATATGGCTTCCACCGACTTGATTTAACTTACCTTCCGAATAAGAAAATGACTGTTCCATTGCCATTCCGTATACCATTATCAACTCTTTCGAAACATTCCCATCAGCAATAGGCACTCCGCATAATTCCTCCCTATGCAACTCTACAAAGCTGGCACAATGATAGGCACCAACCGGATAATCGGATGCAGTATGTTCAACAATAGCGTTTAATATGGCTGTATCTAAGAAATCCGTCTTGTCCACTATATTTTCAACTTCCGGCGTTTCCGACCTATCAATTTCCACTGCGCCTTCACTTGTCTGAAAATCTATCTTCATTACATAGAATCCGGATTTTCCATAGACATAAATGAAATATATTGCCTCATCACGATGATCGCCCCGGACAGCAACCTCCAACTCAAACTTTCCCTGTGCATTACGTTCCAGCTCATAAGTTTCTCTTTCTACAATTACTTCTTCCGATGTGTATTTATGATACTCCTCATTAACAACCAAAATATCCGTATCTGTACCACCATCCACTGTAAATATCAGCTTACCGGAATGATTTATCGGATTTGGATATAATTCATCATATTTCACTTCGTCACTATTTAGATAATATGTCGGCTCAATGTACGCATTGCAGTCCTCACTAATGGCATTGCAACTTAGGATGTCTGTACGTTCCAAACGAAACAACCATCGGATATAAGAACCTTCCTCCAACACTTCCGTACTATTATCTGCGTCATACCCATAAGTCAGATATACACTTCCGTCTTTTGTCTGAAGGAAATAGTAAAACACATTATTCTCCACATCTATCCGCCACGCCTTATTTATTGTATTTCTAAATTTTGACCATGAATCATTTGAAATAGTAAAGCCGGACATATCGAAATAGTTATCAAAGTTTTCTGTTGTAATCTTTACTTCCTCAATTTTCCCGCTCTGCTGTACCCACTCCGTTGTGCCCTTATCATCCAATACATCACCTGACATGAGCATAGTATAATCCGATGTAAATTGATATCTGGGTGCCGTTTCAAGTGTATAGGCGAACGCATAATGGGATGCATCATTCATAATTTCTGCCACCCTGTAGCTATGACCAAAAGGTTCCGGTGCATACAAATTTTCTTCCTTTGGATTGGATATGCATATCACAATTCCAACAATGCATATCAAAATTGCCCCTATGGTAACCCAGAAAGTAGGTTTCTTCCACGCTGCCAGGTTTTTGATGCGTCCTTTGGTGTCCACCTCACCAAATGCAAGTGGCATTCCAAACATAATAGCATTATCTGTTGCTAAATTCAGTAAAGAAGCAGAATAATCTGCTCGTACATCTTCCCCAAGTTTTTTGACAACCGCCTCATCACAACTCATTTCCATGTCCTTGCTAAATAATAGAAAGGCTAGCCAAACCAATGGATTAAACCAATGGATGCAAAGGGCTACATAGGCAAGCAATTTAAAAATATGATCCCCTCTGCGAATATGATATTGCTCATGTTTTAGAATATACTCCTGTTCTTGTTCGCTTAATGAAGATAACAAATAGATACGCGGTCTGAATATGCCAAGTACAAAAGGAGTAGTAATGTAGTCCGCAACATAAATATTACCCCTTACCCGCACTGCTCCAACCAGACTCTTTCGTAACTTAACATAAGAAATCATGCTAACGCCTATCATAGCCACGATTCCAGCCAGCCATATATAGGTCACAATGCTGACAGGCGCCTCCAAAGGATCTGCTACAAGCTGTTCCGCCCCTTGTGGCAACACATTATTTACAGCATTGTCCAATACCGGAACTGGTAATGTCACTTCTGGATTCTCTGTATGAACGATATTGTTCGGAATATATGCAACCTGACTCACACTATCAGTTGTTTCCACAATTGGGGTATCAAATAAACCCAATACCGATAAGGGAGTATTTATAGCGATAGGGCAAAGCAGACGAAACAGTACAACTGTCCATAACATATAGGAATATATCCTGGGTGCCCGTCTCAGCAGCACTCTGAGTATAAGCACCGTAACAATGATAACACTTGCCGTAAGACTCATATTCAAAATCTTAGGTAATAATTCGTACCAATCCATCTACTCACCTCCTCATACTATCTATCACCTTTTTCAGTTCCTCCACTTCCATATCCGATAACTTCTTTCTGGAACCGAATGCTGCCAAAAAAGCCGGTAATGAACCTTCAAAAGTGTCATTCACAAACTTTTCACTTTGGAGAGCATAAAACTCTTCCCTACTGATTAAGGAAGTAATCATTCGGTCCTTGTTTTGAAAAATTCCTCTTTCACATAACCTTTTTAAAATGGTTAAAGTAGTCGTCCGCTTCCAATTCAATTCAGCTTCCGCGAGTTTCTCCAATTCTACTGGTCGCAATGGTTCATTATTCCATATGATATCTGCAAACTTGGACTCTACTGCTCCTAATCTTATTTCACTCATATGATCACCCCCCTTTCGTCTACTGCGTGTAGTCGTTTATGTATAGTCTACTGTCAGTAGTCATTTTTGTCAACCAATTTTTACTTGAAGATACAACCACTTTATATGTAACATTCTATATGCGTGTTTCCTCGATGAATGCGGCATTCGCCGCATTCCCATAAGCATAAAAAAGCCCAGAAGCAAGCAAGCTTGCTCTGGACTATTTTACACTTATTTAATGCTTCTCATTGCTAACGCACAATTACTCGATGATGGTAGCTACACGACCGGAACCAACGGTTCTACCACCTTCACGTTATCTGAATAGCGTTTTTCAACATATTTTCTATGCTTTTTATGGCTGAAATCTGCATAGTTTCGTTGATTTTACATGGTCTATTTTTATTTGCATGGTTTCGTGGCACCGTTTTGGCACCGGAATACTTGCTCCTGATCAGCTAATATGCATCTTGTCCTTAATATCAGTTATAAGTCAATCGGTAAGTTATTTTCTTATTCCACTCAGACGTAGTTGCTCAATTGTCTCCCTATTACAATCGACATATGTGACAGACTCCGGTTGATATTGCTCCAATATCGTTTGTAGCGAATTTTCATCTATCAATTCATTCCAGTGATAATAGGATTGAACTGTGCCGTCTCGCCTTGAAGAAACACTGTCTATTGTCTCAAGTTCAATTCCTCCCTCAGGTAAAATATGGTATAATGTTTGCCCGTCCCATGCCGACCCTGAATAATTATCCTCTATTACTCCATTTTCACATATCTTACACGAGCCATTACGATATCCGATACCTCTCATTAACTGATACGCTCTTCCGTCTTTCCACGTATATACATCATAAATTACATAGTAAGGTATATCATAATTAAATTTAAGACCTATAAAAAATTCCTCTATACCGTCATTATTTAAATCATGCAATACATATACAGATTCAGCCTCCGGGCTTCCCATCGCATTTAGGTACTCATCACATATATACGAATCCCCTGCTGCGGCCATAGCCTTTGATACATCCTTTACCTCTTTCATATATTGACCTACAGTATAATATCTTTCCGCAATATCACCATAAGATACGCCGGGCGTCTCACCTTCATAAATTCTCTCTTCGGCTTCTTTATTTTGATCCAAATACTGGTACTGTGGTCTAAACTGGATGCTCAAAAATCTTGTATTTCCTTTTTCATCATAATCAAAGTAGACATCTGCCTCTCCCCAAAAATCAAACTTATCATAACACTGAATCCCATGTGTTGCAATCAGGCAGGTTTTTCCTTCATATTCTCCTACTTCTATATTCCAAATTCCCCACGCTGACACATTCCCACAGATTTCTCCCGAAGGGTAATCTACAAATTCTGTTTCATACCACTCAACCAACTGACTGGTAAA
>OKSE01001126.1_pt1 | contig 13711 bp, 11 predicted proteins | sample 1633631 | NCBI WGS metagenome assembly OKSE01 (sample SAMEA3541555, study PRJEB24748) | human gut metagenome | biome: human gut; feature: human-associated habitat; material: faeces | place: China | collected 2012 | reverse complement strand
TTGCAAGATCATTTTGTTGCCTATAGTGTCACACAACGGGGCGTAAAAGTCAACATGGGTGAAATCACTTACTGCGCGGGCTGCGATTCTGGTCATGCGGCGGTTGACAGTGCTGGTCAACTCGTGCTATGATACAAAAACCAACAATCATACTATGTTTGTGGATGCAAAAGGCGTAACGCAGACATTTTTCCAACGTCAGTCGAAGGATCGGCGAGAGCCGATAAGAATAGCTTGACGATCAATCTGCTTGAATTTTTCAAAATCGGGGAGAGAGTATGCTCAATCAGTTTTCAAGAACGCAGCTGCTTTTAAAAAGAGGTATTTGCCGCATGCTGCGGCAAATACCTCTTTTTATTAGTTTGATTTGAAATTCAACGGAGTGACAGCGTTACGACAGCTCGTCCCCGTCCAGCAGGGCCTCTTTCAGCGTGCGCCAGCCGAGCACCGCGCATTTGACGCGCGCGGGCATATGGGCGATATCACGGAGAGCCGAGGCCTCTTCCAGGCTGTTGATCTCGTCTTCCGACGCCTCGCCCTGGATCATTTTCAGGAAGATCTCGCCCATTTTCAGCGCGTCTTCCTTCTTTTTGCCGACGATCATGCCGAGCATGATGTCCGCCGACGCCTGCGAGACGGCGCAGCCGTCGCCGACGAACGCGCCGTCCGCGATCACATCGCCGTCAAGCTTCAGCTTGAGGAAGATGTCGTCGCCGCAGCTCGGGTTGACGCCCTCGAGCACGATGTCGGCGTCCGGTAGGTCGTGCTTGAACTCCGGATGCAGGTTGTGCTCGGTGAGAATTTCATTGTAAAAGCTTCTATTTTCCATAACCCATTCGCTCCCTTAGCGTGGAAATGCTGTCAAGCAGCCGGTCGACCTCGGATTCCGTGTTATAAAACGCGAGGCTTGCCCGCGCGGTGGACGGGTGCTTCAAATAGGCCAGAAGCGGCTGCGCGCAGTGATGGCCTGCGCGGATGGCGACGCCGTCGCTCGCGAGGATCTCACTGATGTCGTGCGGGTGAACACCGTCCAGCGTAAAGGTGATGATGCCGCAATGCTCCTCGGGCTTTTCCGAGCCCAGCACGTGGACGTGCGGCATCTCGCCGATCGCGTCCATCGTGCGGCGTGTCAGCGCGACCTCTTGCTGATGCATCGCTGTAAAGCCGATGCTCTTGACATAGTCAATGGCCGCGTGCAGGCCCACGGCGTCTGCCGCGTTGACCGTGCCGGCCTCGAACTTGTGCGGGAGCTCGGCGAAGACCGCACCATCGCGGGTGACAGATTCAATCATCTCGCCGCCGGTGAGGAACGGCGGCATGGCGTTCAGCAATTCTTCACGTCCGTAGAGAACGCCGATGCCCATGGGGCCGTAGACCTTGTGGCCGGAGAAGGCGAAGAAATCCGCGTCCAATGCTTGCACGTCCACCGGAATGTGCGGCGTGCTCTGCGCGCCGTCGACGACCAGCACCGCGCCGGCGCGGTGCGCCAGCGCCGCGAGCTCGCGGATGGGATTCACGCGGCCTAAGACGTTCGAAACGTGCGTGCAGGCGACGATCTTTGTTTTCGGCGTGATGAGGGCTTCGACCTTATTTAAGTCCAGCGTGCCGTCCATTTCGCATTCCATAAATTTGAGCGACGCGCCGGTCTGGCGGCAAACCATCTGCCAGGGGAGAAGGTTGCTGTGGTGCTCCATGATGGAGACGAGCACCTCGTCCCCGGCCTTCACGTGGGAGAGACCGTAGCTGTAAGCCACTAAATTGATGCTCTCGGTGGTGTTGCGGGTGAAGATGATCTCGCGGCTGCTCTTCGCGTTCAGAAAGGACCGAACGGCCTCGCGCGCGTTTTCGTAAGCCTCCGTCGCGGCGATGCTCAGGGGATAGAGGCCGCGCAAGGGGTTGGCGTTCTTACTTTTATAAAACTCCGTTACGGCATCCAGCACACACTGCGGGCGCTGCGCCGTCGCGGCGTTGTCCAGATACGCAACATCCTGACTCTTGAGCAGGGGGAAGTCGTCCCGATATGCATGCGCCATCTTACAGCACCTCCTCAAGCTCGGAGAGGATCGCGGCCTGCGCCGCTTCATCCTCGATCGTGCGGGCCAGCCGCTCGATGGCGGCGCGGGCCATGATGTTTTCCGCCTCCGCTGCGGAAATGCCGCGGCTTTCAAAGTAGAACAGCGTGTCCTCGTCCAGCTCGCCGATGGTCGCGCCGTGGTTGCCGACGACGTTTTCCTCGGCGCACAGGATCAGCGGCACCGTCTTGTTGACGACGCCGTCGCCCAGCATCAAAACCGTCTCCTGCTCGCTGCCGACGGAGCCCGCGGAGCCCTTCTTAAAGTCGATGGTCCCGCGGAAGATCTTCTGCGCGTCGTCCCTGAGCGCACCGGCGGCATTGATTTCGCTCGTGGTCTTCTGGCCCCAGTGGTTCACGACAAGGTTCATGTCCACGGTCTGCTGTTTCTGGCCCAGATACCCGATGCCCGCCGTGAAGCCCGCGCCATTGCCGTTCAGCTCGAACTGGCCGTCGCTGTACACGTCGCCGCGGCCCAGCAGGACCTGGATCAGCTCTACCTGACCGTTTTCGGCGCACTCGCCGCTCGTCTCCAGACGGAGCAGCGAGTCCTGTGCCGCATTCTGAATCTGCACGAGCCGCACCTTTGCGTCCTTTTCAACGTGGAGCGCCGTGCGCACGAGCAGGCCCTTTTCCGCTCTCAGCGTTTCAAACACCGTGACGGTCCGGCCCGCGGGCGCGTGGATGTCGACCGTCTTCTCGCCGCGCTCGCCAGAGCCAGTGATCTCAAGCCGCTCGGTCTGACCGGCGGCGGTGATTTTCTCTTCGCCCAAATCGTCGGCCTGCCCCCAGGCGATGGCCGTTTCGTTCACACCCAGCCGGTTCCAGGTGCGGGTCGGGAGCCGGTTGATCAAAATCGTATCGTTCATATCCAAACTCCTTTCAGCCAATGCTGCCCTTCATCTCGAGCCGGATGAGGTTGTTCATTTCCACTGCGTACTCCACCGGCAGCTCCTTGGAGACATTGTCGGCAAAGCCGCTGACGATCATCGCGCGCGCGTCTTCCTCGCTCATGCCGCGGCTCATCAGATAAAAGACGGCTTCGTTGCTGATCGCGCCGATCTTGGCCTCATGGCCGATGGCCGCGTCCTTCGTGCGGATGTCCATTGCGGGGATGGTGTCGGAACGGGACTCGGAGTCCAGCATCAGCGACTGGCACGACACGGCGGACTTGGCGCCCTTGGCGCCCTTTTCCACGACAACGCTTGAGCGGAATGTGCTGATGCCGCCGCTCTTGCTGATCGAGCGCGTGTTCATATAGGAGCTCGTATTTTTGCCCACATGGACGACCTTTGCGCCGGTATCGAGGTTCTGCCCCGCACCGGCGAACGTAACGCCGGTGAACTCCATGCGGGAATTGTCACCCTTTAAGATGCTCATGGGGTACAGGCAGCCAACATGGGAGCCGAAGGAGCCGGAGATCCACTCGATCGTGCCGCCCTCTTCCACCAGCGCACGCTTGGTATTCAGGTTGTACATGTTCTTCGACCAGTTTTCGATCGTCGAGTAGCGGAGTTTGGCCCCCTTCTTGATGTACAGCTCCACACAGCCAGCGTGGAGGTTTGCCACGTTGTACTTCGGCGCGGAGCAGCCCTCAATGAAGTGCAGGCTCGCGCCCTCGTCCACGATGATGAGCGTGTGCTCAAACTGGCCGGCGCCCTTGGCATTCAGGCGGAAGTAGGACTGCAGGGGAATGGAGAGGTGTACGCCCTTGGGCACGTACACGAACGAGCCGCCGGACCACACCGCGCCGTGGAGCGCCGCGAACTTGTGATCGTGGGGCGTCACGAGCTTCATGAAGTACTTGCGCACCATGTCGGCATATTCGCCCTTTATGGCGCTCTCCATATCGGTGTAAACCACGCCCTCGGCCGCCACGGAATCCTTGACGTTGTGATAGACAAGCTCGGAGTCGTACTGCGCACCCACACCGGCGAGGGATTTTCTCTCCGCCTGCGGGATGCCAAGGCGCTCGAAGGTCTCCTTGATGTCCTCCGGCACGTCCTTCCAGTCGTTGCGCATCTTGGTGTTCGGGCGAACGTAGGTCGCGATATGATCCATATCAAGGCCCTCAATCGACGGGCCCCAGTTGGGGATCTTCATTTCATTGTAGATCTGGAGGGATTCGAGCCGGAACTGCTGCATCCACACGGGATCGTCCTTCTCCGTGGAGAGCTTTTCGACGATCTCCGGCGTCAGGCCGGATTCCATTCGGTACGCGTCGTTTTCCGCGTCCCGAATGTCGTAGACACTGCGGTCCACATCCTCCACGTAGGTTTTTTCTTTCAAATCTGCCATGTCAAGAGCCTCCCGATTCAGTCTTCCTTCAGGCTGCTGAATCCCTTTTCGTTGATCTCATCCACCAGTTCGGCGCCGCCGTTGCGGACGATGACGCCCTCTTCCATCACGTGGGCCGCGTCCACATGGAGCGCTTCCAGAATGCGCGTGGAGTGGGTGATGATGAGAAGCGAGCCGTGCGTCCGCTCGCGGAACAGGCGCACGCCCTCGCTGACGGTGCGGACTGCGTCGACGTCGAGGCCGGAGTCGGTCTCATCGAGAATCGCGAGCTTGGGCTCGAGCATGAGCATCTGCAGGATCTCCGCTTTCTTTTTCTCACCGCCGGAAAAGCCCACATTCAGGTCGCGCTCAGCATAGGAAGCGTCCATCGCCAGCAGCTGCATCGTCTCGGCAAGCTTCTTTTTGAAGTCCCAGAGGCGGATGCGCTTGCCGGTCTTCTGCTCGAGCGCACTGCGGATAAACGCGCTGAGCGTCACGCCGGGCACCTCGAGCGGATTCTGAAACGACAGAAAAATGCCCTTCTTCGCGCGCTCGTTGACCGGCAGCCGTGTGATATCCTCGCCGTCAAAGACGATCTTTCCGGCCGTGACCGTGTACTCCGGATTGCCGGTGATTGCATAGCCAAGCGTGGACTTGCCGGTGCCGTTCGGCCCCATGAGCACATGCGTCTCATCCTTGCCGACGGTCAGGTCCACGCCGTGCAGGATCTCTTTCTCGCCCGCACTCACGTGCAGGCCGCTGACTTCAAGCAGGTTGCTGTTCATATATGTATCCTCCGTTCCCAATGGCAAACCGTGCCTGACGGCACGGCTGCATACGTATACACGAATTCAGAGAGGCTCAGGATGGTCCGGCACAAAATCCTACCTCATCGAGATGAATTATATGCCTATATTCCTATGTTGTCAATAGGAATATAGGATCAAGGCAGCAAAAAAAGCACGCACGACTCAATAGCCGTGCGTGCTTTTGACACAGATGCTCAGAATTGGAACAGGTTCAGGCCGATCTCCTCACTGTGAAAACGATCCACTCTTCCGTCGATAACCGTGATGACCATCTCACAGGTGGCGCTGATAACGGCGCGGTTGAGATGTCCGCCGAACACCTCGCCCTTCTCATTACCGGCGCTCATGTGCAGGTGCGTGTAAAATGCGCCGTCCATCGTGTTGATGGTGCCAGTTAGCGAGACGATCTCGAAATCGCCCGCGAACGAATTGGCGTGGTACTGCTTTTCGGCCGTGTGGAACACGCCGACCGTGAATTCACCGACCGCGCCGAGCGCCTGCACGCTCGCGAGCTTGATCTGCTCGGCCTGCGCGATGGCCGCAACCTGCTCAAGCACTTCTTCCCCACGGTCGATGCGGGCGACGATGGTGTTTCCAAATCTTCGATACTCCATGGTTCTCCTCCTTTGCTTCGTTACCGCAATTATACCGCGCCCCCCTGCCGGCCGCAAGGGGGGCGCAGGAAATTATTCGAGCTCGAACGCGCCGGTATAGAGCTGGTAGTACACGCCCTTTTCGGCGATGAGCTTTGCATGGTTGCCGCGCTCGATGATGCGGCCATGGTCAAGCACCATGATGACGTCCGCATTCTTGACCGTCGAGAGCCGGTGCGCGATGACGAACACCGTGCGCCCCTCCATGAGCTTATCCATGCCGCTCTGCACGAGCGCCTCCGTGCGGGTGTCGATGGAGCTGGTCGCCTCGTCGAGGATCATGACCGGCGGATCGGACACAGCCGCGCGTGCGATGCTCAGCAGCTGCCGCTGGCCCTGGCTCAGGCCGCTGCCGTCGCCTTTGAGCACGGTGTTGTAGCCGTCGGGCAGCATGCGGATGAAATGGTCGGCATTGGCAAGCTTCGCCGCCGCGATACATTCGTCATCCGTCGCGTCCGGATTGCCGTAGCGGATGTTCTCCATGACGGTGCCGGTGAAGAGGTTCACGTCCTGGAGCACGATGCCGAGGCTGCGGCGCAGATCTGCCTTGCGGATCTTATTGATGTTGATGCCATCGTAGCGGATCTTGCCGTCGGCAATGTCGTAAAAGCGGTTGATGAGGTTTGTGATCGTCGTTTTTCCGGCGCCGGTCGCACCGACGAAGGCGACCTTCTGGCCGGGCTCGGCGTAGAGCGTGATGTCGTGCAGGACTTCCTTGTCCGGCGTATAACCGAAGTCGACGTGATCGAACACGACGCGCCCGGCAAGCTTCGTGTATGTGACCGTGCCGTCGCCGTGCGGGTGCTTCCACGCCCAGAGACCGGTGTGGTGGTCGGCCTCGGCGAGCGTGCCGTTTTCCTCCTTGGCGTTGACAAGCGTCACATAGCCGTCGTCCGTCTCCGGCTCGGCATCCATGAACGCGAAAATGCGCGATGCGCCGGCCAGTGCTGTGACGATGGAGTTGAACTGGTTGGAGATCTGCGAGATGGGGTTGGTGAACCCGCGCGAGAGCGTGAGGAAGGATGCGATCATACCGAGTGTGAGCGTGTTCATGCCGGTCAGGCTGAGGTTCGGCGTGCCGGCAATCGCCATCGTGCCGCCGATGACGGCGATGATGACATACTGCAGATAACCTACGGCGTTCATCATCGGCATCATGCTGTTGGCCATGCCGCTGGCGCGCGCGGCGTTTTCCGCCCAGACGCGGTTGCGGCGGTGCAGCTCCGCCTTGCTCTGCTCCTCGTGGCAGAAGACCTTGACAACCTTCTGGCCGTTGACCATCTCTTCGACATAGCCGTTGAGATCCGCCAGTGCCGTCTGCTGCGCCATGAAGTAGCCGCCGATGCGGCCGGTGAGCTTGCGCACGAACATGAGAATGAGCGCCATGACGGCGCACACGATCAGCGTCAGCCAGATGCTGATGTACAGCATGCAGAAAAACACTGCCGCAAGCGTGAACACAGACGATACGAGCTGCGCCATGGACTGCGCGATCATCTGGCGCAGCGTATCGGTATCGTTTGTGTACAGGCTCATGATGTCGCCGTGCGTATGCGTGTCAAAGTAGCGGATGGGCAGGCTCTGCATCTTCTCAAACATCTCGTCACGGATGCGCTTGAGCGTGCCCTGGGCGATCGTGACCATGCGGCGGTTATACAGCCACGTGGCCAGCGTGCCGACGAGGTACACGCAGCCGATGGTGATCAGCGCACGGATCAGGCCGGAATAGTCCGGCGACGCTGTGCCGAGCATGGGCACAATATAGCCGTCGATCAGCTTTTGCAGGAACATGGACGAGGCCGCGCCTGCGACCGCGCTCAGCAGGATGCAGACCGTCACGAGCACGAGCGTGCCCTTATAGGCGCGCATATACGACAGCAGGCGCTTGAGCGTCTGGGAATCAAACTTCGGGCGTTCAGGCATCGTCCTCGCCTCCCTTCTGCTGGGACTCATAGACCTCGCGGTAAATTTCGCACGTGCGCAGCAGCTCATCGTGGCAGCCGACGGCGTCAATACGCCCGTCATCGAGCACGACGATACGGTCTGCATTCTGCACCGAGCTGATGCGCTGCGCGATGATGATCTTCGTCGTGTCGGGAATGTAGGTCGAGAGCGCCTGCTGAATCTGCGCATCCGTGCGCGTGTCGACGGCGCTCGTCGAGTCATCGAGAATGAGCACCTTCGGCTTTTTCAGCAGCGCGCGGGCGATGCACAGGCGCTGCTTCTGGCCGCCGGAGACGTTCGTGCCGCCCTGCTCGATATAGGTGTCATAGCCGTCCGGCATGGCGGAAATGAATTCATCCGCACACGCGAGCACGCAGGCGTGACGGAGCTCCTCGTCCGTGGCGTTTTCGTTGCCCCAGCGGAGATTTTCGGCGATCGTACCGGAAAACAGCTCGTTTTTCTGCAGCACCATGGCAACGGCGTTGCGCAGCGTCTCCAGATCATAATCGCGCACGTCCACGCCGCCGAGCGTCAGCCTGCCGCCGGTGACATCGTACAAACGCGGGATAAGCTGCACGAGCGAGGACTTGGACGCGCCCGTGCCGCCGATGACGCCGATCGTCTCGCCGGAACGGATGTGCAGATCAATGTCATCGAGCACCTTTTTGTCCGCCTTGGAGGCGTAGACAAAACTCACATGGTCAAAATCAATGGCGCCGTCGCGCACGGCCATGACCGGGTGCTCCGGATTTTGAATGTCCGTCTTTTCCTCGATCACCTCGGCGATGCGGCGCGCGGACGAGAGCGAGATCGTCAGCATGGCAAAGACCATGGACAGCATCATCAGGCTCGAGAGGATCTGCATGGCATAGGTGATGAGCGCAGTGAGGTTGCCGGTCGTCAGGCCGAGTGCCGGGTCATTGCCGCTGGCGATGATGGCCTTGGCACCGAGCCAGGAGATGATGATCATGCACGCGTAGATGCATGACTGCATCAGCGGCGCGTTGAGCGTGATGAGCCGCTCGCCCTTGGAAAAGTCCTTGTAAATGCGCTCGGAAATGGCGCCGAATTTGCGAATCTCGTGCTGTTCCTGATTAAAGGACTTCACGACACGGATACCGCGGACATTTTCCTGCACGACGTTATTGAGCTCGTCATATGTGCGGAAAACGCGCGTGAAGATCGGGAACACGCTGCGGATGATGAAAAACAGCGCCACGGCAAGGATCGGCAGAATGATGAGAAACGTCATGGAGATGTCACGGCTGATGCGGAACGACACGATCATGGAAAAGACCAGCATGACCGGTGAGCGGATCGCCATACGCATGAGAATCTGAAAGGGATTCTGCACGTTCGTGACATCCGTCGTCAGGCGCGTAACGATGGACGCAGTGGAAAACTTGTCGATGTTGGAAAACGCAAAGGTCTGCACGTTGTTGTACATATCCTCACGCAGGTTCGCGCCAAAGCCGACGGATGCACGCGCCGCGATGCGCGCCGCGAGCACGCCGGTCGCCAGCTGGAACGCCGCCAGCAGCAGCAAAAACGCGCCGAACTTCCAGACCGCCGCCATGCTGCCGCCCTCAATGCCGAAGTCAATGAGGTTGGACATGAACAGCGGGATCACGATCTCAAACACGACCTCCAGCGCCGAGAGCAGCACCGTCACGAGCGCGGGGCCTTTGTTTTCCCGCAGGCTGCGGGATAATGTATGAAGCATGGATTTCCTCCTTCCTGGATCACGGGCCTGTCAGCCGAGATCGGCATAGATCGTGCGCAGCGCCGATTCCAGCGCCGCGATCTGTTCCGGCGTCAGCGAGCGCAGCATCTGCTGCTCCGTTGTCTGGATCGTGGCGTGCATATCCTGCGCGACCGCGGCAGCGCGCTCCGTCTGGCTGACGATCTTGCTGCGTTTGTCCGCCGGATCAAGCCGGCAGCGCACGAAGCCATTTTGCTCCATGCGGTTGATGATGCCCGCCACCGTCGGGTGCGACACCTGCAGAAAGCCCTCGATCTCCTTTTGCGTCGCCTGACCGCCGCTGCGGTCCAGATAGCCCAGCACGCGGCTTTGCGTCAGCGTCAGCCCCTGCTGCGCGAGATCGGCATCTGCCCGCATTTTGATCTTATCCGTAATCATTTTTAATAGACATCCGATTTGAAATTGCTCCATGATACACCTCCAATGTGTAGCATGCTACGCATTATAGCGATCATATTTTAAATCGTCAAGAGGCGTCACAAATTGTTTACATGCGAAAAAGCCCGCCTGCCGAAGCAGACGGGCTGTACAGAAAAAGATTACAGGTGCTGGTCGCGGTCGATCTTGTCGTAGTGCTTGAGCAGGATACCCTCCATGACGGAAGTCAGCTTCATGTCCAGGTTCCAGAAATAGATGACAAACGTGACCACGAACGCGCCGAGTGCGCCGAGCGACACACCCATAAGGGCCTTGAGCAGCTTGCATTTCAAATTGTTCATGTTCGATCTCCTCTCTGATTACCAGGACTTCTCGTCCTTCAGGATCTCCAAGCTCGGATCCACAGGCTCTTCCTGCATGACGGTGCGCATATAGTCATTGACCTGCTGGCGCACGCCCTGCCGCGAGATGACACGCGGGTCGAACAGATCGTGCGTGACCCAGACGAGGTGGATGCCGTGCTCGCGGGCGCGCTCTTCAAACAGACCGTGCATGCCGTCGAGTGCCTTGCAGCTCATGTGCTCCCAGAGAATGACCATGTCGGCATTGAACTGCTCGCAGAACTCCCACAGCTCATCAAGCAGCACCTTGTAGCCGCCGTGCGTGCGGTTGCGCATGATCATGTTTTCGGTCAGCCATGCCATATCGTAATACGCCTGCTCACGGTTTTCGGGCGTGTCAGTCGTGGCGAGCTCGCGTGTGGAGACCATGGAGAGCATATCCGTCAGCGGCACGATGCCCCAGCAGTTGAGCAGCCAGACGAGGAAGTCCATGTAGAAGTGCGATTGCACGCCCCAGACGATGGCGCGGTGGCGGTACTCGTTGGCGGCCTTCTTCTGCTTGCTGTAGGCGCGCTCGGCGAGCTGGGTGATCTTGCGATCGACTTCGCGGAACGCGGGGACCTTGCCGCAGATGGCCATGTAGTTCGTCTCCGTGTACAGCGCAAGGTTGGAGCCAAAGACCTGCGGATAGTCGGTCTTGTTCATCTCCAGCCACTCGAGGCGGCACTTGGTGGCGTAGTTCACGCGCTCGGCGCACTCGAAGTACGCCTTCCAGTCCCACTTCTCGCCGGTGTGCTCCTCGATGAAGGCGATGGCATTTTTGATCTCCTGCGCGGCGTAATCCTGCACGTCGTCCTCGCGGTGGCGCAGGGGCGCTGCCAGCTGGAACACCGGAATGCCGTCCTCAAGCTCGAGGCGCTTGGAAATGACGCCGTTTCCGAGCAGAGAGCCGTCGCACGTCGTGTTGCACTGCACGGCGCACGCGCCGAGCACCGGCGCGTCGTCGTCGATGGACACACCGGCCTCCGCCTCCGGCATCGGGCAGACATCGCCCGCGAGGCCGTACTCCTGCGCGACGTCGATATAATGCTCGGCTGCGTGCTGGTTGAGCAGCACGGAGACATAGGTCGACGGCGTCTCACGGCTCAGGCCCTTGAGCGTCGGGAAGCCCATCATGACGGCGGTCATCTCGTTTTCGTCCACGAGCACGACCTTGTCGGAGAATTTCTTGTCCTTGCCGATGCGGCGGTCGCCGCGGAAGAGACCGTCGAGCAGCTTTGCCACGTCCTCGATGATAAGATCCTGCTCCAGGTGGCAGATGCGCAGATATTCATCGCGCAGGCCCTGGGTGTGGCGGTCGACCATCATGGGCACGGCCAGATAGTTGGCCATCCAGCGATAGCGGAACATGGCCTTGATGTTGCGCGGCTTGGAGACCATCTTCGCCATGGTGATCCAGTTGTGCAGCCAGCGGGAATAATCATAGAGAGTGTCGGTCACGCCGCGCCACTCGCGGCGGTTGCGGACCTTGCCCTCGGTATAGAACTTACCGAAGTTTTCACAGCCGATTCTCTTGTTGGACATCACTGTTTCCCCCCTTGAATCTTCTTGATCTCCATGCTTTCCACGAATGCCTGCACACGGGTGCGCATCTGGCCGGAGGAAGCGATGTTATACGGGCGGTCAACGGACAAAACGGGATAGCCGTAGTCATCGTTGAGGATGTGCGAGCCGAGCATGCGCTCATACGCCCATGGATCGCAGAACTTGATCTGCTCGTAAATGATGCCGTCGGCCTCGTACTCCTTGGCGAGCTGATTGACGTATTCGCGGCGGCCGATCATCTTGGGCATGTTCATATAGCGCGGGCACTGGGCGCGGTTCATGTACTGGCGGCAGATCTGGGTCAGCGCGTCCTCATCGTCCGTCCGCACGATCGGGTCGCGGCCCAGGAACGAGCCGTAGCAGAAGCGGTCGGCGCAGACGTACGCACCGGTCTCCTCGACGAGCTTGATGAAGTCAATGTCATCGACCTCAGAGCCGACGACGACCACACGCGCGCGGTAGGGGGTCTTCTTGTCCGGGCGGCGGGTCTTGAGCTCCTTGAGCGTCTCCTCGAGTTTGTCGATGAGCAGATACTTCGGCGCGACATAGGTCGCAAGCGTGATGACGTGGAATTCGTAGCCCGTGATGCGCGGATTGGGGCCCTTGCGGTACTCGCCGATGGCGCGGATGAGCTCGCACACGCGGTTGTGCTCGGCGACAGACTTGCGGATGGCCTCATCCGAGACGTCGATGCCATAGACATCGTGCAGCGGCGTGAGGATATGGTTGCGGCACTGCAGGACGTACAGGTTCAGGCCGTTGTCGTCCGCCTTCATTGGGATCTCCATGTACTCGAAGAAGAACTTCGGCTTGTCCTTGCCCATGGTCTTGAGCAGCTCCATGTTCTCCACGGCGCGGTTCATCATCGAGCAGCCGTCCGGCGTAATCATGCAGTCGGCAAAGTTGTAGCCGCCTTCAATGGCGCGCTCGAGCAGCGCGCGGCTGTACTCGCACAGGAAGCTGGTCATATAATATGTGGCCATTTCCATAGAGCCGGTGCGCGGCGCGCGCAGGCGCGTTGAGAACGAGCCGGGCAGGTTCAACAGCGGCTCAGGCGTGTTTTCGCAGGCATAGGCAACGCAGATCTTCCCCTCGTTCTGCGCCTGAGCAATCAGGTCATTGTGCGCTTCCTGCAAAAGGTTTTCGAAGTACAAAAGATGTTTCAGGTCTTTCATGGTTCACTCCCTCTTCGTTCGTGTTTCTATCAAAAGCGGCTGCGCGACCGCTTCTGTCTCTTTTGCTGCCAGTCCTTGACTTCCTTGCTGCCCCATGAGTGGTCTGGATTGTGTTTGATATTGATCTCATTGCCCTGCTGCAGCCAGGTGTTGCCGCTGCCGCAGTGCGGGCAGGTCTTGCCGTATTGTACGGTCGGGTAAGTGGTCTTACAGTCGTCGCACCAGGTGACGGCCGGAATGATCTCATACAGGAATTTCGTGCCCTGAATGATCGGCTCCTTCTTGGTATACCAGTTCCAGCAGTCCTCGAGATATTCCGGCACAATGCCGGAGACCTCACCGAATTCGAGCGTGACCGACTCGATCTCGGTGAGGTTGTTTTCCTTGGCGATCTCCTGCACCTGCTTGACGACATAAGTAACGATACTCAGCTCGTGCATGGGGGCTCCTTTCAAGCGGGCGGGCACAGCGGGAAGGGTTCTGTGCCCGCCTCATAATGATGGATTACTTTTTCTTTTCCGCCAGAGACTTCTTGATGATCTTCACCTGACGCTTGGCGGCGTAGGGGACGATGGCCTTGAACTTGTCCTCGGCCGGGATCATCTTGCTGTTTTGCGGACGCACGCGCTTGAGGTGGATGGCGTCGAATTCGCACTTGGTCGTGCAGATGCCGCAGCCGATGCACTTGTTCGGATC
>OKSE01001118.1_pt1 | contig 13787 bp, 16 predicted proteins | sample 1633631 | NCBI WGS metagenome assembly OKSE01 (sample SAMEA3541555, study PRJEB24748) | human gut metagenome | biome: human gut; feature: human-associated habitat; material: faeces | place: China | collected 2012 | reverse complement strand
AGGTATTAGATACTGTGCGTACTGTATACAGTATTGATATAGAAAAAGACAGTAATGATGTGATCACCATACGGGTACGGGGAAACGGCTTCCTTTATAATATGGTCCGCATCCTTGCAGGAACCCTTATGGCAGTGGGAATGGGCCAGAGAAAACCGGAGGAAATGCCGGATATCCTTGCAGCCTGTGACCGGGCGGCGGCAGGTCCAACAGCGCCTGCAAAAGGTCTGATGTTAGTGGGAATGGAATATCAGGATTAAAAATGGAAAAATCCTTGAAAATATAAGGATTTAGCCAAGAAAATGGCTTGACATGGCAAAACAGATATTATATAATAAGAAACTGTGACGTTGAGAGTAAATGCTCATCCAAAGCCCCGGAGCGGAGCATTTCATTGATAAATACTTCCCAATATTTATCACATATAGCGATCATCTGAAAAGATGTAATTTAGGTTGAAATTAACAGGAGGTTAACCAATGAAGAGTTTTATGGCTAGTCCAGCGACAATTGAGAGAAAATGGTACGTAGTTGATGCTACAGGTTATACATTAGGACGTTTATCATCTGAGGTAGCTAAAGTTTTAAGAGGAAAGAATAAGCCAATCTTTACCCCACACATTGACTGTGGTGATTATGTGATCGTAGTTAATGCTGATAAGGTAAAAGTTACCGGCAAGAAGTTAGATCAGAAAGTATATTACAACCACTCTGATTACGTAGGTGGCATGAGAGAAACCACTCTGCGTGAAATGATGGCTAAGAAGCCTGAGAAGGTTGTTGAGTTAGCAGTTAAGGGTATGCTTCCAAAGGGACCTCTGGGAAGAAGCATGTTTACAAAGCTTCATGTATATGCAGGCCCAGAGCATGAGCAGGCAGCACAGAAACCAGAAGTTTTAACATTTTAATGAGGATCGGAGGAAGAAAGTATCATGGCTAGCGCAAAATTTTACGGAACAGGCAGAAGAAAAAAATCTATCGCCAGAGTATATTTAGTACCAGGTACAGGTAATATCACAATAAATAAGAGATCACTTGATGAGTATTTCGGTCTTGAGACACTTAAGGTTGTTGTAAAGCAGCCATTAGCTCTCACAGAGACAGCTGACAAGTTCGATGTAATCGTTAACGTACACGGTGGCGGATACACAGGTCAGGCTGGTGCTATCAGACATGGTATCTCAAGAGCACTTCTTCAGGTTGATTCAGACGAGTACCGTCCATCACTTAAGAAGGCTGGTTTCTTAACAAGAGATCCAAGAATGAAGGAGAGAAAGAAGTACGGTCTCAAAGCAGCTCGTCGTGCTCCACAGTTCTCAAAGAGATAATATTCGCGTTGGCAATGAGCCATGCGACAGTAAATATGAAAAGGCTTCGCCCATGCTTGCATGGAGCGAAGTCTTTTTGTATTTACTGGCATAGGGCGAAGCCCGCGACCGAGATGAAGCGTAAGCGTAATCGAGGTGGCGTATGGCGTAGTAGTGGTTGGGAGACAGATATGGTGTTTGTTCTGTTAAAATCTGCTCCATAAGGTCAGCAGTTTTTTTCTTAAACTATCTAAAATAGCGGTGTATGTGCCTGCTGTAATCCGAATATCGGCATGACCTAAATGCTCTGATACAATCTTTAAATCAATTCCATTATTTAATAACAAGGTTGTATTTGTATGTCTTAACTTGTGTAATGTAAGATATTCAAAGTCAGTACCTTTAAGAAAACGCTTTAATGATGTATTAAGACTACTACGGTCTTTATAATTACCAGTAGCAGAAGTAAACCCCATTTCGGGGTGAGCAAAATCAGAACCGATAGCCATTTGTAACTTGCGTTGTTCTACTCTGTGCTTTTTTAGTAATGCAACAAGATTATCATTCATATATGAATCTCTGATACTTGTGGCTGTTTTAGGTGTAGTCAGAAAATGTTTACCACCTACATCAGTTAATGTATGTCTGATATGTATTTTTCTTTGTTTAAAATCTATATCTTCCCATTGTAACCCTAAACATTCTCATGAACGCATACCAGTATAAAGTAAAACTAAGATAATGGTATTGAATGATGAATAATCCTTAAATAAGTCTAAGAATTTTGGTAATTCTTCAGCGGTTAGATACATTTGCTTCTGTTCCTCTAATGGCTTCTTTTTAGGAAGAATTACATTCTTGCATGGGCTTTCTTTGATACATCCCTGTGTGACAGCAAATTTGAATAAGCTCTGTAAAATACAGTATATTCTCTTGGCATACAGCTATTAAGATATTCGGGACAACTGCCACAAGGACTGTTATATTCGCCCACAGATTGATTATTCATCATGCACATATAAATCACTTCCTTTCCTTAGTTCAATACATATTGCTTAGATTTGTGGTTTACAGACAGACTTCCGTACTTCATGCGGATTTCATCGAGTGATACTTCTTTCTTGTGATAGCTGTTATAATCTCCATAGTGTCAGCACCAGCATTTTTTCTTTGGGGCATATTTGAAACCTGTTGATTTCAATAGTTCTCGATATTCATAACCACCATGAATCCATATCCAAGAACCTATGATTTCAATATCAGCATTGATATGGATAATACTGTTTATAACCTCTTTAAAAGCCTTATTTTCATCATCAGTATTATAGGTATGTGATTGATTATCTGATTGTGTTTCTTTGCTTAAAATAACAAATAAGCGGTCATATTCATTGTTAATTTCCTGCGTAACATCAACACTTCCATTTTTATTATCGGGGTGGTATAGTTTTAATAATTTTCTGTATTTTTTTCTAAGCTCTTCGATTGTTTTTGCGTCTGTAAAATATTTTGTCATAATGCAACAACTCCTTTCGTGTATGTAGATAAGCAGTTTTTTGTCATGCTTAGGACAAATTAGGGCATAAAAAAGAACCTCATGTATAGGACTAGTGGGGTTCATAACTAAAGATTGATATTAAGAACAATTAACCAAGTGGTTCTCTTTGCGTATATAATTTTTATGCTTATATTGGTGTTTGTTGGTGTTTATTTGGTGTTTAAAGTTACAACAAGATAGAAAAACTTATGATAAGATAGATTAAAGAATACCGCTAAAATGCTGATGTTATGGAAGTTTGTGATAAGTTGCGATAACTTAGAAAATGTAGTGGTTAGTACTCAAAGAGATAATATTTCGGAAACGCGAGATTCAAGAAAAGCCCATTTTACAAGGGTTACAGAGGTTGTGGACAGTTGTCAGATGTGCTGGAATTTAAATCGAATGCAACACATATGGATATATGAATGTGGAGACTAAGGAATATTACAGCAAAGAGGCAATTCAGCGGGAGATTAAGGCTGGTAACCGGACAGGAACAGTAGAACAGATGGATGCCAATGTTGAGGCTATGGCTAGGGATTTGCAGGAGATATTGAGGATTGGAGCGGAACAGAAGAGGTTGTGGGAGGTGTATGAGGGGAGATAGAAAAGCCTCACATTTGATAGAGGGTAAATCAAATGTGAGGTTTAATGATTATCGAACTTGCGTTCGGTGACGCTGCATGATATAATAAAATGTAGCAAAAAAGGTTAAAAACGAGTAGTTGATATTGTTCGTCCCATCGAATATAATTAATGGGAAAAGAGGTAAGTATAATGGGATACATGACAGCGAGCCAAGCAGCAGAAAAATGGAATATTTCACAAAGAAGAGTTCAAATTCTTTGTTCACAAAATAGAATAGATGGTGTATTTAAACTTGGTGAAAATTGGGCAATTCCAGATAATGCTAAAAAACCAATAGACAATAGAAAAAAAGGAAATAAATAAAATGAAAAATAATAAATTAGTTGCAATAGATTTATTTTGTGGTTGTGGTGGATTTTCATATGGTTTTCAACAAGCTGGATTTGATATGGCATTGGGAATTGATATGTGGAAAGATGCAACAGTTACATATAAGCATAATTTCCCAAATGCGTGTGTAATAAATGAGGATATTACAAGTATTTCATCAGATGATATATTGTCAAAACTTAATATGAGTGCAGACGATATAGATGTAATTATTGGAGGACCACCATGTCAGGGCTTTTCTGTTTCTGGAAAACGTATGATAGATGATCCGAGAAATAAATTATATAAATCTTTTGTGGGATTAGTGGATGAAATTAGACCTAAAGTGTTTGTTATGGAGAATGTACCGGGGTTAATAAGGCTATTCGGAGGAAAAGTGAAAGAACAGGTTTTATATGATTTTTCTTCATTAGGATACGGAGTTAAAGTACAGCAATTATCATCAGATGATTATGGAGTTCCGCAACAAAGAAAGAGAGTGTTTTTTGTAGGAGTAAATGAGAAAAAAATACCACCAAATGTAAAGTTTGAATTTCCTAAGGCAGAATATGGAGACGGAAAGAAACCATATATTACATGTAAAGAGGCTATTTCTGATCTAGATTTTGTACCAGATGATGTATCATTAGGTGAAAATATAGCATATAAAATTCCAGCACAATCAGAATATCAGAATTTAATGAGGAAAGATAGTGATAGCATAAAAAATCACTCGATAACTATACACAAAGAGCAGACGAAAAAAATAATCGCTATGGTTCCAGATGGGGGAAATTACAAAGATTTACCAATAGAGTTGCAGAATACGAGAAAGGTTCATATAGCATGGACAAGAATGAATAGTGAAAAGCCTTGTTTTACAATTGACACAGGTCATAATCATCATTTTCATTATAAGGAAAACAGAGTTCCAACTGTAAGGGAATCGGCAAGAATTCAATCTTTTCCAGATAGATTTGAGTTTATTGGCATAAAAACTAGCCAATTAAAGCAGGTAGGAAATGCGGTTCCCCCATTGATGGCAAAAGCAATTGCAGAAGAAGTTATTAAAGTGATAGGAGATGCTAAGTAATGTATGATCATAGAAAACAATTAAAATGTGCGATTATTAGAGCTCGTGCAATCTCTGATGTAGATAATTTGTTGCCAAAATATGCAACGGTAATTGATAATTTGTGCCCTTGCACCAAAGAGGAATTTGAACAAGGCTTTAATGATGCATTTAGAGAATATGCAATTAGCAGGGCAAGAAATAAATCTAATGAAAGTGCGATAAAAAAGACACTTGATAATCACAGAACTGAAGTAAGTGGATCCCTGTTTGGAATGCATTATGAAGTTGATGGAATAGTATATTCGTCTGAACGCAATAAAAAATTTCTAGAAGATAATGATCAGCCAGCCTTTTTTAAGGATTGGTTATTAAAAATGCAATTCCCAAATGGAATGCAAAAATCACAAACTTATTTAAAGATGGTTAAAGAAAAATTATGTTGTCATCCTTATTCAATATTGTTACGTGTATTAGAATATGCAAGAAGAAGCAATATTGTATTATTAAAACAGGAATTAGGATATTATATTTTCAATTCAGAAGACGTACTTAAGGGTAATGCTACTGCAAATGAAGTTTTTGATCAAATAATGAATGATAAAAGAGGTGGAATTCCGCCGAGAAAAATTATTATCCCGGATGGAGAATCTACTTCATATGATCAGCATGTTGGTGATCAACTGAAATATTTACAGCTTGCAAATCTTATTTACATTGATGGACAAGAAGTTAAGATTAATTTGCATGAGATGAAGTCAATAAATAGATTTATTGAATTGATAGATAAACCATTAGGATTTGACGTTTATAAATATGATTTATCTAATGTGGAAAATCGTAAGAGATTTGAAACGGATTGGGCTATATATTATGGTCAATTAAGCAAATATGCGGATGATTTAGCTACTCCAGTTGAATCACTATTACTTCCAGCTGATGAAGAACCAAAGAAACCTAAACGTACAAATAATAAGATTGAATTAGGTGATGAAGGGGAAGAGTTTGTACTTAATTTTGAAAAAAACAGAGTCTCTAAATTTAATGTTCATTTGGTTAATAAAGTTCTTGGGTTAGGGAAGACAAAGGGCTTAGGATATGATATACAATCCGTAATAGCTGAAGCAGGTGAGTATTCAGAGTTTGTTAAGTACATTGAAGTTAAATCTACAAAGAGAGTAACGGCTCCAAATTTGAAAGATGGAGTTTGGACAGATACGATAAATATAACAAGAAATGAATGGATTGCAGCAATGCAACATAAAGAATTCTATTCTATATATAGGGTATATTTTATTCGCGGCGGAGTTGTTATGTATGTTATAAACAACCCATATCAAAAGAAAATGGATAATATTATAGATGTTGTCCCATTAACCTATAGAGTTGATTTTCATAATGATTCTATAGATGAAAGCTACAAAGAGGTGAATAGCAATGTTTAAAGTGGTATCTTTGTTTTCTGGTTGTGGAGGAGCAGATCAGGGAATAATTGGTGATTTTGTTTTTAATAAGAAAAAATATGAAAGACTTCCATTTGAGTTAGTATATGCGACCGATATTGATCAAAAGGCATTAAATTCTCATATGAAGAATTTTAAATGTGAAAATGTTGTATGTAAAGATATATGTGAAACTAAATCTAGTGAAATACCAGAATGTGATATTATCGTTGGTGGATTTCCTTGTCAGTCATTTAGCACGGTCAATCCTACAAAAGATCCATTCGATGATAGGGCAAATTTGTACAAACAAATGGTGCGTATTGTAAGGGATAAACAGCCTAAGATTTTTATTGCTGAAAATGTAAAGGGAATGATGACTTTACATAAAGGTCAAATATTTAATAGAATAATAAAAGCATTTGAGGAAGTGGGATATACAACATATACTAAATTATTTAATGCAGCTGATTATGGTGTTCCTCAAAGAAGAGAAAGAGTAATTATCGTTGGGATTAGAAATGATCTGAATGATGTAATGGAATATGAATTTCCAAAAGAAACCAATAAAAATAATTGGGTGCCTTTGTCTGTAGCGGTTCCAAAGCTTGCAATTGAGCAAGAAAAGTATTATTTTTCAGAGAGAGCAGTTCAAGGAATGAAGAATGCCAAGAATAATATGAAGCGAGGGTTATATCAGGATTTAAATAAGCCTTGTTTAACTGTTACGAGTCATCTTGCAAAAGTTAGTTTAAATTCAAGGGATCCGGTTCTTTTGGTGAATCCAGCAAAGGAGTTATATCGAAGATTTACACCATTAGAAGCAGCAAGAATACAATCATTTCCAGATGAGTTTATTTTTGTAGGAAGTGAAACGGATGCATATAGACAAATTGGTAATGCAATTCCACCGGTAATGTTTTGGCATATTGCTCATTCGGTTAAAGATTACTTGGAAATGGTTGAATTGGTAGAGATAAAGGAAGCTATGTAACAATAATATGATAACAAATATGATCGGAGAGTTAGCTATGAAGTGGATTATTAATATGAGAGTGAAAGACTATATAAGGAACTGGAGCAATCAAGAGATAATTACTGAATATGCTGGTGTTATGGTTAATATTAAGATAAAAGATACAAATTGCCTGTTGATTTTGAATGGAAATCATAACCATGATAAGGTCTTAAGACTTATTTGGGAATTGCTATCACTTTTTGATGGATATTTTTATGAGCCTGTTTCATATGAAGTTGATGGAAATGTAAATAATTATAAACAACTCATAAAGCTTGGGTATTTTGAAACGGATAGAAAGTGGTATTGTTCTGAATTGTTGGGAAGAGATGAAAGAGTATTATCAACAGAGGTAATAAAAAAATATGATGAATTCAGAAATAAGGGAATAGCTGATAAAAAAATGACAAAATCTGTTGTTAATGCATTTTATTATCTTAAGTCGAAAGATTATGGAAAAATAAATATAAATCATAGGTTGTCATTACTGTTAAATATTGCTGATGGGTTTATAATTAATACATTCAAGGATATGAACAATGTAAAAGCCAGTTTAGATAGATTATTTAAGAAAACAGTAGATATGCAGAAATTGCAAAAAGGAATTTCTTTGCTTGGACTTGATGCGGAGAATTTTAAGTATATTCTGACTGAAGAAAGAAATGTCTTTGATCATTACATTTACTCTGAAAACAGTTTAGCTACTTTCGTATATAATGATGAAGGAAAAATTACAAATTTTGCAACATGGTATTTTGTTTATGTCCTTGAATTGGTAATACGAATTAATTTTTTGAAAGAATCCGGAGTTATATTAGATAAAGATGCAATTGATTATGCTTTGGATTCAATAAACGACTGGATAATATATGAAAACAATTTAGATGAAAAATGTATAACGTCTCATTATAGGATGGCACAGTTAAATAGAAAACTTGGAGTTGATATAAGATAATAGGCAAAAATTATTTTAATGCACATTTAGATAGAAGGAGAAAAGCTTATTATGGATACAATAGAGATACATAGTTTAAGTGAATATATAGATTTTGTTGAACGAATATCACCACAATATTCACTTTCAAGAGGACAGGAACAAGATAAAGATTTATTGCCAAGTATATTACGAAAAGACGACAATGGAATGGCACTATATACTAAGGCAAATTCAAAATCATTTATTGATGATTTTAAAAGTAATTCAACTATGTATATAGATAATACAATGATAAAAAATCAAAATGAGTTGCTTGTATATGCTCAACATTTTGGTGTGCCAACATGTTTATTAGATTTTACATATTCACATTTAATTTCATTAATGTTTGCTGTTGAAAATGCTTTTACTTATGATGCAGATGACGAGGAAAAATCGGTTGTTTGGTTTTTAGATCCAAGAGAATTAAATCTTAAGTCTATTAAAAGAACCGAACTTTTAGATTTGTCGGAAGAAATAAGTGTTGATGATCGTACGGAATTACCTTTTGCAGTTACCGTTAGAAGAAATAATAAGAGAATAGCTGCACAAAATGGATTATTCGTGTTTTTTCCTCAAAATGCAGAACCATTGAATAAAATATCCATAGCTGAAAGGGTTCTGAAAAAAGTTGAAATTTCACATAAGAATTGTAGAAAAATACTCAAATCTTTATATACGATGGGAATGAGATTTGATGATATCTATCCTGAATTAGCATCGATCTCTAAAGATATTATATTGAAAAATAATGTAATGGAATATTATAAAATGGAGGATGAAAATGATTGAAGAAGAATTCATTGTTAAACCAGATCAGGTAGATTATACGATTGGAAATATTGTTGGAGCTATTGATAAGGGTTATAAATTACAAAAAATGGAAAACGAAAAATTAGATATAGAACAGCGATTAGAATTTAGCGACAGTATTATTATGAAACCAGATTATCAAAGAGAATATCGTTCATCAATAGAAGAGGAAAGTTCTTTGATCGAATCTATTTTAGTTGGAATACCTATTCCACCTGTTTTTCTATGCTCAACAAGAATAAAAGGTGCACAATCATTGAACGTAGTTGATGGTCAACACAGACTCTTTGCATTTTATAGATTCAGAAAAGGAAAGTTTGCGTTAAATAATTTATGCCTTTTACAAAAATTAGAGGGATTGACATTTGCTGAGTTACCAGAGGAATTACAAGAAAAAATAGTAACGCATAAACTATCTACATATGTTTTTAGGGATTTTCCAGGAAAGAAGTTTGAACTTGAAATTTTTAATAGATATAATAAAGGAACTAAAACTTTGACACAACAGGAGATACGAAATGCGGTATATTCTTCTCCTCATAATGAATATATTGGAAAATTTGTCAAAAAATTGTATGAGAGTAATGAGCCACTAAAAGATGTATATAATGTTACGAAAGATAGATATTTAAAGAAAAAAGTGCATGAAGGTATTTTTTCAATATTGTATGTTTTGGAATTTGGTATTAATGAGGAGTTTAAAGACTCGACAACATATGCAAACGAATATATGAGAATTAAATCAGAAATGGTTGAAAAAAATACAGAAGAACAAGTTCAGGAGGATTTGGCTTCATCAATAAAGAGGTTTGATCAATTTAATAATTGGTTATTAAAATGTACAAAAATTACACCATATCCACTATCAAAAGAGTTTTATGGTATAGCAAGTAAAAGTTATAAATTTCAAACATCAATGGCACTTATATTGCCAGCTTTATATAAGAAAATTTATGATGAAAAAGTTTTAGGTGATATATCATTTGAAAAAGCAATAGAAATGATTCAAAAAGCAATGCTTGGTTCATTTATAGAAGATCCTCATTATACAGCATCATCAACAAATTCTAAAGAGATAAAAAAATTGGTTAATTCATTTGGAAAGGGAAATTAATATTAAAAGATTCCTGGGAATGTGTGGACAGTCAACCGCATACAACACATATGCAACACTACTATACACAAATTCCCTATTTCTGGGCTTTTCTCGCTCTCAAAACGCTCTCAAAGAGATAATCTTTACAATCCAAAGCGTCTTATGACGTTTCAGAAAAGTATATTACACCTCGGAATTTCGGTTCTGGGGTGTTTTTTTAGTTTGTGAACTATGGTATTATTATGATATAATGATTTTTCAAAATGTAAAGCGAGAAATATGAGATTTGATAAGAAAACGTTTTAATAATGTATTATATTATACAGTACAGGAGAGCCATATATGATTAAAATAGCATTTTTCGATATAGATGGAACATTGTTGAAAATGGGAAATAAAGAACCGACAGATAAAACAGTTAAAGCGTTAAATTCTCTTCACCAGAATGGAATATTGCTTTGTATGGCGACTGGCAGAGGCTATCTTTCAATTCCTAAATTCAAAGATATTACATTTGATGTGCTGCTCACATTTAATGGTTCATATGTAATGGCTGGAGAAAAGATTATTTTCAGGAATCCCATGAATAATAATGATAAACATCAAATAATTCAAAATCTTAATAAAATGAACAGAGCAGCTGCAATTAGTAATGAGCATTTTATTGTTACGAATGGCACAGATGAGCATCTGGAAGAGTACTTTAAATTTGGAAATGAAACATTGACAATTGCAGATAATTTTGATGAGTTATGTAAAGAAGATATTTACCAGATTATGTGTGCGTGCAGAAAAGAAGAATATGCCCAGATACTCCAGGGAACTGAAGATACCCAGATAACTGCATGGTGGGATAAAGCAGCAGATATTATTCCATTGAATTGTGGTAAGGGAAATGCGGTAAATGCAGTGCTTAGTTATTATGGATTATCGAAAGATGAGGCGATTGCTTTTGGTGATGGTAGAAATGATATTGAAATGCTAGAAGCTGTTGGTACAGGAGTGGCCATGGGGAATGCCATTGATGAAGTCAAAGCAAGAGCAGATGTCATATGTAAATCCGTTGAAGAAGACGGAGTGTATCATTACTGTCTGGAGAAAAAACTCATTAAATGCTGATGGACTTATTATACAGCAGGGTTGCAGAGTGTTATATACTCTGCAACCCTGTTGGTCATTTATAGTCTTAATTTTACCACCACTTCTCACGGTAAGAGTATTCACCGCGGTAATTAGAAGCATTATAATCAGGATACTTGAAAGGTGCATATACATCATCCTTAGGGGCATCATCCTGTGTATATATGTACATCGAATCATAATCCCATGTGACAATCTCATCACGGGCATCGCCGTAGAGGTTTACAGCTTCAGCACACATGGTAGGATGACCATCGTTAGGGAATTTAACAACCTGGATACCATTGCCGTCAATCATTCCGCCGCGCTCTATATCAGCATGACCGAAAGCCTGGCCCAGACGGTGACCCGCATTCGCGTGCCGCGCAACCGCCGCCTGGATAAACCGCTGCTGCTGATGCATATCACCAGTGGCCTGGCCGGCGATGCGCTGAATACCGCCCACTATCGCCATCACCTGGCGCTGGAGAGCGGGGCGGAGGCGACGATTGTCGAGCATTACCTGAGCCTCAATGAGCAGCCGCATTTCACCGGCGGGCGATTGACCATGACGGTGGCCGATAACGCGCACCTCCAGCATATCAAGCTGGCATTTGAGAATGCCCGCAGCTATCACTTCGCCCATAACGACCTGCTGCTGGGCCGCGACGCCTCGGCCTTCAGCAGCAGTTTCCTGCTTGGCGGCCAGGTGCTGCGTCACCAGACCAGCACCCGCCTGGGCGGCGAAAACAGCAACCTGCGCCTCAATTCGCTGGCGATGCCGGTGAAAAATGAGGTCTGCGATAGCCGCACCTGGCTCGACCATCAGGTCGGCTACTGCCCCAGCCGCCAGCTGCACAAAACCATCGTCAGCGATAAGGGGCGGGCGGTGTTTAACGGGCTGATCAACGTCGCGCCGCTCGCGCTGAAAACCGACGGTCAGATGACCAACAATAATCTGCTGCTCGGGCGGCTGGCGGAGGTCGACACCAAACCGCAGCTGGAAATTTACGCCGATGACGTGAAATGCAGCCACGGGGCGACGGTGGGGCGCATTGACGAAGAGCAGCTGTTCTATCTGCGCTCGCGCGGTATCGAACAGCAGGCGGCGCAGCAGATGATCCTCTACGCCTTCGCCGCCGAGCTCACCGAGGCTATCCGCAGCGACGCGCTCAGAGAGCAGGTGCTGGCGCGTATTGGACAGCGTTTGCCGGGAGGCACAGTATGACATTTTCAGTAGAACAGGTTCGCGCCGATTTTCCGGTACTGAACCGGGAGGTCAACGGTCAGCCGCTGGTCTATCTCGACAGCGCCGCCAGCGCCCAGAAGCCGGAGGCAGTGATCGGCGCAGAAGCGGAATTCTATCGCCACGGCTACGCGGCGGTGCACCGCGGCATCCATACCCTCAGCGCGGAAGCCACCGCGCGGATGGAAGCCGTGCGTCAGCAGGCGGCCACCTTCCTTAACGCCGGATCGGCGGAGGAAGTGGTGTTCGTCCGCGGCACCACCGAGGGTATCAACCTGGTGGCCAACAGCTGGGGAAACGCCAACGTCGGCGCCGGGGATAACATCATCATCAGCGAAATGGAGCACCACGCCAATATTGTGCCGTGGCAGATGCTCTGCGCCCGCGTCGGGGCTGAGCTGCGGGTGATCCCCCTGAACCCGGACGGTACGCTGCAACTGGATGTTGTCCCGGGACTGTTTGACCCGCGCACCCGCCTGCTGGCGATAACCGAGGTCTCCAACGTGCTGGGGACGGAAAACCCGCTGGCGGCGCTGATTGCTCTTGCGCATCAGCATGGCGCGAAAGTGCTGGTGGATGGCGCCCAGGCGGTGATGCACCACCCGGTGGACGTCCAGGCGCTGGGCTGCGATTTTTATGTTTTCTCCGCCCACAAGCTGTATGGGCCGACCGGGATCGGCGTGCTCTACGCCCGGTCCGAGCTGCTGCAGACGATGGCGCCTTGGGAAGGGGGCGGGTCGATGATCGCCACCGTCAGCCTGACGGAGGGCACCACCTGGAATCAGGCGCCGTGGCGCTTTGAGGCCGGCACGCCGAATACCGGGGGGAGCATTGGCCTCGGCGCGGCGCTGACCTACGTCAGCCAGCTGGGACTGACGCAGATTGCCGAGTATGAGCAGACGCTGATGCGCTACGCGCTCGATGCCCTGCGCGCGGTACCGGATCTGATCCTTTACGGCCCGGCGCAGCGTAAAGGGGTAATTGCTTTCAACCTCGGTCAGCATCACGCCTATGACGTCGGCAGCTTCCTCGATAACTACGGGATCGCCGTGCGGACCGGACACCACTGCGCGATGCCGTTGATGGCCCGGTATCAGGTACCGGCTATGTGTCGGGCATCGCTGGCGATGTACAATACCACGGAAGTCCACTCCGGAGAAATAACCACGCACCGAACTACCGGCACCCTGGCGGATGGTTG
>OKSE01001109.1_pt1 | contig 13884 bp, 10 predicted proteins | sample 1633631 | NCBI WGS metagenome assembly OKSE01 (sample SAMEA3541555, study PRJEB24748) | human gut metagenome | biome: human gut; feature: human-associated habitat; material: faeces | place: China | collected 2012 | reverse complement strand
CAGAATACCGGGAGTACGTCAGGCTGTGCCAGATGGTATTTGGAGAGTAGACAGGAAATGATGAAAAGAGGAATCGTTTTCGCCGGATTTAAGCGGAGTAAGAAAACGGTTCCTCTTTTCGATATTCGAGGCACAGGAAAGGGGCCTGTTCTGCCAAAAACAAAGCATTGACACCAAATACGACACCAAATATAATAAAAGAAAGGAAGATACAAATGTCAAAATGGGATAAACTGATAACACGTATATGTAATTTATCAAAAGATCTTCGATTTGATGAATTGCGAAAAGTATTGGAAAGTTATGGATATGAAATGAATGCGCCGAGAGGGGGAAGCAGCCATTATACATTTAGAAAACAGGGCTGCGCGCCAATCACGATACCTAAGCAAGAACCAATCAAAAAAGTATATGTGGAAATGGTAAGGCAGGTTGTAGAAAGCGAGGCAAAAAATGAGTAAAACTCTGAAAGAATACTTGGCAATGGCCTATCGAATGGAGGTTGTAGAAGACAAGGAGGAGGGCGGATTTGTGGTTTCTTACCCTGATCTGCCAGGCTGCATTACCTGTGGAGAGACAGTAGAAAGTGCAGTGGCAAATGCGCTGGATGCAAAAAAAGCGTGGCTCGAGGCGGCGTTAGAGGATGGAGTGGCAATCCAGGAGCCAGACAGCCTGGAGGACTATTCTGGGCAGTTTAAGCTAAGGATTCCGAGGAGTCTTCACAGATTGCTGGCAGAACATTCTCAGAGAGAAGGAATCAGCATGAACCAATACTGCGTATATCTTCTTTCCAGAAATGATGCGATATTTTCAAGGCAGGGATAGCGGTACTGCAGGCATGAAACTTCGGCAGACCTCATTGACAGAACCTGCGGAATACTTATATAATGTAGCAATATCACAGTGTATTGTTTCAGCGTTGTTTTAAAAGGAGAAGGCTATGATTTTAAAGGATATTTGGCTTGATGTAAAAGCTGTAAAGGAACGGGATCCGGCGGCCAGAAGCGCTCTGGAGGTGCTTCTGCTCTATCAGGGGGTCCACGCGTTGATTTGGCACAGAATCGCCCACTGGTTTTATCAGAAACGGATGTTTTTTATTGCCCGCCTGATTTCCCAGATTGCCAGATTTTTTACTCTGATTGAAATTCATCCGGGAGCCCAGCTGGGCCATGGAATTTTAATCGACCACGGCGCAGGCGTTGTGATCGGAGAGACTGCGGTAGTGGGGGACAACTGCACCATTTACCAGGGCGTGACGTTAGGAGGCGTGGGCACGAAAAAGGGAAAACGCCACCCAACTCTGGGAAACAACGTGACGGTGGGGTCAGGAGCTAAGATTCTCGGATCCTTCCAGGTAGGAGACAACTGCTCCATCGCCGCCAACGCGGTGCTTTTACAGCCGCTGGAGGAGAACATCACGGCAGTGGGCATTCCGGCCCGCCCGGTTAAGAAGGACGGCGTGAAGATCCAGAAGAAAGAAAAAGTGGTTCTGGGAGAGCACGACAGAAAGCTGGTAGAGCAGATTGAGGCTTTAAAGGGCGAGATCAAGCAGCTGAAGCGGGAGCTGCGCCGGATGGAGCGGGAGCTGGACGAAAAAGACAAAGGCGAGAAAAAGGATGGTAAAATTGCAGGATAACGAGACAGTAAGAGACAACCAGAAAAAGCCGGCAGACCGGTGCAGAGACATTGAGAAAAGCGTGATTAAGCAGTTCCGCAAGGAAATCTGGCGGCCCTTTGTGAAGGCTCTGAACGAGTACGACATGATTCAGGAGGGCGACAACATTGCAGTCTGCATTTCCGGGGGCAAGGATTCCATGCTGTTAGCCAAGTGCATGCAGGAGATTCTGCGCCACGGAAAGATGGAGTTCGGACTTCATTTTCTGGTGATGGATCCGGGCTATAATCCGGAAAACAGGAAGATGATTGAGGAAAACGCAAAGATTATGGGAATTCCCATTACTGTGTTTGAATCGGATATCTTCAACGTGGTAGTGGACGTGGATCAGTCGCCCTGCTACCTGTGCGCCAGAATGCGCCGGGGCCATCTCTATGCCAACGCAAAGCGGCTGGGATGCAATAAGATTGCCCTGGGCCACCATTTTGACGACGTCATCGAGACGATTCTCATGAGCATGCTCTACGGGGCCCAGGTAAATACCATGATGCCGAAGCTCCACAGCACCAATTTTGAGGGCATGGAGCTGATCCGTCCTCTGTATCTGGTGAAGGAGGCGGATATCGAGGCGTGGCGTGATTTCAACAATCTTCGGTTTCTCCAGTGCGCCTGCCGGTTTACGGAGGCCATTTCCAGGGAAGAGGAGGCCCACATGTCGAAGCGCCAGGAGATGAAGGAGCTGATTGCGAAATTTAGGACCATCAATCCTCACATCGAGACGAATATTTTCAAGAGCGTGGAAAACGTCAATCTAGACGCCTGCATCGGATATGTGAAGGGAAAAGAACGCCATCATTTTCAAAATCTCCACTCCAATTACTTGGCAAAGAATATTTCATACTATCACCTTATCATTTGAATTTTTTTTATTATACCACATAGATGTAAGTTTTTCCATCTCTGCGGCTATGTAAAAGCGGCATCAGCTCCACGCCAATGCCGCCCATTCTCGGTTATAAAATTCCTGCTTTTTTGAGATACCCAACGCTGTCATAGCACCCTCTGAAATAGATTGCTTCCTGCTGCATATCGCTGAGCCTGTTCCGAAGCTCCAAAACTTCTATCAAAGCCTTACACTCCTGCTCAGATAAATCGCTCGGCTTCTCCGTATCCAGAGCCTCCATCACTTTTGGATACTCCTTGTAGAGTTCCTCTATCCTTTCCTCTATGGAACGATATTCTGGATTTTCTTTGGGCAGCTTTGCGATAACGGAGCTTAGATATTCAGCAAAAATGTTGCTATGCACATCAACAAAGGTTTCAAATCTGAAATTATCAAGCACACCTTTCACCTCCGACATTTACTAATCAACACCTATTATACTTCCCAGAAATCAGCAATACAAATATGCAAACCGCATTATCTCTCCCGACTTGCACATTTTCTTTCGGGCTGTTCTTCTGCCTGCTCTGGCTCGGTATCCATAACGGAAGTATCTTTTTCATTCAGATTCAGCTCAATGTTAAGAGCGTTCAGCCGTTCCGTTTTTTCTTTCAGCTCATCTTCAAAGGCAAAAGGCTTCTTGATTTCCTCCTTTGCGGTTTCAAGCTGTGCGATAGTTTCCGCCTTTTTGGTCTTAGCTGCTTCCAGTCTGACGGGGAGCTTTGACAGCTCGTTCTCGATTCGGGTCAGATTTCCGAGGGCATCAGCACCTAAATCAACCTTATGCTTTGCTTTTCCGCAAAGGTTCATACAGTAATGGGCGTTGACGGTATCATAATAAATCTCCATTCGGAAACCTCGGTAGCTGCCGATTTCGGTAGGTGCGGACATCGGATAATCCTTGCAGATTGCAAGAAGCATTTCGCCTGCGTCTGCCTTTTCGGTGTAGGTCACGCCTTTTAGGGTCATCGGGCAGAACTTATCCTCGCCCTGCGGCTTGTGCTGTTCGGCAAGAGCTGCATCATTTTCATAGCCTGCAATGCGTTCCTCATACTCCTTAATGGTCTGGGGATAGTATTTCAGCACCCTGTCCTCAAGGTCGTAATGTTCGGAAAGATAACTCTGCTTTAACACTCGAAGCTTTGATACCTGTATATCCAAATCCATCTTTTCCTTAAAACGGGCATCGCCTGTGGCAAGCATTTTAACCTCCGCAAAGGACAGGGCAACCTCGTCCACATCTTCAGCAGAACGGACAGGGCTTTTGCTCGTCATTATCTGGCTGATAAATTTCTGCTTGTTCTCCAAAGTCTGATAGGAATAAGCATCAAATGTGCCTTTGGTAACATAGCGGAATATCTGCACCTGCTTGTTTTCATTGCCTTGACGGATAATTCTTCCGGCGCGCTGTTCAAGGTCAGCCGGTCTCCACGGAATATCGAGGTCATGGACTGCGATCAGCTTCTTCTGGACATTCGTACCCGTACCCATTTTTGCCGTAGAACCGAGCAGAACACGAATCTCACCATTACGGACTTTATCAAAAAGATCGGATTTCTGCTGTTCAGTTTTCGCATCGTGAATGTATGCAATTTCCTCCGCAGGGATACCCCTTGCGATCAATTTGTCACGAATATCGTCATAAACGCAAAAATCGCATTCTTCCTCCAATGATTCAACCTCAGCAATAGATTTCTTATCTTTAGCATCGTCGGCATCTTCGCTCTCGACCTCTGCTTCCCCTGCTGCCTTATGCGGAACGCCCAAATCACAGAAGATGATCTGCGTAAGCTTGTCCTCAGCCGTTTCAGCGTGGATACGGGCTACATTCTCAACACAGCGGTTGAGCTTTGTTTCGGGGTTATCTTCAAATGACGGATCAATCAGACGAGGATCAAGACCAAGCTTCCTACCGTCCGACGTGATTTTGAGCATATTGTCGATCGTGGGATCAACATTGCCTGCATTGATAGCATCAGCTCTGTCGGCAAGCTCTTGAACAAGCTCCTGCTGGAACGGAGTGGCTTCGACTTGAACCACCTGATATTCACAGTCAGGCACATCAAGTTGCAGCGTATCCGCAGTACGAATGTCAGCGACCTGCTTAAACATACTCATCAGTTCGGGCAGACCTGTATAATTGGCGATACGGGTACGCTCCTTGAAGCCATTGCCCGCAGGCTTTAACTCCCAATCGGTTTTCTGGTCTCCAAAGACTGCTACCCAGTTGTCAAAGTGCTGTAATCCGTGATCGTTCAGGAAGTCATATTCCAAGTAACGCATCATGGTGTGAAGCTCTGTAATGCTGTTACTGAGAGGCGTTCCAGTGGCAAAAACCACGCCTTTGCCGCCAGTCTTTTCATCGAGATAACGGCATTTGAGGAACAAATCAAGTGCTTTTTGCGAAGCAGAATTGGAAATTCCAGCTACATTCTGCAATTTTGTGGCAACAAATAGGTTCTTAAACTCATGGGCTTCATCGACGAACAAGCGATCTATACCAAGTTGTTCAAAGGTCAGCGTATCGTCCTGATTCGCCTTTTCTAGCTTATCAAGCTGCTTTTGCAGGCTCTTACGAGTACGCTCCATAGCCTTGATCTGAAACTTAGAGCCTTCGCTCTTTTTCAGTTCCTCGATACCACGGAGAATATCGTCAATCTGACTCTGGATCGTCATGACCTGTCTCTCCTTTGAAATAGGGATTTTACCGAGCTGAGAGTGACCTATGATAACCGCATCATAGTTTCCAGTTGCGATTTTTGCAAAGAGCTGCTGACGATTTGCTTTCTGAAAGTCCTTTTTGGTAGCAACAAGAATATTTGCTCCCGGATAGAGCTTCTGAAAATCGTCACCGATCTGCTCCGTCAGATGATTCGGCACGGCAAACAGGCTCTTAGTACACAAACCTAATCGCTTGCTTTCCATCGCCGTTGCGATCATTTCAAAGGTTTTGCCCGCACCCACGCAGTGTGCAAACAGCGTATTACCGCCAAACATCGCATGAGCGATTGCGTTCTTTTGATGGTCGTGGAGCTTAATATCCGAAGTCATCATCGGGAAGGAAAGAGCCGAGCCATCGAACTCACGGGGACGGATACTGTTGAAAAGTTCGTTATACTTCTCTACGATAGCTTCACGGCGTTGCGGATCTTTGAATATCCACGCCTTGAAAGCTTTGCGAATATCATCGGCTTTACGCTGTACGACACGGGTAGCATCTATATCCACTACACGCTTTTCCTTTGTATCGCCCAAGCCGTCCGGAACCTCGATAGTCTTATATACCTTCGGCTCTTGCAGATTCAACAGATGTTCAAAAATGTCATAAGCGTTCATCTTGTGAGTGCCGTACTTTTGTGTCGCAAGCACCGACCTGTCGGAAGATTTGTTGCTGACATGGAAAGAGTTAGCGTGTACGGAGTATTCCACTCCCACGATAGCAGACTTGTTCCAACGGGCGGACGGACTGTCACTCCGCTGATACGCTGGTGTCTGCAACAGCTCATACATGAACTGTTCGTAATACTTCGGATCAAGCCAAGCTGCACCGAGCTTAATATCAATATCTCCTGCTTTCAGCGGTTCGGGCATAGCCTGTTTCAGTGCCGATACGTTGATATTGAAATCAGGATCGTACTCAGCGATCTCCTCAGCTTCACGAAGTTTCTTGCGAATATCGCCCGAAAGGTACTCCGAAGCCGTCTGATAACCGTTCTTCGTATGGGGTATCTTGAAAATCGCCCCTGTCAGGTCACGCTTCAGTTCGTCCTCCGTCATACTCGTCAATCCACTCATGTACGAAAAGTCAACCCTTGCCTTTTCCGCAACGGAGAGCGTGAGTGCTTCAAGTGCCGTGTCTACATGATCGACCGCTTTTGGCGGAACGATCGTTCTCTTTGTGAAAATATCGGACTTTGCAAGGAGTTTTGTCTTATCATAGCTCTTTTCAAGCCCTGCCACAAGGTTATATGACACATCTTCGCTGAAATACCGCTTATTCGTCTGAGAATGAATAATACCGTACTTCTTGTAAAAATCATCATACGCCACATTAAGTTTCGTCTGCAAATCCTTGATAACGCTGTCCGGCTTGTCAAGTTCCATTGCTTCAATCAGCTCACGGGTGAGGTCACGAAGTTCAATAAATGCCTTGAAACGCTTGTGCTGTGCTGTTCCCCTATCGAAACGGAACTCGCAGGCAGCGTTATTTTTCTTGAAGAAAACTTGATCGTCAGACATGAAAAAGCTGTAATTACGCAGATTAGACGGAATCTGCACCTGAACGCCGTCAGCGGTCTTTGCATACACATCTCTGCCATGCTCATGACTGATCTCCGTCGAGAGTTTGCCGACTGCTTCATGGAGTGCCGATTTCAGGTCAAAGCCGTCCTCGGCAACAACCATTGTACCACTGCCATAGAGCTTATTGCCCTCGACAACCGTACCAAGTACCATATCAGGGTGCTGTTCAAAATATTTGTTGATCGGCAGACCGTCAGCCGTTTCACCAATATGTACCCAATCGGGAATATCGGACATTTCGGCAAGTGACTTGCCTTCGTGCTTTTTCAGGAAGATAATGTCCGTAGTGACTTCCGTGCCTGCATTGTCCTTGAAAGCACCATTCTTACCGCCCGGAAGTCTGATCGCACCGATGAAGTCAGCCTTGTCAGCCAACATTTGCCTTGTAGTCTCGTCACGCTTGTCAAGTGTGCCTGCCGAGGTCACAAATGCCATGATACCGCCGTCTTTGAGCTTTGAGAGAGCTTCTGCAAAGAAATAGTCATGCAGTTTCGTGGTATCATGGACGGTATCTGTGAAGCACTTATAAGTACACCCACTCTTAAATCAGGCAATAGACCATATTCGATGAATATAAAATAACGCAACATGAGGCTATGTCTCCGAAACTATTAATGGAGGCATAGCTATTTTTTCTCTTGAAATAATCTCTCCGATGTGGTATAATGATAACTGATACATAAAGCATGACCAATTGTGAGGTGATTGCTATGAATATTGCTATCGTTGATGATGAACCTGTATTCTTAAAACAACTTCATAACAGATTAAGAGAAATGAAACTCCCCGACTGCGAAATACACGAATTTACAAGCGGGAGAGACTTATTGAGTTTCTATGTCAAGGGAATGTATGAAGTCATCATACTCGATGTTGAAATGCCCGATCTGACCGGATTGCAGACCGCTGAAAGAATCAGACAGATAGATGGTTCAGTTATTATTTCTTTCCTGACGAATTATGCCGAATTTGCCGTTAAGGGCTACGATGTGGGAGCGTTTCGCTATATATTGAAAAATCAGCCAGACTATGTATATACCAAACAGCTAAATTCTATCATTGCTGAGTGCCAGCAGCGATTTAGAACTTTCACTTTCAATAATAAAAATCTGTCATTCAAGTTCAGGCTGACAGATATTCTTTACTTTGAGGGACATAGAAGAAAGGTATCACTATTCACAGTTAATGGTGAATTGGAGTACGGCGGCGATTTTTCAACTGTGTGTGGCGAGTTGTTAAAGTACAATTTCGCTATTATAAACCGTGGAATACTTGTAAATCTTGACCATATACAGAATATTACCAAGTACGATATTATTCTAAGCAACGGCAGAAAAATCCCCATAGGCAAAACATATAAAGATGAGATAGTTGCTCGCTATCTTAACTATGCAACAGGGAGATGATCGAGTTGCCCGTATTGATTGAAAATATCATTGAGATTGTCAATGTAGCAATTGAAATGATGTTGGTATTCTTATACTTTTCCTTGTTGAGTAAGGCAAAAGTTAATAAAGCAGTTCTTTATCTGTCGTATCTTCTTTCTACTGTAATACTGTCAGCGACAGTTTTGTTGACAGATAATATTTTAGTGTATCTGATTACAACCATTATTCTTATTAGCTCCATGTCCTTTATTTGTTATGATGATTCAATCCGTCATAAAATATTTTGGAACATATTGTTTTTACTGATTATATCTATATCTGAACCTATTGTGATTGGATTACTTTGCATTGCTAATATGGGAACACCAGATGAATTCTTAGAGTCTGGTTTAGGACGTTATCTCGGAATGGTAGGCACAAATATAATTTATTTATGGCTTATAGGATTGATGCACCGCATAATAAACAAAAAAATTCGTGAACTGCCGATAAAATATTGGATATTGATAATAGTTATTCCAATCATAAGTATTTTTCTTTTACAAACAATGCTTGATGGATTTGTTGGCAGCAACACTTATAGTTATGTTTCTTTGGGCGTTTCTCTTGCAGGAATTATCTTTATAAACCTTGCTATGTTTAATTTCTTTGAAAGTTTTGAAGATAAGATAAAGTTAAAATACCTTGAAACAATAAAGCAACAGGAACAGGAAAACTATAAGCTGCTTACCCTGTCATACAAGCAAGTACGAGAGTTTAAACACGATATTGAAAATCAATTTTTAGTTCTGAATGATATGTTGGAAAACAATGATACTGATTCTGCTAAGGAATATCTTGTCAAGCTAAGCTCATTTGTAAGGCTTGCTAACAGACTCTGCTATACTGGTAATAATGCCGTCGATTCTATTGTGAACATCAAGGGTTCTCTTGCTCAGACATACGGTATAGAGTTTATTTGCAAGGTCAATATCATAACAAATATCAAGGCAGACGAATTGGAGTTGTGCCGTATCATCGGAAACGCTCTTGACAATGCAATAGAAGGTTGCCAGAGAGCTGGTGTATCACATAAGCATATTTGGATAAGCCTAATGGAAGAACGAGAGAAGCTATTTATTGTCATTACAAATACATCAGATAAGGTAGATACATCTGTTTTAACATCAACAAAGAAAGAACAAGGGCTTCACGGCATAGGGATAAACAGTATCAAATCCTCCGTTGATAGATTGGGTGGGTTAGTAAGTTTCGATTATGATGACGGAATTTTTAAGCTGAACATTATGGTTCGTAATTGTTTACAAATTTAACTATTTGCATTTCGGGACAAGAAGACGACATTTGGGGACACTTTGAGACCTTTTTTCTCAAAACCTATTGAAAAAATTTGCAACTTGTGTTATGATTTTTGCAGGAAGTGATTCAGAAATGATTTCAAAACTTGCAAAAAGCATAGCACACTTTTTTGTGGTTCAGAACATAACGGAAGAATCCAAAGAGGTGATCTACGCATATGGAATGGAGCTGCTGATCTCTGATGTGCTGAATACCATTATCGTCCTGCTGATTGCTCTGTTTTCCCATACGCTGCCTGCGGTTGTTGTATTCATAGCCGTATTTATGGGGTTGAGACAGTTTGTAGGTGGGTTTCACGCTAACAGTCATCTTAGTTGTATGTTCACGCTTGTCATGGTGATGATGGTTTTCTCTTACGGCATTTGCAATGTAAGCGGACATATTACGCCAATATTCAGCATCAGTTTCATAATGATAGCATTACCAATCATTCTATGTATTGCTCCCGTTCCGCATCCGAATAAACCGATGTCAGAGGAAAAGAGTGTCAAGCTAAGGAAAAGAAGCTGCATCTTAGCTGTTACCCTATCCGTTGTCACGATTGCACTGCTTGTATTCCAATATCAAAAACTAAGCCTTTATGTATCAAGCGGAATGCTGCTGTCAGCAATCATGGCACTGCTCGGTCACTTTTTGAATCGGGGTGATAACAGTAAACGATGATAAGGAAAGAGAAAAACGGAGTATTTTGGCGATTGTAATTCTTGCTCTTGTAAGGCTGGTGCTGTATATCTCAAATGGCAGCGTTTGCGGTATTACGTTTTATCAACCGAAAGAGCCTGACTTATCTGAACTGTTTGAAAGGATGGATTTGTAATGAAAAAGCTGATGAGCATAGCAAAGAAGGCTTCTACGGCACTGGCGGCTCTTGCGCTGGTGGTAGCTACCACATCAGTTCCGAGTGCTTGCTTCCATTGGTTCGCACAACCTGTAGAGCCAGAAGAGCTGAGAAACTATGTAAACAAGAAATAATTGGCAACTGTGTGTTGCAGAAAGGTGGTATGAAATGGTTAAGAATAAGATTTTGAAACGTATCGTGGCAGGTCTTAGCTGTATTGCGTTATCTACAACTATGCTTACGAGTTTACCTGCTTTTGCCGATGATTATGTTGACGAATATCAATATTACTCAACGTTAGATCCTAATGGTGAAGAGTACCAAGAATGGAAATCAAATCTGGCAAGTTCTGCTGTAAGTGTTCCCCAAAATAGAATGCTTAAAAGTATTCTCAAAAATAATACTTTAATAGCAAATGACTACATTGAGTTCAACACTGCAAGTAATGGTCACTATACTATTGGTACAATAGGAGGAAACCCTAACAGTTCAACTGATGATAATAAAAAGATGCTTTTCGGTCATCCGGGTGGAGGAACATCAAAAACAACAATTGTTGTTGGTGAAAGCATAAATGAGTTTACATCATCAAATGTAACTTATGATGCTGATGGTTCTAAAAGTGTTTCCAAAGCTTCTTATGATGGTGTTGATGTCACACAAGAACTATCTATTATTGAGAATTCGGCGACTGGACGAGATGATGTTGTTAAGATTAAGTATATCGTCAAAAATGATACAGAATACGCCAAACAAGTGGGCATAAGAATTATGATGGACACTATGCTCGGTGGTAATGATGCTGCGCCATTCAGAGTAAACGGATCTGATGTAACAACTGAAACCGTATATTCAGGTTCTAATATTCCGCAAATATGGCAAGCCTTTGATTCCGCAACTAATCCCGGTGTAGTAGCACAAGGTACATTCTACAAATCGGGAGACAGAAAACCTGATAAAGTACAATTTACTAATTGGGGAAATGTAACAAGTACGCTATGGGATTATGTGACTCAGCCAGGACGATCTAATGGAGATAGTGCAGTATCCATCACATGGAACAAAGATACTTTCACCAGTGGTGAAACACGAGAATTTGTTACCTATTATGGATTGAGTGAGTTAGAACAGAATTTAATTCCTCCGTTAGCATTAAGTGTATACGCTGATAATAAGGTTAGTATTTCCAATTTTAATTATGATGATATAAATGCAAATGTATATTTGGATAATATTGGAGATGGCGATGCGACAGATGTATCGATAAAAATCACTGCTGATAACCTTGAACCAAAGTATGGAACCTCACTTACACACAATTATTCGGTAATAAAGCCAAGTAAAAGCTATTCAATTCCTTTGAAATTTATAGTTCCAACAGATTCAAAACATAATTCTGATATAAATGCAAAATTGGATTTTGAATTATCATACAAAGTTGCCAAGACCGGTGATACAGAAGTAAAGCGAATAACCAAAAACATAACAATTCCTAAATTGAAAAGAGCCGTTGTAGTAGTACCGGGAATAATGGGAATAGATCTTGCAAAAACATCAAATGATGAAAGTGTATGGGGATCTTGGATTGAACAGCCAAGTAACTTTGATGATGTTAAAAAAATTCACAATGCGTTCCAGTCGCTCAAATGCGATTACTACGGTAATAGTAATATTGAATTATATCCTGTTAATAATTATGGATATGATGATACTTATAAAGGAATAATTGAATCACTAAATAATGATACTGATATTTCTGATAAGTATGATATCTTATTTTTCCCGTATGATTGGAGAATGGGAGCGCAAATAACGGCTAATAATCTTCATGATCTTATTAGTGATTATAATGAGGTAGTTTTTGTTGCACATAGTATGGGTGGTATTGTTACAGAAAAATACATTTCGGAATATGGTGCTGATAATATTTCTAAACAAATAACTGCCGGAACACCATTTTGGGGTGCGCCAACGATGCTTTGCGTTTTAAGCACTGGTGATTTATCATATATCATAGGAGGACTCGGGGTAGCAGAATCATTATTTACTTCATTTGAACTTCCAAGTGTTTTGGTGAATTTAGGCAGTTGTTATGATTTGTTGCCAAATAAAGATTATACAGATGACTGGCAGTGGATATATTCATATAAACGAACTTATGATCATTGGTATGATTATTTTATAGATAACGGCAATTTTACGTATTTTACATTTGACGAATTTGATGAGCTGATTTCTGATGATTATAATAATTATCTTTGGATAGATGGAAAATATAACCATAGCCGCATAAAAATATCCCAAAACAATACTAATAATCTGAAAAGAATAGCATTAGTAGGAAGTAATAGAAATACCATTTCAACTATTCAACATTGTCCTGGCGATAGAGGATTGCAATTCGTTCCAGAATATGGTATTGGCGATAGTGTAGTTCCAATTGAAAGTGCAACAATGAATTTTAATCACGATCTTTTGGATATAAAAATCTTTGATCAAGATCATATGGGGTTAATACAGAGTCAGGAATGCATAGATGAGATATTAAAAAACATAAAAGATACAAAATCATTTATGAAGCTGCCCATGAGAACAAAAATGGCAAATAACAATCTTACATCTAATGCCATAGAAGAAACCAAGACACTTTCAAATAAGCTTGCTATTTCAGGTTATTTTGATTTATTCTTTTCAAACGAAACCTGTTCATATTATTACACAAATTCAGAGGTTCATGAAGGGAATAATTTTAAATTTGACCCTTTAACATCAGTTGGCAATCCGATTTTACTGGCTCAATTTGCTGATGATAATTATGATTGTAAAATCAATTCACTTGCTGATCAAAACACTGATATTATGTGCAATATTGATGGAAACATCTATTTGTATACCAATATCTCTGTGAATAGTGGATCTGTATTATTCTTAAATTTATCAGATGGTTCATTTTTTATTAACATTGATCTTGATAATGATGGTGAAATAGATACAACTGTTACGCCAACTATCAATCCAGGGGTAATTCAAGATGATGAGAAATCACCTGAAATAACAGTAGAATCTTGCAATGCAGGTATTAGTAACTCAAATACTATAAATCCCAATATAGTTATAACTAACAACTCTGACAAGCCTTTAAAAATGAGTGATATAACTATAAATTATGTATTTAATGCAGACAATAAAGAAAACCTTGAATACCATTGCGACTGGCTTGCTGTAGATAATCAATACTTAGGTATGTGAATTTGTTAATGACGATTACGGAAATACATATGCAAAAATCAAATTTAATACCGATGTTGAACTTCAACCTAATAAACAGTTTGTAATCCATTTTAGACTAAATGCAGCAGATTGGTCTAATTGGGATACATCGAATGATTATTCAATGGGAACAGAACAGCTATTGCCAAATGATAAAATAATTGTTTTT
>OKSE01001087.1_pt1 | contig 14033 bp, 12 predicted proteins | sample 1633631 | NCBI WGS metagenome assembly OKSE01 (sample SAMEA3541555, study PRJEB24748) | human gut metagenome | biome: human gut; feature: human-associated habitat; material: faeces | place: China | collected 2012 | reverse complement strand
AACCTGCGACCTCATGGTCCCAAACCACGCGCGCTCCCATCTGCGCCACACCCCGAAGGCTTTGTTTCACCGCCGCTCTCTCGCGACGACAATAGTTATTCTACAGTATAGTTATTATTATGTCAACACTTTTTTTAAAGTTTTTTTAGAAAATTTTATCGAATCCTCTGAAACCCTGATAAAATCTATGTTTTCTTTTTAAAAAAAGTGCTAATACATAGTTTTTTTTTATGTATTAACACTTATTTTTTAATTTAATTCTAATTAAATAGAAAAAAATCTTACTTCTATATTTTCAGAATCTACATTCATAAAAGCTATACTTGCTTCTCCATCTTTAGGTATTGATGGACTACCAGGATTTATTATCCACATATTTCCTTCTTTTAAGGCTACTTTTCTATGAGTATGACCAAAAATTACTCCATCTACCCCTAATTCAAGTCCTCTATAGTAAATTTTATCTAATCCATACTTAACTGTATATTTATGACCATGAGTTATTAGAAATTTTTTGCCTTCAATTTCAATAACTTGCTCAACTTGCCCATTTCTTTCATAGTCACAGTTTCCTACAACAGAATATACCTTCCCCTTAAAACTTTCACTTAATAACTTAACATCATTTATATTATCTCCTAAATGTATAAGAACATCTGAATCATTTAGTAAAGTTTTTATATATTCAATAACATGAGTAACTCCATGTGTATCACTGACTATAGCTACTTTCATTTCTTCTCCTCCTATTTAAGTATCCCTTTTAAATTATCCTTTAGTTTTTCTAAAGCTCTTCCCCTATGGCTAATAGCATTCTTTTCATCTGAAGTCATTTCTGCGAAAGTTTTTTTGTATTCTGGTACGAAAAATAAAGGATCATATCCAAAGCCTTCATTTCCACTTAAAGCTTCTAAAATTACTCCATAACTTTTTCCCTCTGCTACTATTTTTTCTCCTTTATCTGTAACTGCAACTATTACACATATAAAATTAGCTTTTCTTTCATCATCTTTAACATTTTTTAATTCCTCTAATAATTTTTCATTATTTTTAGAATCATTTCCATGCTCTCCTGCATATCTAGCAGAATATATACCTGGTGCTCCATTTAAATAATCTACTTCTAGTCCTGAATCATCAGCCATTACAATAAAATCACTTTCACCTCTGCTAAGTAAATACTTTCTTATTTCATTAGCTTTCTTAAAAGAATTTTCTTCAAATGTTTTTCCATCCTCTTCAACATCTATATCTATTCCTGCTTCATTTAAAGATAATATGTTCAAATTAAAATCTTTTAATATTTCTTTTATTTCTTTTACCTTATGTGCATTATTACTTGCTAGTATAAATTTTTTCATTTTACTCTCTCCCTGTTCCGATCCATAAAGAATCTGTCTTTAAAGCATTTTTTTGTGCTTGTATCATTTGTTTCGCTCCTTTTTCAGCAAGATTTAATAATTCATCTAATTCTTTTCTTGAAAAAGGTCCAATCTCTCCAGTACCTTGAATTTCTATAAATTCTCCCTCTTCTGTCATTACAACATTCATATCTACTTTAGCTACATGGTCTTCTTCATAGCATAAGTCTAATACTTTCTCTTCTCCTACTATTCCAATACTTACTGCGCTGACAAAATGTCTTATAGGATAAACATTAAAAGGTTTCTTTTGATGAAGTTTATTTACAGCATCAACTAGCGCCACAAATGAGCCTGTAATAGAAGTCGTTCTAGTTCCCCCATCAGCTTGAAGAACATCACAGTCTATCCAAATAGTTTTTTCTCCTAAAGCTTTCATATCTACAGCTGATCTAAGAGCTCTCCCTATAAGTCTTTGTATTTCCATTGTTCTTCCATCTATTTTAAGTTTATTTATATCTCTTTGTTTTCTACTTTGAGTACTTCTTGGAATCATGTTATATTCAGCAGTTATCCACCCCTCTCCAGAACCCTTTAAAAAAGGTGGAACTTTTTCTTCTATTGAAGCAGTACATAATACTTTAGTATCCCCAACTTCTATTAATACAGAGCCTTCTGCATATTTAGTAAAGTTTCTTGTTATTTTAACTGGTCTTATCTGTTCTTTTTTTCTTCCACTACTTCTCATTCAATATCTCCTTACCTTAATTTATTTTCAAAACACTAATTATAAGAATAGTATATTGGTTATTTTATCCTTTATCAACATGGATTATATATAAAAATTATGTCTATAAAAAGCCCTCTAAACCTTTATTTCACCTAAAAGTATTATGTACTCACTAGGTAATATTTATAATAAAAATTCATATTAATATATATAAGAAATAATATCATGAGGTGAATTATTTGAAGTATATAGGTTCATTCTTCAAAGCTAATTCTCTTTCTAAAGAAGAGATGGCATCACAATTACTTTTTCTTTCAAAAGAATCAGTAAATCATATAGTACTTGAATCTAGGTGTGGAATATCTACAAATTACAAAAATCTTAAAGAAAATTTTAAAAAAGATGAGATATCATTCTTTAAAAATAATACTCCATTAATTTGTATATATAAAAAAGCAAAGCCTAATATTTATTCTTCTAAGTATTCAAAAACTTGGGATGATACCACCTTTAAAAAAGATATTCCAGTTTCATCTAATGCATTAATGACCCTTTCTCTTTTAAGACTTTGTTCTTACTATGAAAAATTTAAAAATATTAATAGTGCACTTTATAAAAGAGCTGCCTTTTATAAAAATTTAAGTAAGCTTCAACTGGAATTTTACTATACCTATTTAAGAAATCCAGAAGGTTTTTTTGTAAATAAGAAAAATGATGAGTCTTCTTCTAAGTCTGGCTTAAATATAAGTGAAAAAGAAGATGAAATGTCTTACTCAGATCAAGCTTTAATGATGTTAGCTTACTATATGTATAGTAAGGTAGCACCTGAAGATTCTGATAGCAAAACCTATGAAGATTTTGCACTTCAAATATTAAACATGTTTGTTAATTTTAAAGAAGAATTATACTTACTTTCCTTAGATGAATGTTGCAAAATAGACTATTGCTTAAATAACATGCTTCTATATTCAAATAATGAAGATTGTAAATTATTAGTTTTAGATTTATCTGATTTCATATTAAACAAATACTATGAATCAAATAGCACATTTTCTAATCTTGAAACCACTTCTCTACTAGCCTTAAATATGTATTTAAGCTATAAGAACACAAACATACTTATATTTAAAGATGCTTACTTAGACTTAATTGAGCTTTTCTGTAATATGTTTAATGATGAAAAGGGAATAATCCTAAAAGGAACAGATAAAAAAGAGTATAAATATTCTAACATGGAAATATGCTTATATTTAACTAATCTTTTAATGTCCTTTGATTTAGATGAAGATTCATCAGATAAAAGAGAGAATATAATATCTAAGGTCTATAAAAATTATATAGTTAACTCAGGAATAGTAACTAGTTTCCCTGATGCACCAAATTTAGATTCTCATGAAAGATATAAAAAGTTCTCTTTAAAGCCTGATGATTTAATTGATGAATCAATGTTTAGAATGACTAATGCTAATAGCCCTGAACTTACAGGATTAGCACCTATATTCACAAAAAATCTAAAGTACTCTACAAAGAAATCAATTTTCACTTCAGATAAAACTACCTTTGATAGTACAAAAAATATGTTTATATTCTTTGTATTTATAAATAGTTTTATTGATAAATATATAGATTTTATTACTGATACTCCTAAAGAGAAAAAAAGTGCTATGTTAGTAGAAGAAATAGACTCTTTAAAGAATGTACAAAAAACAAATAAACTTCCTAAATTAAATAATTTTAACTCTAAGACTACTATAGTTCCACCTGATGCTGGAGAATCAGACTATAATTCTATAACTAATGAAAATCAAGTTGATGAAATTTCTCCACCACCAACAAATCCAAACTTAACTAGAGAAATATCTGAATATAGTGATTCTTCAATAGATAAAAAAGAGGATTTAGATGATAAAATGAAAAATATTCTTGATTTTACTGATTTATAATAATTTATACTCCATAAAACAATTAAAGACTTATAAATAGCTTTCTAGGAACTTCTATAATCTTTCTTTTCCTAATGTGCTATTTATAAGTTTTTTATTAAATATGGTTTATGATTTAGATTTATATGACAGAAAATATATTTTATTAGCTTAGATTTTATTATTAAATACAATCTGTAATTTAGGATTACTTATGTAAAATAAATTTCTCTAAAGTTTTTTTAATACTTAGAGTGCAAATTTACTTTCATATAAACTTATAAGTATTTTAACTGCTATATTTTAATATTAAATTTCCATTTGAATCAATAAATAAATAATTAACCTTTGGTGACTTACACCAAACATCATTTTTAAAATATAAACTAACTAAATTTAAATTAGACTTTTCTGAAGTAGTAGTTTCTTTTCCCTCTTTTTCTCCCTCTTCTTTATTTATATCTTCCTGTTTTAAGCTTTCTGAGTTTTTTTCATTTAAGTTAAATTCACCAAAAGCTATATTAAACTCTCCACTTTTTATTACTTCTTCTATACCCTCATCATGAATTTTTACTATACTCTTTATGGCTAGCTCCTTGTCTAAAAATTTTTTCAGCTCATTTGCTAAAGCTTTATCTTCTTCATTATTTCCTACAACTATTTTTACTACCTCATTATTATTAAAAACCTTTTTCAAAGTATTTTTACCTGATTCTTTAAGATTATTTTTTTCTGATTCATTAATCTTATAATCTCCTTTATCTCCATCCTTTTTAATTGAGTGAATTTTATCTTTGTTATTTATTACTTTTATATATGGTTTTCCTAAATTATTTTTTAATATATTACTATCACTAATTAAAACTTGCATAATATTAGATATTCCCTGCGCTATTTCAGCTTTATCACTATTTACAATCATTAACTTTAAAATATCACTATTATATTTACTTAAATCTTTATATAATCCTATATCCTCTGAATATATTATAGGAGGATTCTTTAAAATATCTACTTTTTCTAGATTAAAAGCTGCTAACTCAATTTCATCAGACTCTTTCTCCTTAAAAGCTATATCTTTTATTTCTAATTCGCTACTATTATAAGGATTGTCTTTTAATCTTATAAATCCATCCTTAGTTACATCATATATAACATATGGCCCAGTATATGATATTTCATTAAAATCACTCTTATAATTATCTAATGGTTCATTTAAATCTCTTAGTCTATATATAGGTTTAGCTAAATTTTTAAGTAAATCATCATCCTTATTGTTCATTCTTAAAACCAATGTATAATCATCAGGACTACTTATTGCTACTTCACTAAAATCAATTTTCCCTTCTCTATAATCCTTAACTCCGTAAATACTATATAACTCATTACTTGTATAATCTTCATTATCTGGACTTAATAAATCCCTAAAAAATATTTGAAAATCCTTTGCTGTCACTTCTGTGCCATTACTCCACTTATTTTTTTCATTAATTTTAAATGTATATTCTAAGCCATCATCGCTAACCTTCCATCCCATAGCAAGGTCTGGAATTGGTTCTCCTTTTTCATTTACCTCAACTAGTCCTGAAAATATATTACTTACTAAATCCTTTTCTCCTTTATTTAAGGATTCACTAGGCCTTATGGTATCTGGTAAACTTTCAAGAGAATATATAAGCCCTTCATTATATTTAAAGTTCATATTAGAAACAGGGGTTACATCCACATAACTCCTTCCTACTCCAACTACTAATAAAATTATTAAACATATAAATAAAATTACTTTCTTCATGTAAATATCTCCTTCAATAATCTTTTCCTTTTAAATTATTGACAAATATAAGTTGAAATAAATCAAATAAATGATATTATTTCTTTTATTTATTTCTAAATATAGTTATAAAAACTATTAATAACATGGTAAAAGGATTGTACATCTTATCAATCATAAGAAAGTAATTTAAACTCATTAAAATTTATATAAAAATGCTTATTTTACCCTTAAAATAAGGATTTAAAACTTAACTTGTCATATGAAATATGATGATGTTTCTTTCTCTTTATCCACCTTTGCTTAACAACAAAGTCTTTTCCATTTAGAAGTTTTATTCTATTTATAAATCTATCTGTTTCTGCCATGTTATAAACATCTTGTTGAAAAACTCCTGTGGTAATATATACGCCCTTATCTATCTTTCTATCTTGTATTAAACGTATAAACTTATAGTAATCATAAATTGTTACAGCCAATGCTTTATGAAATACTATTAAAGTCTTTTTTCTACTAGAACTTATTTCTACTATAAATTCATTATTATTCTTTTCTATGATTTCATAATTTAATTTTTCTTTAATACACTCTTTAATTATTATTTGACTTACTTTTTTTATTGATATCTTCCTAAATTTCATTAATGACTTTTCTATATTCTTTGAATTCATAAGAACATAAAAAGATTTCAACATATACTTATCTCCTTATTTATCATTTACTAAAATTATATGTTTTAATGTAATAATTATTTAATACTATTTATAACTATTCTTATGGTATAATTTATTTATTATTTTATATGGAGGTAAAGTTAAATGACCTTAGCAGTTCAAGTTGTTGCTATACTTTTCATGTTAATAATGATATTTTTAGGAATCTGGAGTTTTGTAATTGCAAATAAAGCTTACAGACAAATAAAGTATAAGAATTATTTACTTGAAAAAATAGCACACAATATATCTCTAATAAGAAATAAGGAAAAAATATTTGATAACTTAAATACTATGGCTGATTCAGTTTCATATTCTGAAATAAAAGAAAACCTTTTAGATAAAGATATTAAAGCTGATACAAATTTAGAAGAGGATACAAATATATCAGAGGAAATAAAAGAAAACTCAAATATAGTGGAAAAATAAAAGCCATGTGAAATTACACATAGCTTTTATTTTTTTATATCATATTTTCAAATTCTTCTTCACTTAATATAGTAATACCTAAAGATTTAGCTTTGTCATACTTTGAACCTGCTGCTTCTCCCGCTATTACAAAATCAGTCTTTTTACTTACACTTCCTGAAACCTTTGCTCCTAAAGATTCTAATTTTTCTTTTATTGATGTTCTAGAATAGTTTTCTAAAGTACCAGTTACTACTACTGTTTTTCCCATAAATGGACTTTCTAAAACTTCTTTTTTCTCGTAATGAGGATTTACTCCAAGGGATAATAATTCATTTATTACTTTTAAAGTTCTTTCCTCTTTAAAAAATTCTATTATACTTCTAGCAACTATATCTCCAACATCTTGAACAGATACTAATTCCTCAAAAGTAGCCTTCTCTAGGTTTTCTAAAGACTCAAATCTCTTTACTAAATCCTTAGCAGTTTTAACTCCTACATTAGGAATTCCTAAGGAGTATAAAAATGCTTCTAAAGTACAATCTTTGCTTTTTTCTATGGCATCTAAAAGATTTTGTGCTTTCTTTGGGCCAAACTTATCTAAATCTAATAATTTTTCATATTCTAATTTATAAAGATCTGATATATCTCTTATATCAAGCTTTTCAAATAATTGCTCTGCTGTTCTTTCTGAAAAACCAGCTATGTTCATAGCTTCTCTACCCGCAAAGTGAACTATAGTTTTAACCATTTGAGGCTTACATCCTAGAGTATTTTCACAATAGATATGAACTCCTTCATGAACTAAATGTGCTCCACAAGCTGGACATACCTTTGGCTCTTCAATTTCCTTTGTACCTTCTAAGCTTTCAGGAACTACGCCCATTATTTCTGGAATAACATCATTGCTTCTTCTTACAAATACTTCAGCTCCTAATCTTACTCCCTTTCTAGCTATATCATCCATATTGTTTAATGTAGCCCTCTTAACAGTAACTCCTGCTAACTCTACTGGCTCTAAGATAGCTGTTGGTGATACTCTTCCACTTCTACCTACATTCCATTCAACATCTAAAAGCTTAGTTGTAGCCTCCTGTGCTTCAAATTTATATGCAATAGCCCACTTAGGAAATTTAACTGTGTATCCTAAAAGTTCTCTAGTTCTTATATCATCTATAGCTATAACTAATCCATCTATATCATAATTTAAATCAAACCTTATATCTCTTATATAATCAATTTCTTTTTGAATTTCATCTAAAGTTTTGCATTCCCTAATATAATCATCCATTGGAAATCCCTTAGTTTTTATGAAATTTAACATTTCCATATAAGTTTTAAAGGGAGCTCCTTCCTTATATCCAACATCATAGAAGAAAGCTGATAAATTTCTTTTAGCTGTCTCTGCTACATTTAAATTTCTTAAAGCTCCCGCTGCTCCATTTCTTAAATTCTTAAGAGGAGTGTCTGCTTCACTATTATATTTTTCAAAGGCTTCTGTAGTCATAATAGCCTCTCCATGAATTTCTAGAAAATCATGACAATCAATTTTTAATGGAATTGATTTTATAGTTTTAACCTGAGCTGTCACATCTTCACCAATAGCCCCAGTTCCTCTAGTTGCTCCAGTAACTAATACTCCATTTTCATCATAGGAAAGATTAATTGTTAATCCATCAAACTTTTTAGTTAAAATATATTTTAATGGTGGTAATTCTTCATCTGAAGTTCTATTATATTCTTCAAGGAATTTAACATTTCTATTATGCCACTCTCTAATTTCCTCTAAAGTTTGAGCTTTGTCTAAACTCCAAAGTCTAGCTTTATGAGTGTATTTTTTAAACTCAGGAAGAATTACATCACCAACCCTTTGAGTAGGTGAATAGGGTAATTTATATCCTGTTTCCTTTTCTAAATCTACTAATTCATAGTATTTTTTATCATAATCTTTATCTGTTACTGAAGAATTTCCTAAAACATAATATTCATAAGCATATTTATTTAACTCTTCAACTAACTCTTCTATTAATTTTTTCTTATCCATCTTACTCATCTACTCCTTATTAAAGTAAATTTCTATATTAAAGAAGCTCTAGTGGTGCAAAACTAAACATTAAATGTTTAACTCCTTGACTATCAAAGGCAATTGTAAGCTTATAGTCATCTCCAACTTTACTCTTTGTTATTAATGTTCCTACACCAAACTTAGGATGCTTAACTTTTCTTCCCATAGTTAATTCATCTATTCCTGCATTACCTGAAGATTTTCCTGATAAAGTCTTATTTAGGGATTCATTTGCTTTAGAAAGACTCATTCCTCCTCTTATACTGTGAGGATTATAAGTTTTTCTTGGCTCTCCATAAGTTTGTGAACTATTTTTGAAAGAGTTACTTGAACTTTTACCATTGATATTTACATAGTCTTTTATGTTAGCTGGAATTTCTGATATAAAATCTGATTGTCCATAAGCCACTGTTTTACCAAATATCATTCTTGTTTCGGCTGATGTCATATATAATTTTTCCTCAGCTCTAGTTATTCCAACATAGCAAAGTCTTCTAGCCTCTTCCATTTGATTATCATGTTCAAAGCAAGCTGCATTTGGGAATATTCCATTTTCCATACCAACTAAGAAAACTGTTGGGAATTCTAGTCCCTTTGAGCTGTGAACTGTCATTAGCATTACATAATTATCTTCTGCTTCTAAATCATCCATATCTTGAACAAGGGCAACCTTCTCTAAGTAAGCTGATAATGATTTATCTTCTTCATTACTCTTTTCAAATTCAACAGCATCAGAAACTAATTCTTCTAAGTTTTCTATTCTACTTTGATCCTCTATAAGCTTTGAATCTTTAAGTGATTTTAAATAACCTGTTTTTTCTAAAACATATTCAATTAATTGAGATACACTTAATTGCTCTGACATAACCATTATTTCTTCCATCATATCAGTAAACTTCTTAATAGGATTTATGCTTCTAGCTGTTAATCCTGGTACATAATCTACATCTAATAAAACATTGTATAATGTATCATCTATTTCGGACGCATGATTTTGAAGTTTTTCTACAGTAGTATCTCCAATGCTTCTTTTAGGAACATTTATTATTCTTCTTAAACTTATAGAATCTTTAGGATTTACTATTATTTTTAAGTATGCAAGAATGTCTTTTATCTCTTTTCTATCATAGAACTTTAGTCCTCCAAAAATCCTATATGGAATTCCTGCTCTTCTTAAGGCTTCCTCAAAATTACGAGACTGTGCATTTGTTCTGTAAAGAATAGCAAAATCCTTATATTTATATCCTTTGTCACTTTTTAATTTTTCTATCTCTGAAACAACAAAAGCTGCCTCCATTTTATCTGAGTAAGCTCTATGAATACTTATTTTTTCTCCTTCTACTTGCTCAGTTCTTAAAATCTTAAATTTTCTCTCTGCATTATTTTTTATAACTTTATTAGCAGCCTCTAAAATATTTCCTTTTGATCTATAGTTTTGCTCAAGCTTAACAACTTTAGCCTCTGGATAATCCTTTTCAAAATCTAATATATTTCTTATATCTGCCCCTCTCCAAGCATAAATACATTGGTCATCATCACCAACTACGCATATATTTTTGTGTTTTGCAGCTAAAAGCTTAGCAAATTCATATTGAGCTTTATTTGTATCTTGATACTCATCTATCATTATGTATTTAAACTTATTTTGATAAAACTCTAATACATCATTATGCTTTCTAAATAACTCAACAGTTTTTACTATTAAATCATCAAAATCTAGGGCATTATTTTCTTTTAATTTCTTTTGGTATAAAAGATATGCATCTGCTATTTTATTTTTTCTAAAATTACTTTCATTTTCTTTCTTAAAACTTTGTGCACTTTGGATATTATCCTTTGCTTTTCCTATGGTACCTAAAATCTCTAAATCAGTTATCTCTTTTTCATTAATATTAAGCTCTTTCATTACAAGTTTTATTAATGTTTTCTGATCTGATGAATCATATATTGTAAAGTCTTTACTATAACCTAATTTATCTATTTCTCTTCTTAAAATTCTCACGCAAGATGAATGAAATGTTGATATCCACATGTTGTTTGCCACTTCACCAACTAGAGATTTTACTCTCTCTCTCATTTCCCCTGCCGCTTTATTTGTAAATGTTATTGCTAATATATTATAAGGTTTTATATCATTTTCTATCATGTATGCTATTCTGTGTGTAAGTACTCTAGTTTTACCAGAACCTGCTCCTGCTAATATAAGTACTTGACCATCAATTGTGGTTGCTGCTTCATATTGTTCTTTATTAAGCAAGCTTTTTAAATCCATTAAATCACTCCTCTTCCTACAATAAAACTAAACTTTATTATACCATATAAATCTATATATTATATTCTATCAAACATATTATTCTTTTACATGATTAATAAAAAATAAATGGCCACATTATAAAATGTGACCATTTATTTCAAATATAATACTCTTACTTTAAATATAATCTTTTAAATTTACCTCTTTAATTTATTTCATATATTTTTCCTTAATTAATATTAGTAAGATTATTTGAAATTTCTCCCTCTCCTAAAGATTTATTTAGCTCATTTCCATTAATATTTTTTTGCTCTAAATTTTCTTCCTTAGATAAATTCTTTCCTTCTACAGGTGTAGTATTTTCATCTCCACTCTTTGGAGTCTCAATATCTTCAACTTCATTATTAGAATTTTCTATTGAAGATTCTTCTTTAACTTCATTATTAGGTTGATCTATAACCTCTATTGAAATTTCAACATTATCTAAAAAAGTTTCACTTCCAACAATATCACTATTTATATCCTCTCCACTGTAGAAGACTTTTTTAGAAAGCTCTAATACAAGAGAGTTTTCTCTAGTACTTATCTTTGAAATTTCAAAAGGACTTTCCTTAGGATCTAACTCAACTATTTTAACCGTATTTTTTACTGAATACTCTCCACTAAAATAAGCATAACTTCCATAAGTAGCACTTGAAGCAAGTGAAACTCCTAAAATTAATGCTATAATTTTATTCTTACTAATCACTTAAACTCCTCCTCTACTACTTACTATTTTCTTGAGTATACCCTATATTTAAATCGAATTTAAATTCTGCATTAGAATAATTCTCTGGCATATCTCTTTGCATATTTAATGTTAATGTAGCAGTTAAAACTTCACCATCATTTAAAACTACTTCATTACCCTCTGCATCTAATAATTGAATATTTTTATTAAATAGTGAAAGTAATGTCTCTTCCCCATTTCCATACCCTTGTATATTTCTATTTTCACTACTTTCAAAACTTAAAGAATACTTTATTTTCTCTAGCCCATCATTTCCTATTGATGAATTTTTAAAATTTAATGTCATCCTTTGATCTAAAGTTCCATTATTAGTTATTATAAAAGTATCACTAACAGGAACTTCTATGTCCATTTTCTCTATTTTAACTGTTTTTGTAGCCTCAGAACTTAAGGTTCCTAAAGTTAACCTTAAATCACCATTTACGTTTTCTTTATCTGAAAAATAAGATACACTTCCTAAACTACCTGTTATACCTATAACTAATAACAACAAGAATATTCTTCTCACATTAAGGTTTTTCATATTAAAGCTCCTTACTTTTTGATCTAAATTTAATATTAATATTCCTAAAACTTTTTACCTTTTTAACTTTATTATCTATTTCTTACTAACATATAATCTATTATTAACATAATAAATATAATTTAACTTTATATATATATTCATCAACTATAAAGAAAATAACTCAGACAATATTTATTAAAAAAAAATATTACATAATATTAAGAATAAAATTAAATTTACTTTTTACAAAGTATGCTTTTAGTTTTCATGAAATAGTTTTTATAGAAAGTTTTTTAAATAAATGCTTATATATGTTATCTCAATATAAAAATATTTATTTAAATCATAGTATAAAAAAAGAATTGATACTTTAAAGTACCAACTCTTTATATAAAATGAATATATTATTTCAACAACTAATTCTAAACGCTTTTTTTCTTGCATCCTTTTACAAAATAAAAAACGCAACCCTTGGGGCTAGGTTGCGTTTCAGCAATAAGCAATAAATAAAAAGGGGGCTATTTATTCCTTTTATTTATCCTCGCACAACTATTATATTAGATGTTTACTTAAATTGCAAGCAGTCTAATATTTTTTTTGCAAGTTTTCCTACATGAATTTTTTCATAACAATCATTACTATTTAAATCTTTAAAAATTTTTGTAAAGTACCGCTAATTCACTTTCTGAAAGCTCTTTATATTCGCCTTCTTCTAAACTTTCATCAAGTGGAAGATTACCAAAAGAAGTTCTTTTTAGATAAACAACCTTTTTTCCTCTAGCCTCAAACATTCTTTTTACTTGATGATATTTACCCTCTTGAACTGTAACTTCTACTCTAGATGAATCCTCTAAATTTTCTATAACTTTAAGCTTTGCACTCATACACTTATATCCATCATCTAAAGTTACACCATTTTCGAAAGCTTTAATATCTTTTTCTGTTATAGGAGCATTTATTTCTGCATAATAAACCTTATCAACATGGTATTTGGGTGAAATTAATTTATGATTTAAATCTCCATCATTAGTTAATAATAATAATCCCACTGTATCTTTATCAAGTCTTCCTACTGGAAATGGTTCAAAAACTTGATCTTCCATATATAATAAGTCGATAACAGTTTCATCTCTCTTATCATAAGTTGCTGAAATTACTCCAGCTGGCTTATTCATCATTAAATATATGTACTTTTTATACTCTACTTTTTCCCCATTTATAACTATTGTATCCTTCTCAGGATCTATTTGAAGTCCGCTATCTTTAACCTTCTCATCATTAACTGTTACAAATCCTTTTTTAACAACTTGCTTTATTTCTTTTCTCGTTCCGTATCCTAAGTTTGATAAAACCTTATCCAATCTTTCCACTAACTACTCACTGCTACTCAAAATATGGTCAAACATATCCATATTGAGAATTTTCCTTCTTTATTGAACCTCGCCTTGCATTAAGCTACTACGATTTTGTATGGCTCTCCAAAGGCTTAAATTCCGAAGTTAGCCCTCCGTACA
>OKSE01001085.1_pt1 | contig 14058 bp, 13 predicted proteins | sample 1633631 | NCBI WGS metagenome assembly OKSE01 (sample SAMEA3541555, study PRJEB24748) | human gut metagenome | biome: human gut; feature: human-associated habitat; material: faeces | place: China | collected 2012 | reverse complement strand
GTTCCTGCCTGCCCGCGCGAGAGTAAATCTTCAGAAATCACTGTCATAAGTGTCATGTGTCATAGCAAAGTCGGTTGCTTCCGAGACGGAAATCAAAGACTTACGATGCAAAAGTCAGGGACTTACGATATGAAAGTCAGGGACTTATGCCCCGTAATCCACTGGCACCTGCAAAAGCGTGTGGATGTGATTCACTAGAATTTGTGCATAGCCACATGCTTTTGCAGGTAATTCGAATTATTTTCTCATTAATGCTAAGGCATAGAGAGGGAGGATGGAGACGTGTCTGATGGCATTGTCATCCTTTTTGTCTATGTATTCAAACTCCCCGAAGTTTTCCAATGAACAGCGGAATGCTTCGGTGAGATTTTTTTCTCTCATAAATAGCCAAAGACTCTTCATGCCTCCTTGGGTACCCGATTTGATCTCTATAGGAGTAATCTTGAGATGATGAATCTCAAGATAGTCGATTTCGGCAATGCTATTGCCTGTCTTCTCCCAATAGAACATTTTTTGGCGTTGGATGCAAGGTTTGTTGCGCAAGATTTCCAATCCTGCAACCATCTCGGTCATGCCTCCTTTGTTGACCAGTTCCTGAGGAGTTCCTGTCATAATCAGCTCTATCAACTGCTGTGATAAATCGCCTTCCAGTTGAAGAACTGCCAACAGCAAACCTGGGTCGAGGAAAAGAATCTTCATGCTTTTCTCGTTAGCTTCTGCGTCAAGTGGAATGCCATTGCCTGAAGTGGCAACCACTGGCGTTACAATACCTGCGAGAGACAGTAATCGGATGGCTTCTCTAATTTGTGAACTTCTGTAATCTTTAGAAATGGTAGTGAATGAGAGCTTTTCGCCTGCTTGATGGCAAATGCCACGCATGGTGGTGCGAAGTAAATCGGGATTGACACGCTTTTTATATTTACCGAAGTCATCTTCGTAGGTCAAGATGATGTCTTCTTGTATGTTTCTGCAACGGTTGAAATCGTGCGTCTTGATCCAGGCAAGTACACTCTCTGGCATGCCACCAACCAACAGATAGATACGGAAGTACTCGATGAGTTTCTCATGGAAAGCTGTATCCAAAGGATGTTGGCTGTCGGATTCATTGCGCATGCTGATAAGTCCCTCTTCATTGTTGGCTACAAGAAATTCATCAAATGTCATTGGATACATGAATAGGGAATGGATTCTACCGACTCCGAATGTTGGGAGTTCTTCGAGAGTAAATTCTAGTAATGACCCTGCGGCTATCACATGAAGTTCAGGATACTCTTCCTTGAAAAATCGTAATGCCATGATGGCTTCAGGGCATTCTTGTATCTCGTCAAAGAAGAGCAAGGTTTTGCCAGCAATCATAGGAACCTTGATATAGTTGCTGATTTTTTGTGTTATCATGTGAACGTCGATATCTCCTTGAAAGAAGGTCTTGATAGCCTTGTGACGTTCAAAGTTGACCTCTGCAAAATACTTGAATTCTTTTCCAAAGTGTCTGACTGCAGATGATTTTCCTACCTGTCTAGCACCTCGGAGCAAGAGTGGTTTGCGCATGGAATCGTCTTTCCAAGCGATAAGTTCTTTGTCGATATTTCTACTGATATATTCTTGCATCTTCTTAATTATTTGATTATCAGCTGCAAAAATAATAAAAATATTGAAATCCGACAAATAAATTGTACTAAAATGCTAAATTCCGACAAATAAATTGTGCTAAAATGCTAAATTCCGACAAATAATCAGTATTCACTGTCTAAACACAGGTTAATGCAGGTGCCCCGATTTTTCCCAACAGGTAAATAAGGATTTGGTAAAGAAGTAGGTACAATAAAGGGGTGAATACACTATATAAAAAGTATTCACCCCTTTATTGCATCAGCAGTTACTCATTAAAATATTTTGCCAAATAGGATGTTCATCATTGTTTTGAACAGAATCTTGGCATCAAACCACCAGGATCTGTGCTCCAGGTAGTAGAGGTCAAGACTCAGTCTTCTCAACATCTTTGGCATTGTATCCGTATATCCGTTATACAGGGTGGCATAAGAAGTAGCACCCGGTCGGATCTGATACAGATAAGTATATCGAGGGTCATGCTTCATAATCTGGTCTATATAGTATTTCCTTTCTGGGCGTGGACCGACCAACGACATGTCTCCCTTTAGAATATTCCATAACTGTGGAAGTTCATCTAAATGGTGTGTTCTTATGAATTTTCCTACACGTGTGAGTCGAGTGTCGCCCTCAATCTCCAGTAGAATTGGACCATCTTTTTCTGCATCAGCCTTCATAGATCTGAACTTATAGATGTTGAAAGGTTTTCCGTGCAAACCTATACGTTCTTGCTTGTAGATGATAGGTAGTCCATCTTCCCATTTGATAGCTAAGGAGATAATGACAAATAGGGGAGAAGATAGAACGAGACAAGGTACAGAAACAAGAATATCTGTGGAACGTTTTACGAAACGCTCCATTCTGTTGTTTCTATTCTTGGTTTCTGTTTTGTTTTGTATGGTCATTTCTCTACTTTTTTCTTTAGTTTGATTTTTTGATTGATACCGATGTGTAGCATCGTATAGAGGGCTATATCGATAAGTAAGATACCTGTTAATCCTACTCTCATATTACCTAGTATTACGTTGGTTCCAATGAATGCTAGGGCTAGTAGGATAATAATGAATAATGTATAGTGCTGGTTATATCCCATAGCCAGGAACTTGTGATGTATGTGGCTTTTGTCTGCATCAAAGATTGGTTTCCTGTTTCTGATGCGATGTAGCACTACTCGTACGACATCAAAAGTAGGTATGATGAGCAGACTGTATGCTATCAGTACGCGTTTTGGAGACATTGGCATAATATTGGGATTTACGGCAATTGCTTTGACAAATAGGAATGCCAAGAAGAATCCCAACGTTAAGCTGCCCGAATCGCCCATGAATATCTTGGTTCCTTTTTCTACTTTCCCATACATGTTAAAATACAGGTATACAACCAGCACGCCCAACAATCCTGCAATCATTATTTCATAAGCAATCAAGTCGTATGGTATGAAGCAATAAAAGAAACCCAGCAGAGCTATGATGGAGAGACTTGTTGCCAATCCATCTATGCCATCTATCAGATTGAGTGCATTGTCAATGAACACAAATACAAGGATGGTTAGAGGAATACCAACAACCGAAGGTATCTCGTAAATACCAAACAAACCATAGAGGTCATTAATCTGGAGCCCACATATAGGCATGATGCTGGCAGCGAGAATTTGAGCGACAAATTTCACTTTAGCATTAAGACCGATTAAATCGTCAATGATTCCTACAGAGTAGATAATCGACAGACTCAAGATAAAACCTACGCTCCACATACTGAGAGAGATTTTGTCTTGATTATTATTTGTAGCTATGATAAGCAATATTGCTACAGCAGAAATCATCATGCTTGGTATGAATGCAATGCCACCCAATCGTGGTATGGGTGCGCTATGCACTTTTCTTAGGGTTGGAATATCATACAACTTTTTCTTCTTACAGAATATCAGCACTGATGGAATGAAAAACATACCACATGTCATGCTCAGCATGAATGCTCCTATGATTGGTAATATTTCAGTTAACATATTTATATCTTCATTTTATTATATAAACTGAAAAGGTACGTGAATATTGTATAAAACATAAAAATTGTTTGGCTGTTTCATATAAAAGGAGTATATTTGCAGAAAAATGAGACAATATGACGCAACTGAATAGAAAATTGCCTTTAGGCATACAGGATTTTGAAGAGATGCGTAGAGATCATTATATCTATGCCGATAAGACTGATATGGTTTGGAAACTGGCTAATGGTACTAAATACAATTACCTGAGCCGTCCACGCCGTTTCGGTAAGTCTCTTTTGTGCTCTACCCTTAAGTGTTATTTTGAGGGTAGAAAGGAACTCTTTGAAGGTCTCAAAATTATGGAACTTGAATCGGAGTGGGTAAAACGTCCTGTAATCTATTTCAGTATGAGTTTGGGTGGTTCTTCTGCACAGACGCTTACAGAATATTTGAACAATGTATTGTCTTCATACGAGAAGATATATGGCAGAAATCCGGATGAGCAGTCTTTAGGTAATCGTTTAAATGGTATCATTCAGAGAGCATACGAACAGGCGGGAGTACAGATAGCCATTATAGTTGATGAGTATGATGCTCCTTTGCTGCATACTTATGAGACCGGTCATCATGATACGTGTCGTGAGATATATCGTAACTTCTTTACAGGTTTAAAGGATTATGGTTACTGCATCAAGTGCGTGTTTATTACAGGAATTACCAAGTTTACACAAATCAGTATGTTTGGTATGCTTAATACGTTAGTCAATATCAGTCTTCGTAATGCGTACGCTGCGATATGTGGTTTTACAAAAGATGAAGTCATTTGTAATTTCTCAGAACATCTATCAGAATTTGTAGATAACAATGCTATCACGAAGAGTGCCCTTATGGATACAATGAGCTCTATCTATGGTGGCTATCATTTCTCACGTGGTCTTATTGGTGTTTGCAATCCTTTTAGTGTATGTAATGCCTTGGCTAATCTGCGTCTTAATTCTTATTGGATAGCTTCAGGTTCCAACGAAATGTTACTCAAGGTTTTGCGTAAATTCATCAATGAGATTCCTGAGCTGGATAATTGTTTGATAGATTCTGACTATTTGGAAATGAGTGATGTCAATATAAATGATCCTAAGCTCTTCCTTTATCAGTCCGGTTTCCTTACCATCAAGAAGGTGGTTGGTAGCAGCTATATATTAGGCTATCCTAACCGAGAAGTGCGAAATGCTATGTTGGGCATGAGCCTTCCCAACAGTTAGATAAGAATTTGGTTAGGAAGAAGATACAATAAAGGGGTGAATACATTATATTAAAAGTATTCACCCCTTTATTGCATCAGTAGCTACTCATTAAAATATTTTGCCAAACAGGATGTTCATCATAGTTTTGAACAGAATCTTGGCATCGAACCACCAGGATCTGTGCTCCAGATAGAAGAGGTCAAGTTCGAGTCTTCTCAGCATCTTTGGCATTGTATCCGTATATCCGTTATACAGGGTGGCATAAGAAGTAGCACCCGGTCGAATCTGATACAGATAAGTATAGCGAGGATCATGCTTGATGATTTGATCGATGTAGTATTTGCGTTCAGGGCGTGGACCTACAAATGCCATGTCTCCTTTAAAAACGTTCCAAAGTTGAGGAAGTTCATCGAGGTGATGCATTCTTAAAAAACGTCCAACTTTAGTGAGCCTTGGATCTCCTTTTATCTCAAGAAGATCAGGACCATCTTTTTCTGCATCAATCTTCATAGAACGAAATTTATAGATAAAGAATGGCTTGCCATGTAGACCTATGCGCTCTTGACGGTAGATTACAGGTAGCCCATCCTCTAATCGGATAGCAATAGCACACGCTATGGCTAAAGGAGAGAAGAATATCAGACAACATGTTGCGATGACGATATCGACGGAGCGCTTTATAATTTGCTCCGTCTTATTCATGTTGTCTTTATATTGTTTATTTTCCATCAGTTATTTTTTCATTTATTACGAACGTGAAAGTGCTTATTTGTCGAGCTTCTCGTAAATCGAATTATTGCTCTTGTACTCTGGAACGATTTCCTTCATTATCTTTACTGTGAGCATTTCATCGTATAACTTGCTTTTTTCTATCAAGTTATCGATTTGCTTAGATACTTCAGTATAATCGTATTCACGTACTTCAGCGATTCTTATTTTGTCATGGAACGACGGCTTGGTTGATTCCTTCTCATTAAGCACTTCCTCGTAAAGCTTTTCGCCTGCTCTCAGTCCAGTGTATTTGATTTCAACGTTCTTTGCTCCACTGAGGTTGATCATTCTCTGTGCCATGTCGGCAATGTTGACAGGTTTGCCCATGTCGAAAACAAATATTTCCCCGCCGTTACCTTTTGTTCCTGCTTCCAGAACTAGTTTGCAAGCCTCTGGAATGAGCATGAAGTAGCGGATGATACGTGGGTCTGTAACAGTGACAGGTCCACCAGCTTTTATTTGTTTCTTGAATAAAGGTATAACAGAACCATTAGAACCCAATACATTGCCAAAACGTGTGGTAACGAATTGGGTTTTTCCATTGATTATACCTTTCTCTATTGCTTTGTTGAGACTCTGTACATAGATTTCACAGATTCGTTTAGAACATCCCATGACATTGGTTGGGTTGACAGCTTTGTCTGTTGAAATCATAACAAATTTCTTAACTCCATATTTGACAGCAAGGTCAGCTAGTATTTTAGTACCATAAACATTGTTTTGAATGCTCTCACATGGATTGTTTTCCATCATAGGTACATGTTTATATGCTGCTGCATGGAATACATAGTCAGGCAGGTAAGTCTTGAAGATATGTTCCATTCTGGACTTGCTACAGATAGTGGTGACGATGGTTTCAGCTTTAATATCAGGGAATTGCTTCGCCATCATCAATCGTATATCGTGCTGCGGGGTCTCTGCACTATCTATCAGAATTAATTCCGCAGGACTGTATTTGGCGATTTGTCTTACCATTTCGCTTCCGATACTTCCAGCAGAACCTGTAATCAATATGCGTTTGCCATGAAGCATAGATCCCACGCTTTCCATATCGATGCTGATTTCATCTCTAGGAAGTAAATCTTCTATGCTTACCTCCTTGAGTTGTTGCTGTTGATTTCTATTCCATTCCTGTGTTGTAGGCATGTAAATATGTATACCTTCTGCAAGGAGTGCATCCTGAAAATCCTTGTTTGCTCGAAAACCGTCAATAGCACCAGGAGAAATTAATAGGGTAGAGATATTGTTGTTTCTCATGGTCTTGATGGTATTCATGTCTGGAGTATATACCTTAGTACCCATCAGATGATGGTGCTTAATTTCTGCATCATCAGAGATAAAGCCCATGAGCTTGAATTTCATAGGTTTGTTGTTCTTGATTTGTTTGGCTAATCCTATACCTCCTTCTTTCACGCCATAGATAAAAGAATGTTTGATATTGTAATCAGAGAGAGAGATGTCAAAAATAGTCTTAGCAATCACTCTGATAGCCCACAAGATTAAAGTGGAAATGAGAGCTCCAAGTACAATATTGCGGTATTCAATTTCTACCCCTGGGAAGAAATGAGTACTAAGCAACATGTTTTTCGTTATGGCAGACAGTACCGCACCAAAAGTAACAGCATAGAATACTCTTTGCAAATCAATAAACGATGAGTATCTGAGGATACCGTCGTATGTGTGGAATATCCTAAAACCAATGGCATGGAACAACGTGAATATAGCAAAGAACATAGAAAGTTGTCCTAATATACCCAACGCTTTTACTCCACTGTTAATCTGTTGATATATAAATAGGTAAGAAATAAATATCACAGCACAGTCTATCCAGAAAATACACCAGTATGGTAGTGATTTTTTGGAGAAATACCAATTTGATAGTCTATTGAAAAACTTCATGTTCATGAGCTTCTAATACAAGTTGTTTAATTGAACATTATTTGGTTATAATGTTTTCTTTTATCGTGTCAGTGATATAGCGTACATCTTCTTCTGAAACGCATGGACCACTAGGCAAGCAGAGACCCTTACGGAACAAATCTTCACTGATACCATTTGTGTATGACGTACAGTCTTCATAAACGGGTTGACAATGCATAGGCTTCCATAAAGGGCGTGCCTCTATGGATGCTTGATCAAGTGCTATTCGTAAAGCTTCCACATTCTTGTTCGGCTCCAATGATGTATGTGCGCTTTTTGCACTGTGTGTAACGCCAGCTGCACCTCCTACAGCGCCCGTAATGACCTGACTATATGCCTTTTCTTCGCCTTTAATCTTAACTCCTTCATCTAACAGAATCGTATTGAGCCAAAAATTTGAGTCAAAATCAGGTGTTGGGTTGCTATGTACGGTGATGCCCTTGACATTTGCCAATAATCTTGTATATAGGTCATGTACGTGTTTGTGATGCGCTATATGGTCGTTTAGTACAATCATTTGACCTCGTCCTATTCCCGCACAAACGTTGCTAAGACGGTAATTGTAACCAATGTGCTCATGTTGGTAGTATGGATATGACTCTCTTGCTTGGGTTGCATAGAACATAATGCGACTCTGGCTTTCGGCGTCTGGGCAAATTAAGGCACCACCACCACTTGTCGTAATCATTTTGTTTCCGTTGAAACTTAATACACCATATCTGCCAAATGTTCCACACACTTGTTCTTTATAACGGGAGCCAAGACCTTCTGCTGCATCCTCTATAAGTGGAATGTCGTATTTGTAAGCAATCTGCAATATTTCGTCAATCTTTGCAGGCATACCATATAGATAAACTACAATAATGGCTTTTGGCTTTTTGCCTGTCTTTTCTATTCTGTCAGCAATAGCTTGGTCTAGAAGCTGAGGATCCATATTCCATGTCTCTTTTTCACTATCCACGAAAACAGGTTTCGCACCCAGATATTTAATAGGATTGCTTGATGCGCAGAATGTGAAAGACTGTACCATAACTTCATCTCCTGCTTTCACATCACAGTCTAGCAGGGCAAGGTGTACAGCGGCTGTACCTGCACTTAATGCAACAATCTTCTTGTCTTGTCCTACAAAGTTCTCCAAATCATTCTCAAAACCATTGACATTCGGTCCTAATGGAACAACCCAATTGGTATCGAAAGCTTCTTGGATGTATTTCATTTCATTGCCACTCATATGAGCAAGACACAAGTAAATTCTCTTTCTGTTCTCCATTGTTTAAAATATTTTAGAGTCGTGAACATCAGTTATAGATGGTGTTCTTCTATATTAATTCTTTATTGTATGAAATTCTATTTCCTGTTACTGTAGCAATAATCATTTTTAAGTCCATGATAAAACTATAGTGGTGGAGGTAATAGAGATTTATTTTAACTTTGTCAGGATAAATAATATTGTCGTTATATTCCTGTGGATTGGCTTGTTTAGCAAGCAATTCCTCTTCGTCTCTATATTTCAAACTAGCAGGTCCTGTAATACCTGGGCGAAGTTTTAGGATTTCTCTATCTTCGCCTTCTAGTTTATCTGCATAGCCTGGTACGTCAGGCCGGGGACCTACAAAACTCATGTTTCCGATGAGGACATTCCAAAGTTCAGGAAGTTCGTCTATCTTATATTTCCTAAGTTTAGCACCAAGAGGTGTTATTCTACTTTCTCCTGCAACGGATACGGAAGAGCCACTATGGTGCTGTGACATGGAACGGAACTTGTACATAGTAAACAATTTACCATCTTTTCCAACTCTCTTTTGAGTAAAGATAGCAGGTCCATCCGGCATTTTTATATGTATAAGAATCCATGTCAGAAGCAATATTGGGCTAAGAAAAATCAGTCCTGCTAAAGCTATTATTCTATCAAATATATATTTTAAAATCATATTGCGTATTAAGTACTCGTTTCTTTATAAACGTTTGATGATAGCGTTTATTGCATATCCTATAAAACATATTGCCGAATATATTGGATTTATGTGTTCTATTTCTCTATAAACTTTCCAAACATCTTTTGCAGCTTTCCACTTTTTTGAAGTATTTGACGTAGATACTAATCGATAGCATGCTAATGTATTTTGTAGCCCATAAGCTTTGAAGCCTCTTTTCATAATGAGCAACCATAAAGCCATATCTTGAGAGCTTTTTATGTTAGGCATTATGAAATTTCCAGTCTTTTCTCTATCTATGATAACGGTAAGGCATCCGATGATAGTATTACGTAAATAACCATGGTATCCAATTACTTTTGGTACATTGATGGTGTTTCCTGTTGGTGTACCATCTTCTTTCATGGTGCAATAGCAACTAAAAGAGAATGCTATGTTTTTTTCTATCATGAATTTGAGCTGAGTTTCAAGTTTATTTGGAGCCCAAATGTCATCACTGTCAAGAAATGCAATATATTTACCGGTCGCATTTTCCAATGATTTGTTTCTTGCGCAAGCAGGACCGCTATTCTTTCCTGTAGAAAACAATTTGATTCTATTGTCTTTTTCAAGAAATTGTTCTACGATTTTCACGGTGTCGTCTTTAGAACAATCGTCTGTTATAAGCAACTCCCAATTACTGTATGTCTGAGCAATTACAGATTGTATTGATGCGGCTATAAATTTAGCTGCATTGTAGGAGGGCATGATGATACTAACTTTATTCATTCTATATTAACTAATTAAATCGCAACACAACAATTTGTTTGTTTTATATAAGTGCTTATCAACAAATTTTCCATATTAGATATTTTGCTTATCTTAGTGTTGTAAAAATTAAACTTAATATTCTTTTTCATGACTATTCTGAATTGTTTTTTACAAGACTATCTTTCCGTTTACAATAACTCCATTATTTATAAGACTTATAAATAGGCTTTGCTAGCCAATAAAGTTTATTTCATAGACCAGTGAAGCCTTAAGCTTTTATTCTGTAATCTCCAGAATTTTATTGATGATTCTTTCACAAGCCTTTCCGTCTCCATATGGATTGTTGGCTTTACTCATCTTTTCATATTCGCTAGAGTCAGACAGTAAGCATGAAACGCTGTCCATGATTGCCTGATAATTAGTACCGACTAGCTTCACCGTTCCTGCTTCAACCGCCTCGGGACGTTCTGTTGTGTCCCGCATTACTAGTACAGGCTTTCCTAATCCTGGCGCCTCTTCTTGGATGCCGCCACTATCTGTCAATACGATATTGGCTTTTTCCATTAGGAAAACGAACATGAGATATTCCAGAGGTTCTATAAAGAAAATATTGCCAAGATTACTTAAGTCTTCACCAAATACATCGTGGATTGGCTTACGTACATTTGGGTTGAGATGCATAGGGTAGACAAAATCAACATCTGGATGTTGGGCAGCCAAATCCTTGATAGCATTGCAAATGTTGAGGAAACCTTCTCCAAAGTTTTCTCTTCTGTGGCCTGTAATTAAAACTAAGCGTTTGCCATCTTGAAGACGTTTCGAATCATAGCCCTTTTCCTGTAAATCTCTAGTCAGACGAACATCAAGTTCTTTGTCATTTTTGATTTTTGCAGTAACCCAATGAAGGGCATCTATAACCGTATTTCCTGTAACTGTAATCTTGCTGTCAGTAATATTCTCTTTCAGGAGGTTCTTACGGCTCAGTTGGGTAGGGGAGAAATTATAGGTAGCAATGCGCCCTGTAATTTGTCTGTTCATTTCTTCTGGCCATGGACTATATATATCATAAGTTCTCAATCCTGCTTCTACGTGAGCAACTGGGATTTGCTGATAAAATCCTGCAAGTGCAGCAGCGGTACTGGTTGTCGTATCTCCATGCACAAAAAGTATGTCAGGACGACAGACTTTGAAGACATCGCGCATGCCAAGAAGTACTCTAGACGTAATGTCATAGAGATCTTGTCCTTGCTTCATAATGTTGAGGTCATAGTCGGGCTTGATGTCGAACAGGTGAAGAACTTGATCTAACATTTCTCTATGTTGGCCTGTAACGCAGACTATTGTTTCAAAATCTTCTTTCTTTTCTTGGAATGCTTTTACCAAAGGAGCCATCTTAATGGCTTCTGGGCGGGTTCCAAATACTAGCATTATTTTTTTCATTGTATATTGTTTTTTATTTTATTCTAACTATTTTTTTAGATAACGTTCTCCTTTGCTTTTTATTGTGTTTCGCATGCCCGATATCTGTTCTGAATTTAAATGGTAGAGAAATAAGTGCTTAATAGGAACGTATATAATAGTTGATTTTCAATTTTATAGGATTTAAAACAATATCAAAAAATACTAATTTTTATTGAATAGACCAAACTATATTTGTATGTTTCAAATAAAAAACGTATATTTGCATTGATTTAGAATCAAATTTAGTTTTGGAAGATAAAGCAAGTTTTAAAAAGCATGTTAGGTATGCTTTTAGAATTCTCCATATAGATAACATGCCTCATGTTATGAAATATGGTTTGGTACATAATGATTCACCTTTTGCAAGTGATAGTTTTGTGCCAATAGGGGATATGTCTGTTATGGATGCCCGTTCAACGAAGCAACTGCCAGATGGGTCTTTCCTTTCAGAATATATTCCTTTCTATTTTGGTCCCAGGTCACCCATGTTATATAATATTCAGAATGGTAATGGTATATTGACAAAGAAAGAACCTGATGAGATAGTCTATTGCGTAATACGAATAGAGGATGTAATTAATAGTGATTTACATTGCGTTTTTACAGATGGCCATGCATTGAATAATATGAGTAAATTCTATTCCAAGTCTGATTTGCAACGATTGGATAGTTTGGTCAAGATGGAAGATGTTTATGCAACCTATTGGTTCAATCAATCTCCATGGGACGATAGAAAACGAAAAAAAGAGGCCGAACTATTATTTAAGGATGAAATACCACCTCAATTTATAGTAGGATTCCTTGTTTATAGTGAGAAAGCATTAGAAAAAATGATTTCTTTTGGGATTCCTAAAGATAGGATTATTGTGAAACCGGAATATTATTATTAGATATGATAAGATTTATAAAAGGCAATTTATTGGAAAGTACAGCTCAAGCACTTGTCAATACTGTAAACACAGTGGGAGTGATGGGTAAAGGTATAGCCTTGCAATTTAAGGAGGCTTACCCTAATAATTATATTCTCTACAGAAAGGCATGTAAAGATAAACTTGTTCGCGTTGGTTCAATGTTCATAACCCAAGAACAGAATGTATATGGGATTAATAAAATCATCGTAAACTTTCCAACAAAAACGACCTGGAGAAACCCCTCTGAATATTCCTATATAGAGATGGGGCTCAAAGATTTGAAAGATAAGATTCTTGAATATCATATTGAGTCTATAGCTATTCCACCATTGGGTAGTCATAATGGTGGCTTGGATTGGAATATCGTAAAACAGATGATTATCAGTCAACTGTCTGATTTAAATTGTGAAATTATTCTTTATGAACCAAACGAAGCAATTATAGAGTTAATGAAATCAGAACGAGTAAAATTGACTCCGGCAAGAGCTATGTTGTTATATATGCTCTGTTCTTTGGTTTCAGAAGGTGAGTTTGCATCTGAATTTGCTGCAGAAAAGTTGGCATATTTCCTGCAAAAATTTGGAGCTGCGGATAGCTTGAAGTTACAATTTAGACAATATTATTATGGTCCTTATTCTGGCAAGGTAAGATTTGTTCTTCATTGCCTGAACGGAAGTTATCTAAAAGGTGTAGGACAGATGGAACAAAAGCCATTTGATCCTATCTGGTTATCACCTGATACATTCAGAGATGTTCAGAAATTCTTGGCAAACGAAGAGAATAAACCTTATGAGGATATTTGTAAGAAGACGGCAAGTTTCCTCTCTGGTTATTATTCCAATTATCTTCTGGAGTTATTGTCAACCGTTGATTTTATATTGCATAATAATGAAGATCTTAAGGAGTGGCTGATAATGAAACCTCAAGAAGTATTTGAACTGGTGGTTCTGCATATTAATCAATGGAGTGAACGCAAAAAGTATTTATTCAATAATGAAGATTATGTTCGTCTAGTGTTAAACCATCTCTATAAGTTCGAAAAACTGAAAAATGGTTTATTATATGTGTGAAAAGAATATGTTCACACTTGGGTTTCTTGTGTAACTTTAAGTGCATCATACATATAACATGTTGTCCCTTTGAAATTCTCGTAAGTTGTTCTGCTTTTGAATTTCTCTGAAAATCTTGTAGTATCAAGATTTCTACAAGATTTTCAGAGCTTATTTACGACGATGTTTGCCACAGACTTATGATATGACCACAATATTATTTGTCATAGAACAAGTCATTCATATTATAGTTGTCAATTGCTGTATCTTGTGGGATTTTGTTAATTGACTCTTTTATATTCATATAAGAACTCTCAATGTCCTTAACTAATTTCTTGACATCATTTTCATTGTATGCGTCGACAGAATAGCCAATTTTTAGCCTTTTAACTTTGTCTTCAAGAAAAGTCTGTCTGCTGACTAATA
>OKSE01001082.1_pt1 | contig 14083 bp, 10 predicted proteins | sample 1633631 | NCBI WGS metagenome assembly OKSE01 (sample SAMEA3541555, study PRJEB24748) | human gut metagenome | biome: human gut; feature: human-associated habitat; material: faeces | place: China | collected 2012 | reverse complement strand
TGATTTACTTCCTTTAATAAATCCGGCTGATCCTTATCTACACCGAATGCATACTCGAGAGTAAGCATTCTGGGTATCGGTCATGAATGGCACAAAGAGAATCTGCATGCCATCCTCAGCCATTAATCTTGACAACTCAGGGAACTCCACATCATAGCAGATAACGATACCAATCTTACCGCAATCGGTATCGAAGGTCTGGATATGGCTACCGCCACTCAATCCCCAGCACTTCTGCTCATCTGGTGTAACATGAATCTTTTCATACATATCCACGCTACCATCTCTGCGGCAAAGGAAGCCCACATTATAGAGGGAATCGTCCTTAAGATAAGGCATACTGCCCGTGATGATATTGATGTTGTAACTGATGGCCAACTCGCGGAAACGGTCACGGATTTCTTCGGTATACTGCGCCATCTTTCGGATACTCTGCGCCTCACCCAAATCGTTGAAACGAGCCATCAAAGGCGCATTGAAATACTCAGGGAAGAGAATGAAATCGCTCTTGTAATCACTCACGGAATCCACGAAGAACTCAACCTGTTCGAAGAGGTCATCTACCGAAGCGTATGGGCGCATCTGCCACTGTACCAACCCGATTCTTACGGTTGGCTTGCGGTCTACATAAGAATCCGTAGGTGGCTGATAATAGATATTATCCCACTGCAAGAGGGTGGCGCAGTGTTCGCTCTCCTCATCGCTAGGAAGATAGTTGCGGATGACACGGCGTACATGGAAGTCGTTGGAAAGCTGGAAGGTAAGAACCGGGTCATAGATTTCACGGTTTCTTACATGCTCGATATACTCCTTAGGGCGCATCTTATCGGCATACTTGTGATAGTTTGGTATACGACCGCCAAACATGATAGCCTTCAGATTGAGCTTCTCGCAGAGTTCCTTGCGATACTCATACATACGGCGAGCCAGGCGCAAACCACGATAATCAGGGTGGATAAATACCTCGATGCCGTAAAGAATGTTTCCATTAGGATCGTGGGTATTGAAGGTTTCATTACCCGTAACCTGAGCATAGGTATGATCGCCCTTCACCATATTATAATTGACGATGATAGAGAGCGCACAGCCCACAATCTTATCATCCACGATAATAACCACCTGTCCCTCAGGAAAGATAGTAATGAGTTTCTTAATCTGTTCTTTTGTCCAGAATACATCTGAGTCTGCGTAAATACGCTTAAACGACTTGGCAAGCTGATCATAATCCTCCATGCGAAGGTTGCGCATGCCTACCTTTTCGATTTTTCGAGTTGGTTCCATAACAACTGTATTTTTATTATTATCTAAATCCGGCTGCAAAGATACAGCAAATTATAGATACGACAAAGAGTTTTCGCAAATAATTGACATTTACGAAAACTCTTTTCATGTATTTTACAGCAAGAAAGCCTTTTGGCTTAGAATTTAACGCAAAAACTTGGCATCTTCCTGCGGTATTGCCTCATCATGATCATCGAGATAGAGCAATTTCGTTGGATGATATTTACCACTCACCACCGAGTATTCATCCAGACGATAACGGGTCTGAATGCCACCGATACCCAACATAGTATGAAAAGCCGAAAGACTACTCTGCACCTGTTTTGGTCGATTTTCTCCCAATGCCTTCAATATATCCGGATATTGTTTACTGAATCCATCAGAAGTCCAGATGATGAAAGGCACATGCAGTTCGTAATCCGAAGCCTTCGGTGCTGCATGAAGGAAGAGGCTGCGCTCATCATCGAAAATATTCTCTCCATGATCGCTGGTATAGAGCATCGCTGAGGTTGGCTGACAATATACTCCATCCGTCTTAGCCTGTACACCCTCCCATTTCTGCAAACGTTCAATGATACCATGCAGGATATAATCGGTATATCGGATGGTATTATCGTAAGCATTCAACAAATCACGCCTATTCTCCGATTTTGCCTCACTCCTGCTATCAGGCTTGAAGTAAGCGAAACTACGGGGATAGCGCTCCTGATAATTGAAGTGAGAACCATAGGAATGAAGAACCACGAAGAGTTTGCGATAACGGTAATGGTAATGGGCAGACGAGGAAGCATCAGCCAATGGCAATATCTCATCCAGTTTCTGCAACAGATCCTCATCATAATGGTTGCCTTGCGAAGCATCCTCTTTCTTCAGAAAATAATGCTCATCAGCCTGTTCTCCCAGAAAATCGATAAACGAATGATTGGGCAACTGGTTGCTGATAAACACAGTATGGAATCCGGCTTCCTTAAAGGCCGCCAAGATGCCTTTCTCATGAAAAAGTCGCTCAAAATCCTCGGCTGATGCAGCAGACAAGAGCATCGGAACACTCTTATGAGTGGTATTGCTCTGCGTTGTCACATTCGGGAAAGCTTTGATACCCGGTGTCTTGGAAAGCAGAGGATTGGTATTCCGAGGATAGCCGTAAAGACTGAAATTATGAGTTCGTGCCGTCTCTCCTACTACCATCACATACACCTCGGGAGCCGTGGCAGAATGCTCACTCCTGGCATCAAACTTAAAATCCCGGCTTGCTTCCCTGTAATTCTCTGAAGCCGCATTGCGTTCGAAAGCCAAATAGAGATTATAGCAGATATTGACAGGATAAAGCTGATTGCGCATACGGTAATCATCCACCACCAGATAGCTTGCCAGCAGACAGAACAGTCCTATAGCCCCAATCTGCATTGCCCAATGGCGAACTCTCTGCTGGAAAGAAACCGACAACCGGCTATCTCTTCTGATATTGACACCCCCCAGGATAAGCAAAGGCAAATAAACCACAAACACACCTACCACGGCTGGTGCCAGATTATCGAGCAGCTCCATCGCTTCACCGGGATTGGTAGTTACGAGATTCAGAAACATATCTACTGCTATCACTCCCGTTCCGAAAAGATAAAGCAATACCAGCTGGAACGCAGCGAAAAAGACAAAGATAAATGCCCACCATATCATCTTACCAGGACGCTTAGCCACAGAAAAGAACAACATATACAGCGACAAAGGCAGCAACACGTTGACACCACATGCCCACGGAGCCAAGCACTCGGTATAACACAAGGCTATATTAGGCAACAGCAATGCCACCACAGCATAAACATACAGGAATTGCCCCGATGACACCTTATTATATATATAGGATAAACGATTCATTCTTCTCTTGTATTAAAACGCTTCATTGATATTAAACAGGAAACCAGACTGCCCCGACTTACCGAATCCATAATCCAGACGTACATTCACATTCTTCTTAAATTCCCAGCGATAACCTACACCGGCATTCGGCAAAATCTGTTTAGAGCGCAATGCCGAGAATTTCGGGAAGATGGTTCCTGCTCCAACCCACACTACGATGCCATTACGCTTCCATACATGTTGGCGCAACTCAACCGTAGCTTCCAGAGAATGTTTATCGCGATAACGGCCTTCATAATAGCCACGCATGGAATGAGTACCACCCAATTCAGCCATCATACCCCACGAAGGATTACCAAAGTTGAGGTTAGCCCCAATGTCCTCGGCAAGAACCGTTCCCTTACCCAGTCGCTGATAGGCATCAAAACGAAATGCCGTCGTACTGAAGGCATAATCATTTCCCAAAAATCTAGGTCTGAACATCTGATTGATATTCAGACAGATACCACGATGTGGATTCGTAAGATTATCTCTGTTATCATATACCAGAGAAACACCAGCTCCAACATTCCAAGTATGCTGATCCATGCCTTGCAGTAATTCCGGATGCTCAATATGTTTACCTATTACATAGTCATAACTCGCCATCGGTCCGATATAGAAATTATCTGCTACACGAAACAGGAAGCTAACTTCAGCCTGAGCCTGCCAACGCTTCATGTCACTCTTATTGGCATCGTTATCGCCCATCTCATAGCCTATTCCCCAAAAATCAGAGGGAAAAGAATAGAAATAAAGGTGATAATCGATGCGATATCTTCCTTTAGGAGCAATATGGTTACCACGGACACCCAACATGTAGAAACCTACAGAACTGACATCACCATAAAGCGAGACATTAGAAGGAGGAAGAATACTGTCATTCGGATCAGTACGGTATAGTCCTGCTGCCACCAATCCCAATCCAAACTTGGTATCAGAGGCATAATGAGGGCCACCTATCACACTAAAATCGAAACGCTTATGTTTCTTGTTTTTATTGGAATCATTAAAGTAGTCAAGAATCCGGTTCACCCATGATTTCCCGGCATGTAAAGTCGTCGTATCCATCTTCTCTGCAGATGAGATACTATCGGTTACAGAAGGCTCAGAGGCATAGCTGCCCAATGCCAACATCATTATAAGTATTGTCAGAATATGCTTCATTTTGTCGATTTTATTATTTTAATACACCAATGCTACATTATCAATCCACAAGGTATTGCCTGGAGTTCCGATATAGGCTCCACCATCGGATGAGGAGAACTGAAGAATCAGATGAGTAGGCTTTTCGTTAGCACTCGCCCATCCTACTTCTTTTACCGGCACACTCTTACCCTTGCTGTTACGGGCATAGTCAGTGGATCGCAGTCCCATAGTAGCAGCCTGATAACCTGCCATGTGGCGGATATCGCCATAATGGATTGTATAGGTAGCATCTTCCACCCATCTATCGGTACTCTTTCCGAATCTGACTACCATCGTACCCACACGTTTAGCTGTTATATTTCCCTTAGCATCTTCATGCCGTTTCTGCAGATAGAGCACAGCTATAGCATGATCTCGACCTGCAACCGTAGAGGCTCCGCTAAATCCATTCTGCTTGATACGATTGGCTGCATTAGGAAAAGAAGTCTTATAATCAAAGCGCAAAGCCTTAGGACGTGCGGTGAATGGTATACCCCAATTGATGGCTTTAGGACCATCCTTGGTACTTGTTATCGGTTCACGAACATTACCCAGAAAGAGAGAACCGGCAGCCAAGACCTTGATATTGATGAGTCCCAGCACTTTTACTTTCTCAATATGGGTTACCAGTTTGGCACAATATCCACTACCATGTTTATCACGAAACACAGAGTTATTCGTCTTATAGATGCCCGATACATGTGCCAGGACATTAGAGGAACCCCAAGGCGAACCACCCTTATTGGTATAAGGAATATTACCATTGATAGTCATATTAGGTCCAACGGCATAAACTTTTTTCTGATTTCCTCCAATAATGCCTGATTCTTTGATATTCCTGATTACCCAGTGGTCCATATTACCATATTTAAAAGGAACCACCTTTTCCTGTCCCTTAACGGGAAGGCACGACAAAGTAGCAACCGCCATAACGATGCCTGATTTTATTATTTTCTTCATATCTGTTTCTTTTATATATCATTAAGGCTGCAAAGATAGAAAAATATTTTCTAGTTTTCAGTTTTCTTCGACATAAAGCATAAAAAATTAAGAAATAATAATATATTTACTGCATTTTAATTGCCATAAAACCAAAAAGTCCTGCATTTGCTGTTATAAACAAATACAGGACTTTCTGATTCAATATACAAAACAGAATCTCTTGCACCGGTTACAATAGAGACATGCACCGGTTACAATAAAAACATGTTCCGATTACTCCAAAAGCTATTATCGGTTTGAATACATATTATCGTAATACTTCTGGTAATCACCCGATGTTACATTATCCATCCATTCCTGGTTCTCGAGATACCATTTTACGGTCTCCTCGATACCCTCCTCAAACTGCAGAGATGGCTCCCAACCCAATTCCTTCTGCAACTTTCTAGAGTCGATGGCATAACGCATATCGTGACCCTTTCTGTCTGTTACATAAGTGATGAGATCCATATCCTCGCCTTCCTTTCTGCCGAGCAATCTATCCACGGTCTTGATAACCACCTTGATGATATCGATGTTCTTCCACTCGTTGAAACCGCCGATGTTATAGGTCTCGGCTATCTTACCCTTGTGGAAAATCATATCGATGGCACGGGCATGATCTACTACATACAACCAGTCGCGCACGTTCTCACCCTTACCATATACTGGCAATGGCTTGCGATGACGGATATTGTTGATAAACAGCGGAATCAACTTCTCTGGGAACTGGTATGGACCGTAGTTGTTAGAGCAGTTGGTCACGATGGTAGGCATACCGTATGTATCGTGAAAAGCACGGACGAAGTGGTCTGAGCTTGCCTTGGATGCAGAATATGGAGAGTGAGGATTGTACTTGGTTGTCTCCAGGAAGAACTCCTCGCCGTAAGCCTCATGGTTCTTATCGCTGGATGCCTTGGTAGTGAAAGGAGCAGGAATGCCCTCAGGATGAGTCATCTGCAAGGCACCGTAAACCTCATCAGTAGAGATGTGGTAGAAGCGCTTACCCTCGTATCCTTCAGGAAGACTCTCCCAGTAAATCTTTGCCGCCTGGAGCAGAGACAGGGTTCCCATCACGTTGGTCTGAGCGAAAGTGAATGGATCCTTGATACTTCTATCTACATGGCTCTCGGCAGCGAGATGGATGATGCCATCCACCTTGTAGTCCTGCATCAGTTTCAGCATCAGGTCGAAATCGCAGATATCACCCTTAACGAAAGTATAGTTAGGCTTGTCCTCAATGTCCTTGAGGTTAGCCAGGTTGCCTGCGTATGTCAACTTGTCGAGGTTGATGATGTGATACTCAGGATATTTGTTCACGAAAAGCCTTACTACGTGTGAGCCGATGAAACCAGCACCACCCGTGATAATGATATTCTTCATTTCAATTAATAATTTATAATTTATAATTAATAATTATTTTGCTGCCGCCAATTCAGCGATGCACTTCTTCAAACTGTCAGTCCAGTATGGCACCTTGAATCCGAAAGTCTGCTTCAGCTTACTCTTGTCAAGTACAGAGAAGTGAGGACGCTTCACTGGGCTTGGGAACTCCTCGCTGTAGCAAGGCTGTATATCGCAAGTATTTCCGCTCAGTTCGCAGATAATCTTAGCGAAATCGAACCAAGAGCAGACACCCTCATTAGAGAAGTGGTAGATGCCCGTCTTATCCAACTGGTCAGTTTCGATGATATGTGAGATGACAGCAGCCAGGTCGCCAGCGTAAGTTGGAGTACCCACCTGGTCGAAGACCACCTTTAGGGTGTCATGGCTTGCCGTGAGACTCTGCATGGTCTTCACGAAGTTCTTACCCCACTGCGAGTAGAGCCATGCTGTACGGATGATGATATGCTTGCATCCAGTAGCTTCAATACTCTTTTCGCCTGCAAGTTTCGTTTTACCATATACCCCCAAAGGATTCGTTTCCCAATCTTCACGGCAAGGTATATTCTTGTCGCCCTGAAAAACATAGTCGGTAGATACATGAATCAAAGTACCATCTACCTCCTTCATAGCCTGTGCCAAATTTCCCGCAGCAGTATTGTTGAGCAGATTAGCCAGATCGTAATCTGTTTCAGCCTTATCTACGTTGGTATAAGCAGCGCAGTTAACAATTACCTGAATATCATTCTCCCTCACCTTTTCTCGGATAGCGTCAAGATTGGTGATATCCAGTTTTTCATAGCCTTCAGCCACATCGGTGAAGACAAACTTGTGATTGCTTTTTTGGGCACAGATTTGCATTTCATGTCCCAATTGACCATTAGCGCCTGTTACTAATATATTCATTGTTTTAATATTTTATTCAATATAATATTTTAAAGTCTACTTACCATTTCCCTCTACACATGAAGAAAACTGATATTTTCTTTCGAAATCTATTTCCCACTACCTATATATATAAATCCATTCATCTATATATAAATATGTGGCAAAGGTAAAAAAATAATTTGAGTTGACCAAAGAAAAGAAAAAGAAAAGAGAAGAAACTAACATATATTAAACAAAGACCGCCACACTTTTTCACAAAAGCATGGCGGTTTTCCCTAAAACATAATAGATAAGCTTTGCCTTTAAGGGCAAACTTGAATCATCAAGTAGCCTAGTCTATTACCAATCCTTTTTTCCCTAATATAAACTAAACCTGTTTTCCTATTTAAATCAACATACTAAATCAACAAAAGGAATTTTCTTTATCATTAAATACTTTTAGAAGACTTGAAGTGGTAATTAAACCATAAAAACTACTGTTTTCTGATTTCGGTTGCAAAGTTATATCATTTTTTTCAAAGTTGTATACCTAAGTAGTATTTTGGTAAAAAATAAGCCTACCAAAAAACAGATAACTACTTAAGAATCAGACGCTTTAATATATTAACTATTTTTATCTAAAGTAAATGGTATTATATGAAAGGAAATTTGTATCTTTGCACCACAAAACGGACAAAAGGACGAAAATAACATTTAAAAGACGATTTTGTTATAATTATAAAGAAACATTAAAGATGAAACTACTTATATATTTACTTCTTTTGCTTACTATGCCATTGGCTGCTCAAGGCAAAACGGACGAGAAGACTTTATTGGATCGTATTGACAAGATGATTGAAAACGACCAATATTATCAGGGAATCAAGGAAAAGGAATTGAAACATCTGAAGCGGCAAGCTTATGAAGCTGAAGACGACCAAACCCGACTACTGTTTCTTGACAGCATATATCATGCCTATAGTGCTTACCGCTACGACTCAGCATACGCATATATGAAACAGGGGTTTGAATTGGCTAAAAAATGTCATAACACCTATTATATTTTACGCAACCAGATAAACCAGGCATCCATACTCTCGGTAAGGGGTTTTTATGACAAAGCAGAAAACTTACTCCAATCGCTCAATCCCGACGAGATGCCATACCAGCTGAAGCTATACTATTACTTCACATACGCCTGGCTCTACAGCTATTGGGAATCATACGCCAAGAACTCAGATTACGCCGAAGAATTCCGTGCCCAGAAGAAACAATATATGACCCTTCTGGTACAGAGTTTCAACGAAAACAATAAGCATAACGTCTTCTATCAGTATCTCATGGGCGAATACGCCTATCTCCACAACCCTACCAGCAAGGAATCGCTCAACCATTATCTGAAGGCGTTGAAGATGTCGCCAGCCAAATCCCGTATCCATGCCATGTCAGCTTATGGTATAGCCAGATATTACAAAAAAAACGGCAAATTCGACCTTTACGAGGAATATCTCGTAGAGGCATCCGTGAGCGATGGATTGTGCCAACTCAAAGAAACTGTTGCGCTTCAAAAGCTAGCCTACTACATCTTTAAAAAGGATGCGAGCAACAGTAAGAGAGCTGCCAAATATATCCAGCACACTATGGAAGATGCACAATTCTTCAACAACCAACTGCGCATGATAGAGATATCCAACATCCTTCCAGTCATCGCTTCAGCCAACCAGCAGGCTGCCGAGCGCTCTCGTACCCGCTTTCTTTGGGGGTTCATTGGTGTAAGCATAGCACTGGTCATCATCCTCATCCTCTCCTTAGTCAACAACCGACAGAAGAACAGGCTGAAGAAAAACAAGGCTGAGATTGAAGAACAGAACGAGAAGCAGAAAGAGATGAATGCACAGCTCACCGAACTGAACCAGCAGCTGATAGAGACCAATATCAAGCGAGAGACCTACATGCGCCTCTTTATGGACATCAGTGCGGCTTATATCAGCAAGTTATCAGATTATCGCAAACTGGTAAGCCGTAAGATCAAGGCAAACCAGACCGCCGATTTGCTGAAGAGTCTCAACACCCATAAATTGGAAGAAGAGGAATCACAGATGTTCTACAACCGGTTCGATAAGGCATTCATGGAGTTGTATCCGGGTTTCGTTACTGAGTTGAACAAGCTCCTGCTGCCAGAATGTCAAATGGAAGTTCCTACTACGCACGACCTGACTACTGAGATTCGCATCTTTGCCCTGATGCGACTGGGTGTAACCGACAGCCAGGAGATTGCCACCCTGCTGCATTACTCCACCCAGACCATCTATAACTACAAGTCTGGAATGCGAGCAAAGGCGATTAATCGAGATACATTCGAATCAGATATCAATCAGCTTTGCCACATCATTAATAGTTAATAATTAATAGTTTATAGCATAAACCGCTTTGACAATCTTGCTCAACGGCGCAGCCTCTATAAACTATTAACTATTAACTGTAAACTATTAACTAGCTTCTGTGTATCACGGTTCCGTTAGCCTGATGCGTAGCAAGAACCAGCACCTCAGCTATTTGCACATGTTCTGGGGCACTTGCAGCATAGAAGGCTACATCAGCTATATCATCGCCATTTAGAGGTTCTATACCGCGGTAAACGTTGTCTGCGCGGTTCTGGTCACCATGGAAACGGATGTTAGAGAAGTTGGTTTCAACCAAGCCCGGTTTCACATTGGTAACACGCACTTTCGTATGTGCCACATCAATGCGCAAGCCGTCTGTAATAGCCTTTACAGCCGCTTTGGTAGCACAATATACATTACCTCCCGCATAAGCAGCATCACCCGCCACACTACCTATATTGATGACATGACCATGATTACGCTCCACCATACCAGGTACAATCAGGCGCGTCATGGTTAAGAGTCCCTTGATATTGGTATCAATCATCTGGTCCCAATCTTCAAAATCGCCCTCATATTCAGGTTCCAATCCACGTGCGAGTCCCGCATTATTGATAAGCACATCCACATTGCGCCACTCCTCAGGGATGTAATCCACCGCTTTCTTGGCAGCTTCACGGTTACGCACATCGAAAGCCAAGGCAAGCACCTCAACGCCCTCAGCCTCGAGTTCTTTCTTCAGGATTTCCAACTTTCCCGTGTTTCTACCTGTAAGAATCAGGTTATAGCCGCCACGGGCAAAACGACGTGCACAACCTTCGCCAATACCGCTTGTTGCGCCTGTAATAAGAGCAATTTTATTCATATTCTTTGATACTTTGAATTATACTTAGAACTTTTGATACTTTGAACTTTATGATTAGCGAAGCAATTGAATTCTTCACTCTTCACTTAAAGAATAAGGACTCTGACCTCAGCATTCGCCATTTTCTCTATCTGGTTCATCGGACGTTTATAATAAACACTCTGGATAGCCTTGTTGATGATGCCATGCCCCACAGCAAGAACGGTCTGATCAGGATAAGTAACCTTGAGCCAGGTAAGGAAATTCTGGGCTCTTGATTTCATCTTTTCCAGCGTCTCTATGTTGTCCGGCCAATCCTTTGGGTCCTTCGGCAGGTCAGGGATGAATTTACCCGTAAAATCGCCCCAATCACGCTCTCTGAGCAAGGGAGTGGTGACAACGGGATGCGAGCCGGCGATAATTTCACAGGTCTGCATACTGCGATAGAGATCGCTCGATACGAAAACATCGATAGGTGTACCGGCCATTTTCCTGGCCACTTCCTCAGCTTGCTCAATACCTTTCATATTGAGTTTTCCCGGTGTTTGTCCCTGCATAATTTGCGCCTTGTTATCCACCGTTTCCCCATGGCGCACCAAATATAATTTTGTCATTGTCTTTACTTTTTCCGTCTATATCAAAAATGAGTTTTTACTTTTCCTAAGTCTATACTCCAGACATAGTTTTTACTTTCACTAAGTCTCTTTCCAAGACATTATGATTCTGATTTTGCTTACAAAATTACGGCTTTCTATCGAGACCAACAAATAATTTGCGTTAAATATAGCAATAATTAGCGTTAAATATAGCAATAATTTAAGTTTATATAAAAAACTTCTTGCTAGTTTCGGATTTCTTTCGTAACTTTGCCCCGAAATAACAAAATCAGTTTTAGTATGAAGGTAATACACAGTTCAATATTCCGCGCAGTATGCGCCATCATCGTAGGAGTCCTGCTCATCCAATATCGTGAGCAGACCGTCACCTGGATAACCATCGCCATCGGTGTTTTGTTTTTCCTTTCAGGTGTCATCTCCCTTGCCAGTTATTGGGCAGCCAAGCGCAATGCAGAGAAGATGCAGGGCCAGATTCTGTCTGATTCCAATGGTAAGCCTATCATGGGCATGATGCCTAAATTCCCGCTTGTGAGCGTAGGCAGTCTTATCCTGGGATTGCTGCTTGCCCTGATGCCTCAGGTGTTTATCGCCTGGCTGATGTTCATCCTGGCATTCATCCTGATTCTGGGTGCTCTGACCCAGTTTGCCAACCTGGCTTCAGCAGCTAAGATGGGACGCGTAGGCATTCTCTTCTGGCTCTTCCCTTCAGCCCTTCTTCTGCTGGGTCTGCTCGCCATCATCAAGCCTTCAGCCATCGCCTCTGCTCCTCTTTTCATCATCGGTTGGGGTATGCTCATCTATGGAGTAGTAGAGCTTCTCAACGCCTTTAAAGTCTCCAACAACAAGAGAATCTGGCTGAAGAACCAGCAGCAGAAACAGAATTCAAAGGAGATTTATGTGGATGTAGAGGAAGTGAAGAACGAAGAGTAAAACAACGAAATCATTATATCATCATATATGAATAAAATTAAGTCTCTCTTTGCCTGGTTATGGCAAAAGTTTCGCGCATTCTGTACCTGGTACAAAGGATTGTATCAGGGCAGAGCGTGGTATACCAAGACCCTCGTTGCCTTGGCAAGTTGTATAGTCGCCTTCATCTTGTATCTGGGCGCAGTAGATATCAACTTCTTATGGCTCTTCGGCAAGTCGCCTGGCTATTTCTCAGGCATCCTGGACCCACAGACCTCAGAGGCCTCTGAAATCTATTCGGCTGATGGAAAGCTCATCGGCAAGTATTTCAACGAAAATCGTACTCCGGTAGAATATGATGAGGTAACACCCGATTTCTTCAAGGCACTGGTAGATACCGAGGATGAACGATTCTACAAGCATATCGGTATCGACCCTATCGGTGTGTTTGCTGCTGCCAAGGATGCACTCCTCCATCATAACGGGCGCGGTGCTTCTACCATCACACAGCAGCTGGCGAAGAACATGTTCCGTGTACGTTCGCAATATTCTACCGGTTTGCTGGGCAAGATTCCTGTACTCCGCCTGCTCATCATCAAGAGCAAGGAGTGGATCATCGCGGTTAAACTCGAAACGGTGTTCAGCAAGAAGGAAATCATCACCATGTATGCCAATACGGTAGATTTCGGTAGCAATTCCTATGGTATCAAAACCGCTGCGAAGACCTACTTCAACACCACCCCTAAGGAGTTGACCACCGGTCAGGCTGCCGTGCTCGTGGGCATGCTCAAAGCTACCACCTACTACAACCCACGCACCAACCCGGAGAACAGTTTTGCACGCCGCAACACCGTATTATATAATATGGTGACACATGGCGATCTCTCAAAAGACAGATACAATGAACTGAAAGATGAGCCTATCAAGCTCGATTTCAAGGTAGAAGAAAACTACGACGGACAGGCTAAATACTTCCGTGAGGCAGTAGCCAACTACCTGAAAGACTGGTGTAAAGACGAAGGTTACGATCTCTATACCAGCGGTTTGAAGATTTATACCACCATCGATACCCGCATGCAGAAGTATGCAGAAGATGCAGCCCGCAAGCAGATGAAACAGGTACAGCAGAACTTCAACAATCACTGGAGCATCCGCCGTACCCAGGCAGGCAAAGGCAACTGGATGGGTCAGGATCCTTGGCAGGATGAGAACCACAACGTGATACCAAACTTCATCCAGGGCATCGCCGAGCGCCAGCCATTCTACAAGGCATTGATAGCCCGCTTCCCTAACAATCCCGACTCAGTAAACTATTACTATAAGGAGTGGGTTCACCCGGTTAAGGTATTCGATTATGACAAGGGCAGCATCACGATGAACATGACATCAGAAGACTCCATCAAGTATATGACCACCTTCATGCACTGCGCCTTTGTAGCCATGGAGCCACAGACCGGAGCAGTAAAGGCATGGGTGGGCGATATCGACTTCGACCACTGGAAGTATGACAAGGTAACAGCCGAGCGCCAGCCTGGTTCTACCTTCAAGCTCTTTGTTTATACCGAGGCGATGAATCAGGGTTTAACCCCTTGTGACAAGCGTCGCGACGAATATATCTCTATGGAGGTATACGATAAGAAGAAGCACGAGATGACCACTTGGCGCCCATCCAACGCCAATGGTTCGTTCTCGGGCGACAGCATCCCATTGAAGAGTGCCTTTGCCAAGAGTAT
>OKSE01001078.1_pt1 | contig 14093 bp, 15 predicted proteins | sample 1633631 | NCBI WGS metagenome assembly OKSE01 (sample SAMEA3541555, study PRJEB24748) | human gut metagenome | biome: human gut; feature: human-associated habitat; material: faeces | place: China | collected 2012 | reverse complement strand
CGATTTAGCAGTAAATTTAGATAAAAAGAAAACAGAGTAGTCAAAAGACTACTCTCTAAATTATTGAACTTTTTCAGCTTGTACTTTTTCCATTTCCTTAAAATTAGGATATACTTCAACTGGATTTACTTTTTGACCTGCATAGGCATTTTCTAAAGAAATTTTAAATCCTGCTTCATCTTTTCCTTTAAGTTCAAATCCTAATCCTTCTTTATTTAATACATCCTTTACTAGAACTATAACTGGTTTACCATCTAAACCAACTCCAACTATTAAAGCGTCTTTATATTGAGATTCTTCAATAAATCCTAAATTAGCAACATATTTAGTAGTTTGGCCTTCTGTTACCTTTTTAAATAAGCTAGTTTCTAATAAAGAACTATTAAAATCTAATAAAGTACCAGTTACTTTAACTTCCCATTCATCAATTACTTGCCATCCTTTTTCTAATCCTGCTGCATTTTTAATTTGTCTTACTTTAGGTTTTGCTGCTATTCCTAATTTATCTTTAAAGGCTCCTAAAGCTTTATCATTCAATGATGTTATAAATTCGTCTGTTGCTGTTATATTTGAAAAGCTTCCTAAATATAAAGCTCCTTCATTAACTATTAAATCATGGTCTTTTGCTATTCCTGTTTGTAGCATATAATCAATCCCTTTCTTATTTGTAATTTCTTATCTTATACATTAAAACAGTATTAAATTTGTCTTTATCTATATAATTTGAATAATAAACATTTTCTCTTACGATCCTATCTAAATTGCTAAACTTAAAATTATTTACTAATTTATCTATTTCAAATGTTTTATTTATTATGTCAAACTGTTGCTCTATGATTCCTACAATTCTTATTACTAAAGTGATCCCTTCATAATAAGATAAGTCTTGTATATCCTCACCTATTTTTACTTCTATAGCTAAATTTTCTCCTGTAAATTTAAAAGTAGGTTCTATATAAGTAGTTGCTGTTGGTAATATTTTTTCTAATTCATCATAATATAATGTTAAATTATTCATAACTTGCACCTCTTATATGTTTAGTAAATAGATTCCCTACATTTAAAAAATCTCTCATTAAAGTGCTTCTTAAATAAGATTTGTCTTGAAATTCTACTTTTTTAGCATAGATTAAAGGTGAGCCTACTGTTACAGTTGCTTCTGAATCTGTTATTTTACATGTGCCTGTAATACTTCTTCTCAATGATCCTGTATCTACTGGAGTAACACTTTGAACATCTGCTATTAATGTTATCTTTGATTCTTTGGCTGCTGTCCTTGCTGCTTTTAAAAAAGCTTCCTTTGCTGCATCTATATTATTTTCAACATTAATCATGTATTATCACATCACTTTCAATTAATGCATAAACAGTAGATGTTAACCATTCCTTTTTATCCTCTATTCTATAAGAAATATTTTTAAATATAACAACATCATCTACATTTAAGGATTTATCACTTAACATTTGCCATTTTGCTTTAATTTCGCTTCCCCATACAGTTTTAATAGCTTTTTCTGTTATAGGTTGAATATTTACTTTTATTTCTTCATTTCTTAAATATATTTTCTTTGTTTGCATATGTTCTTTTTTTTCCGTAACTTTTGTAGTGAAAATTGAATCTCTTAAAAATCTATTACTTACTAACAATAAACTATACCTAACCTTCTTTTAGGATCTGGCAATAAGTATTTTATAGTTAAGATCAAACTTTCTAAATCTACATTATCTTTATAAGTTACAGATTCTTCTCCAATACTTTCACTCTTTATACATCCATTTATAGAAAAATATTCACTCAAGTTTTTATTTAAGATAGTAATTGCAGGTTTAAACATATTTTCAATTTTATTTTTAGGATATAAAGTAGGATTATTTAAGTAGTTATATATAAGTTCTATAGAAATTTCTTTTAATTCACTATCTGTCATATAACTTTAGCTCCTTTCATTAAATAAAATAGGATAGGAATATAAATCCTATCCTTTAATATAATTAAGCTTGTGGAGCTTCTAAAGTATATTTTAATGTAGCTGCTGCTTCTGGTCTTAATACTACTGAACCATAGTTATCTAATCCTCTTACTCCATCAGCAAAAGCATTTTGTAATCTCATAGCTTCTACTTTTTCAAAGCATCTGCCAAAACCTATAGCACTTTTATGCATTGCTAATATAGTTCCTGTAGGTAATTCTTCACATTGAACTACTTGCATTGTATTAATTAATTGACCTTCTACAATACCATTTTCTAAAACAGATGGATTTCTTGTAAATCTGTCATCTTTAGCTAATAATCCTAAAATTTCAGCGTTAACTACTACATATCTATCTTTCTTAGGAGCTTTTGATTTTGCTAAAGCTGTACCTAAATCTACTATGCTATCATAAACATTCTTAGCATTTAAAGCTACTGGAGTTTTAACTAATGATTTAGCTCCTTTTGATGCTGTAGCTAGAAAATCTGTGTCCTCGACTTCTCTTATTTTAGCTGTTTCATCTGTAACGATATCTACCATTAGATTTTTTTGAGATTGAACTTCGTCTAAATCTTCCATTGTTACAGCCCAATATTTTTTCTTATCAAATAATAATTCTACTGGTTCTGTAGCTACTTCTCCCCAATCAACGCTGCCAGTATAATCTTTTACATCAGATGTTTTTAACTTATTAAATACTACCTTTGTACCATCAGTCTTAACTGGTTTTGTTGAAATTAAATCAGCTACTGATGTTTTTCTAAATTCTGAAATTACTGCTGCTTCCCATAATACTTTTTTAAATGAATCTATTGCCATACTCTGTGGCCTCCTGTAAATTAAAATATTGTAGGCATTTTTCTTTAATGACTAATTCAACCTTTTAAAAAGTCAGTAATAATAAACTATTCCCAAAGATGGGAAATGTAAAAAAGTACATAAAAAAAACTATAAGCACTTATTACTTATAATCTTTCTTACTTTTCATTATTAAAAAATTCCATTGCATCCTCTAAAGTTAAGTTATCATTATTTAATAATCCCTCATATGTTTTAGAAACTACTGGAGTTGTTTGTATTGGTGGTTTATAACCATTATTTAATTTCTCTGACACTTGAGAATTAATATAAGTTTTTATACTATTTTCAAATAGTTCTATATTCGCTGTAGTAGTTTCTTCATCATCACCTAGTACAAAATCAATTAAATTTGATGGTATTTGTCTTTCTATTAAGGTATCTTTAAACTTAGCTACCATTTCAGCTCTAGCTTTTTCTTTTTCCATAGTATTTAATTTATCCTGTAATTCTCTTATAGCTTTAGCTTCTGGAGTTTCAGTTTCTCCAGTTCTTTTTAATATTTCTGCTTCAATAAGTTTAGGCATGGATTTTTTCTTAAAGCTCTCTATTCCTTTAGTTACTTTTCCATCAACTAAACTTTGAATATCTTTATTACTTGCAAGTAATTCATTAAAACCATTAACATCTAATGGCTTTGCAAAACCATTATTTAATATTATTTCATCTATTTCTGAATCTTCTTCAACTTCATTTATTAACTCTAAGAGTTCTTTCTTTAACATATTTCAAACCTACTTTCCCTAATTAGTTCTTTATGCCCTAATCAGTTAAATTTTTATCTTTTAGCCATTCTTCATAGCTTTTAAAATCTATATCTTGTTTAGTTATATTATCTATTCTCGTACTTGGTCTATAATCCTTATTAGGCAATAAAATATAAGTACATCTATCATTAACATGTCGTGGTAGTTCTGGCCTATTATCGTTAATACCAAATACTTTTCCATCATCAGCAGAACATTTTCCACATGTTTTATTATCCAAAGTAGCACTATATAATAAATGCTCCCCGTCATTATCAATAAAAAATTGTTCATTTGCTGAATTCTGAACTCTTGCTACTTCATTTCTTACTAATCTTGTTGAATATATTTTATTTACTTCAAAATCTCTTCTTATTTGCTTTTCAATATTATTAAGATTAATTTCACCTTTTAAAAACTTACCTACACTAGCTTTTACTTTCTTAGCTACTTCATTTTTATTTTGCCAGATTCTACTACTGTAGTTTTTTCCCTTGATGGTATGATTAAGGATTCTCTTTAAGTTTTTATTACTTATTTTCTTTAAAGTAAAATCTATTCCTAAGCTTAATAAATAACCATTGCTATTATATTTATCTTTAATTTGTTCTATTAATTCATTGGTTAAGCGTGTGTTTTCTTCCTCATATTCATCTTTGAATAAATTCTGTATCTTTTTATATAAGTCCACTTTTATTCTTTTCTCTTCTATGAGTGTTAGGTTTAAAGCATCATTCTTGATGTTATATTTAAGCATTATTTTAGCTATTTCATCTAAAATCTTTTCAGAAGCTATACCTTGATATTTTAATATCTCCATTAAAGTTTTATCACCTTTTTTATAAAGATCTTGAGCTATATTTATATAGTTTTTTACAAAAAATTGCTGTTCTTTATTAAGTTTATCAAACCCTTTAATGTCTTTATTAATTATTAGCTTGTTCATATTATTCACCACTTGCTAAACCATTTATCATATTTTCTTTTTCTTCTAATTCAGCTTTCGCTTTCTCAAGCTCTTGCTTTGGATTATTTATAAAGCTTAATTGAGCTAATCCAGTTTCGGCTGATAGTATTCCCTGTGGTACCAATTTATTTATTATGTCAGTTGTTGATGCATCATCACTTGGAACGTTAAGTGTATATTTGATTCCTACTTTACTTTTATCTAATTCTTTTCCATATAACTTATTTAAAGCTATAAACATACAGCTTAATCTATACCTTATGGCCTTTGTCATACAGTTTTGTTGGATCTTAACTTTATTTCTTAATGCAATTATTCTAGTCATAAGTGCTACACCAGATGTATTTGAACTTTGCTGCTCATTTAAGTTTATATGTTGAGATAATTGATATACTGTATCTTGTAATATAGTAAATAATTTATTATGGATCTCTGGATTTATTGATTTTACTAAATACTCTGCTTTAGCTTCTACTTCCTTAGAATCATTTATTAATAATATTCCATTATCTCTAAAGTTACCTATAATAGTTTCTGCTATTTCTTTAACTGTAGGAGCTGCTGCTTCTGGATTATCTTTTAATCCTTCTATTTCTTCTGAATCAAGTCCCATATTCTTTAGTATTAAGTAGCTTAATCTGCTATCCCCTATTTCATTAGTAAAATCAGATAAAACATTCTCAATATTATCTTGCAAATACTTCAAATCAGTAAATAATGTATTATATATTCCATCAATTAAGCTACAATATGAGATTGGACAACATCCAAAGTAATGATCTTTTTCATCAAGGATATTAAAATCCTTATCAAGTTTATAAATCTTATAACTATCAAAATACTCTATATATTCTATTTCATCTACTTTATATACATATATGGCATCTATTACTTGTCCTTCTGCATCAAGATTTACATGACAATTTAATGGATTTAGTTCTTTTATCTTAAATGCATTATTATTAATATAATAAAGCTCCATAGCTGAACCAAATACAAGTAAATTTTTCATCAATTCAGAATCAACATTACTATTGCTATTCATAACATTATTTATTATTTTAACTTCTAAATTATCTTCTGGATTTTCTATATTATTTAAAATCTCCTGTAGACTTAATTCCCTAGTATAAGTAATTGGATTTCCTGTAGCAAATGCTACTTCTTCATTTATAAATTTCTTTATGAAATTGGCCTTAATTACTCTGTTATTACCTATCTTACTTTTCTTATAAGTATTTTCTATATCTGTTTTCCCTGTGTAATAGTCCCACATCTTTTGATACTTTGAACTTAATTCATCTTGCCATTTTTTATACATGCTCTTTAGTTTCTCTAGCTCCATTTACTCACCTACTTTCTTATAGTAAATCCCTACGTAAAAATGTTACTGTAGGTTTATTTCTTATCTTTATGTTATCTAACCTGTTAACACATTCTGCTGTGATATCTGTACTATCATCATGTTGCGTATAAGCTTGTCCTTGAAAGTCTAATATTAAATCTATAAATTCCTTATTATCATCTACAAATATTACTTGTCCATTATTAACTGGATCTATAATAGTTGATATCTTTTCATCTTTATTCTTTCTCTGCATCTCATTTATAAATATAAGAGTTCGTTTCTTTAATATAGGATGCTTTGATATTAATTCTTTTATTTTAGCAACATCTGCCCCTTGATAAGTATTCTTTTCAATATAAATATGTGTTATATCTGGATAAGCTATTAATACATCAATTACCTTTTGGCAATAATCATTAAATTCTAACTTATCAAGAACTAACTCTCTCATATACTTAAATCCATTAGTAGCTAATGAACCTACTACCATTGCTGTAAAGTCAGATTTCTTTTTAGTTGTTGATGCTGGATCTATACAAAGCATTGTCTTTATAAATTTATGTTCTTCTATTTCTTCTTTACTTCTTGTTAATATAGATTTAAACCATTTCTTACCTATAGATGTAGCATCATTCATAAGTTCGCTCATAAATGACATTCTATTTTCTCAATAAGGAATAGCTAAGTCTTTAAAACAGTCCCATTTTTCCTCTCATAATACGTTAAAATGCATTTTTGCTTTATGTTCATTATAAAAATTTTCTGCGGCCTTTCTGCTGTTTTCTATAGAATCATTAAAGTATATCTTTTTACATCTACGTCATAAAGTTGAATTAAATATATCATCTACAGTTTGTCCTTCTTCTAATATAATTGCTCTCTTTAAGATAGTATGATAATCTCTATTTCTACTTAATCTACTTATTAAACAATCTAGATGTAATACAGTACCTATACTAACTATCTTAGTAGCTGATTTTATTTTCTTTCCTTTTCTATATACAGCTTTATCTCCAACCTGTTCTATTTCTTTAGTCCATCTATTATATTTTTTCTCTCTTGTTTCTTCTGTTAATATGTCTTTTTCGTCTTGATAGTCATCAGCTATCACTACTGTAGGTCTTATTCCTTTAAAATTAGCACCTCTTACAGATGATGCTGAACCTACAGCTCTTATATACATCCCATTAGCGAACTCTATTTCATTTGCATTTAGTTTAAATTTCTTTCTGTCTATAAGCTTTCCAAAGGTAAATATTATTCTTTGATTCTCATTAAATACTTTCTTTATACTATCTACAAATTGAGTAGCATCATCATCTTTCTTTGCTCCTATTAATGTAAATTTAGATTTCTTATAGCATACTAACCATATTGCGATAGCTAAATCAAATATTGTAGTCTTTGCAAATCCTCTTGGACAGATAATATTCAACTTGTCATATTCATCTTGGATAAAACACTCATTAGCTACTTTTCATAAATCATAATGATCTTTTGATAATTCTCTAGCTTGATTGCTATCTTTAACTACAAATATATCCTGTAAAAAATACAAACAAAAAAAGGCTATATCTATTTCCCCTAAAGCCTTTGCTAAAACATTAATATTATTATTTTTTAATAGCTTAATAGCTGTATCTTCTCCATAATGTATTATCAGGTATTTTTTTAATACATAAACATCATATAAATTATTATTATCAAACTCTAAATTATCATAATATATCATAATCTTGCATCAACTCCTTTCATTTGCCTAAATTTTACTAAGAAATTTTCTATAGCTTACCGCCATCTTTTATTTTTCTATCCAAAAACAGAACCACCCACCCCAACATAATAAGATGGAAAATTTAATAAAGTACCCAAAGTTCTATATAATATATATTAAGGTTTGGGTGTTTTATTATTTTTTCCACTATTACAATTATTAAGTTATTATAGTTATTTTAATGTGGAGTTTTTAAGATAATACCATTAACTCCATATTATTAGTATTAAGATTGTGGTATCTTCTTAAAATTTCTCTTATACATAAATAATATAATAACTTCGCTAAATCCACGTTTCACGAAGTTGTGTTAAGTAGTCCCTATCCATTGATATTACTAGCTTTGATAAGATTTTATACTGTTATAGTATAAAATTTATTCTCTTTTATACATTATTCATTGAATAATAATACATATAATAGTCATTTATACAGTTATCATTCATTATTTATACATTATTTATACATTATTTAGCTTTTGATGTTATATCTATAATATTATCTACCTGATTAAGTAAATCATCTATATTAACTTCTTTTTCTTCTTCTTTACCATTTGAGTTAGTCTCTATTTTAGCTGTAGCTTTTCCTAGTACATGCTCCACATAAAAACTACTGGCGTTTAACCTTACAGCATCACTTGAGCTATTTAATGCTAAATTTGATATATTATTTAAATGCAGCTCTAATTCAGTTAGCATTTTATCCATGCCTTTTGATTTTATTTCCTGTTTACGTTTGTCTAGCTCGTTATTGAATTCTTTATCTTTCAACCAATTATATATTGCTGCTCTACTTACTTTTAAAATCTTAGCTATATCAGTTATATTCTTACCTTCTATTATTAAGTCAATGCATTTTAAATGTTTCTCTGCTAATATCATTTTTATATTTACCTCCTTTGCATATTTACATTTTAAGAAACGTATTTTTTACGCTTCTTAAAATATTACTTTATATAAAAATATTAATTATATAAGTTAAAATAGCGGCCTTTTTAAAGCTATAACAAAAATTAATACATTAAAAGAAAAAATAAGAAAATACCCAAAGCTCTATAGATTATATATTAAGATTTTGGTATTATCTTAATTTTTCCTATGTAAAGTATCTAATTTATTATCGCTTTTATATTCTGGTGGATTAAGTGAAGTAACTCATTTCCCTTTTTCATTTTTTACTTTTCATTTTAAATCTTTTATTTTAGGATAATTAAAATTTAAATCTACAGTAGCTTCTTTTAATAACTTCTTCTTTAGTCTTTTATTACATAAAAAATAGATATACTTTAATTGCATACCTTTATAATGTTTAATACCATATTTATTTAACTGTTGTAATGTTGGCCTAACTGTTATTCTAGGATCATTTTCTAATCCAAATAACTTTTTAGTTTGTCTTGGATGTATCTTAATCCTATTATATAAATACATATCTGTGTTACTATAACCTGCATAATAGAAATTAGCTGCTTGATATACATAACCTGCTTTACCTAACATACCATCAGCCCATGTAAATAATACTTTAACTTCTGGATAATTTTCTTTTATATATTTAATTAATTGGCTCAACATTTGTGATTCAGAATTTTTAGGCATTAAATCCAACATACACATACGCCCAATTTCTAAATAATCCTTAGTTTCTAATGTAGGAAATATTTTTTTAATAGTATGTTTTGGTCTAGTTCCCCAACCTAAAGTTACTACTCCTACTAATGTATTATTTAAAAAGAATCCTATGTAATGTTTATTAATTTTAGGTAAAGTATTAGAATAATGGTACCTTACTATCATATCTAAAGATGCTTCTTTATCTATTTCTTTTATAGTATATTTAAACATAATATTACCATCCTATCAGCTTTTTCTACTCTTCCCTTTTGTGGGAACTGTATTATTTTATACTTTTTCTAGCTTATAATATAAAAAAGGGCAACTATAAAAGCCGCCCTAATAATATAAATAAAACAATAAAGGAGTGTTTAAATAAGTAAACAAAACTAGTTATAAACTAGAAAAAATATAAAGGAGAAATAAGAAAAGACTAGACTTTTGCACCAACTACTATAGCAGGTGTTCTAGCCTAACCTTATCCATTTCTTAATACGCTATATTAATAGTCTTTTTCTATTATTTTTAATAACTCGTTTCTTTTACTAATTATTATATTAATTATCTTATCTTTAAGAGAATAATCCAAAGAATAACCACCTTTAATATAAGAAGTTATTTCTTTTAATTCCTTAAAAAAAAATAATTCTGAATAGATTAAGTTATTAACTACATTAGTATCTATATATTCTTTTAAAGTATCAAAATTATTTATTATGTTATCTAGGATATTAACCTTATCTAATAGCTCTAATTTCTTTATATTGCTTGTACTATAATCATTAATAGCTATATGTTTTAATATTCGCTTAGATATATTTTTTTTCATCTTGTAAACTTGTGTTGTAGTTCCTATTAATCCATTATTTAAGTAACTTATTTGTTTTCTAGTTAAAAAGCTGTTACCATTTGCTTTTAATCATGTTAAAAAGCTTGTTGCATGTTCTGTATTAATATTATTTAAGTTTAATCTATCTGCTATTTCATCTTCTTTAAAGTTTCCAGTAATAACATCTTTAAAGAAGATTTCATCAACAACTTTTTTCTTTTCATCATTAGTTACTTTATATTTATCCTTAACAGCTCCTACAGCTCTTATATTTAAGTAAGTAAAATATTTAGCAGCTAATTCATTATTTTCTTTTTTAATAGCTTCTAATAATTCTTCTAAGCTTGTTTCCGTATTTGCTAAAAATACTGGAGTTACTGCTCATGTAGCTAATACTACTTCTTGTATAATATCATCTTTTTCTTTAGTAGCATTATCTACGCTTATTAATGCATTACTAACATTTTTGTATATATTATTTATTCTAGGATCTTTTATTTTTAAGTTTAAACCATCAATAAGCCCGCCTTTTTCATTTTTTTCTTTATTTCTTTCTTCTATAAATACATTTATTAATCTTTCCATTATTATTATCTCCTTTGTTTTATAATATAGTTTTGCTCTTATTTTTAATATATGCTTTATATTTAACCCAAGTCGCTTTTAATTAATTGCCTTTAAAACTTTTATAGCTTGTAGTTTTATATCTTTAGATGTATTTTTATTACCTAATATGTCAGCCATTAATTTTCCTGTTTTTTCTAGGTTCTTATTATAATTAACATTAATATTTGTAGCTGTAATATTACTTATAGCTATAGCTCCTACTGTTATTGCCATTGGTAAAAATGTTGATAGTTCCATATGTTTATATCTCCTTTAAAAATAAATATAGTGTAGGCTATTATTAACTTACACCGCCTACACTATACTATTACCTATATATTAAGCTATTTACACAGCTCTTTCTCTAATACAAAAAAATATTTTGCCTTCTTCATAATTTTCTATAATATAGTTGGTATCGCACATTTTTAAGTGAAATTTCCTATCATCTACCCCATAATAATTAGCTAATGCGTCAAAAAAACTTTTATGGAAGTTACTACAATCAAATTTTTCCTTATGGTTAAAATAAAGGAATATATCTATATCTTTACTTAAATCTATATTTAATTCTTTTTGTTTATCCATTTCTGTTTTAAAATTGTCTAATCATTTTTTATATGCTTTGGTCTTAGTAAGTAATGGCTTTCCGTTGTAATCTGTTCTTATTATTCCATACTCTGTTATGTTTGGCTGATACATGCTGTTAACGCTAAATCCATGTAAGTTTAAGCATTTATATTCTTCTACATCTGGCTCTAATTGCCCTATATAAACATATGCTTCATTAAGCTTTTTATTTTTATGTGCTAACCTTGCCCCGTAACTTCTATTGCTTCTTTCTGTTATTTTCTTTTGTACCTTTTCTATTTCTTCTGCTACCATTAAAGCTAATGCTGTAGAACCATTATTTAAAGCTATTGATTTTCTCTCTTTTAAAGCCTCTACTATCTCTTTTTCTATCTTAATTCTATCTGTAGCTGGTTTCTTACTGTAATAATCCATGCATTCTACATATGCTTCTCATATCATTTCTACTGGAGTATTATTTAAAAATGTATTCTTTCTAAAAGATGGTGTAGCATATTTTATTAATAATTCCTGCTGCTTATCTGTTATAGTTTCTTCTACATAAGCTCCATTTTTTCTTATACTAGGTAATACTTCTTTACTTAGTCATTTTCTAAAGCTTTTACATTTATCTGTTTTAGCTTCAAACATAAAATCATACAGCATTTCTTCGCTTAAATATTGTTGTCCATTGTGGACAACTGGCTCTATATCAGCATTTTCTATAGTTTTATCTACTCTTTCTTTTCTAACATATTCTTTTCCTTTAGCTATTTTTACATATCCTAAAGCTTGGCCTACTCCGTAAAGTTCAAATAACGGTTCGTTTTCTTCTCCTGTTATAATGTTAATGTTCTTTCCTTCAAATATTACTAATTTATTCATTGTTCATTTCTCCTTTTTCTTATAAAAATATTTAGCATGTTTACATTAAAATATTACCTACTTATATAAGCATATTAATATAGTTAACAAAAATATTTTTATGTATAACATCCCTTATATTTAATATATGGATCATGTATATTAAATTTCATTTTTTATAAAAAAAGTAAAAAAATAAACCAGATATTAATATACCTAGTTTATTTAACAATATTAAATTATGCAGCATTTTTATTATACAATTGGCATCCTTTTAATGGATAATTACTAAATAAGTGTACTGTAGCATTGGTTCTTAAAGTTCTAGCTCTCCCTACAGCCTGTATTAATTCACTTTCTATAAAATAACTTTGTATTTCTCTTAATAGCTCAACGTTCTGGCCGCATCCGTCCCCAAAGGTATTTAAACTAAATTCAAATCCGTTTCTTTTTACATTTATAAAGTTAAAAGAATTATCTTCTATTAATATATCTATTTTTAATAATTTAGCCATTAATATATAACTTCTAGCAGCAACATGTGGAGTTCCTGCTACTATTAGATCTTCCCCTTTATATTTATCTATTCCTGCACAGTTTCCAAAGTGTGCTATAGTGTTAAAACCTTCTTTTTTAAAGTTATGTTCTTTATTTGCAAACGTAATTATATTATCAACTTCTGGAGCTTCTTTTCTAATTATTTCTATGTGTTTTTCCATATTATTATTTAATCCAGTTCTACTAAAGCTTTTATAATGTAATATAGTTTGTCCTTTTTCTTCTACTAAGCCTAAATCTTTAACAATTACGTTTCTATTTTTAAAAGCTTCTTTATAAACTTCTACATTAGCTGTAGCACTTAATATAATACATCTCTTATTAGGTAAATCTTTTATATAAGCGCCTAATACTTCCCCGTTATTATTAGCTTTAAAATATCTACATTTAAGTAATTGTTGTATATCAATTTTTATATTAGGATTTAATAAATTATTATGGTTATTAATTAAATATAATTGCTTTATTTCTTTTAAATTAACACATGTAATATTATTCTCTACTATAGCATCTGGCGTAATTCTTGCATTTGTTGCCAAAGTAGAAACGTGCTTTAATGTTGCTGCTAAATTGTTTAATCCTAACTTTTCAGCTTCAACTATAGCATTATTTAGCTCTTTAAAGTCTACATCAATTGTTTTAAAACATGTATTATAAAATACATCTTCATCAAAAATATATTTTTTTACATTCTTGTTATTTAATAACAAAGCTTTATGGTGTGTGCATAGTATAACTTTATCTGTTTTTTGTACTTCCGCATTTAATGCTTTATAAACATTTATAGATTCTAAATCTTTTAAAAATTTATTATCTGTTATATTTACAGCACATACTTTTAAATACGTATCTAAATATGCATTTGCTCCTCTATAATCTCCTATAGTTTGTAAAGTCTTAAATACTTCTAAAACTTCTTTATCATTTAAGCTTAATCCCTTGCAATATAAAGCATCTAGGTTTAATCTTTCTTGTATATCTTCCCCTAATTTATGGCTAGGGTACGCTATACAAGTGTTCTCTAATAAGTCTTTTAATTCTCCTAAAGCTGTAGTTTTTCCTATCCCTGTAGGGGCTTTTATAATAACTATATCGTTGTTATTGTCATTTTTTAAAGCAGTATTTTCAGCCAGTTCTGCTTTGAGCGGCTGCTGCAATCCACCGGCCGTACCAGTCTGGCCATGTGCACCCAGCTGTTGGGCGCCATCATCAACATCGTCATGGACCCCATTCTGATCTTTGGACTGTGCGGCGCACCCCGGATGGGCGTGGCCGGCGCTGCTGTGGCCACCGTTGTTGGACAGATCGTGGCGGCGATCGTGGGCCTGATCGTGAATATCAAGTGCAACCACGACATTCACATCCACCGGAAGAACATCCGCT
>OKSE01001077.1_pt1 | contig 14102 bp, 8 predicted proteins | sample 1633631 | NCBI WGS metagenome assembly OKSE01 (sample SAMEA3541555, study PRJEB24748) | human gut metagenome | biome: human gut; feature: human-associated habitat; material: faeces | place: China | collected 2012 | reverse complement strand
CTTCCGATCTAATCGATTGATATACTCCTTCATTCGGAATCAGCCTCCGCTTTGATTTTATCTAAATGCTCTTTCATCTTTTTCTCGTAACCGATTTCTGTCATTTCATAAAAACGACTGTCTTTTAATGCATCCGGCAGATACTGCTGTCTGACATAGTGGTTCTTATAATCATGTGCATACAGATACCCTGCACCGTGACCTAGCTTTGCCGCACTCTTATAGTGGGCATCCTGCAAATGTGCCGGAATTGGAGCAGTCTTTTGTGTTTTTACCACTTCCATTGCCTTATCAACTGCCATATAAGCCGCATTGCTTTTCGGTGCGCATGCCACATACAACGCCGCCTGTGAAAGCGTAATCCGTGCTTCCGGCATACCGAGCCGCTCAACCGCCTGCGCCGCCGCCGAAGCAACCACCAATGCCTGCGGGTCTGCATTGCCCACATCTTCACTCGCACAGATTAAAATCCGCCTTGCAATAAACCGCACATCCTCCCCGGCATATAACATTCTTGCCAGATAATAGGCGGTGGCATCCGGGTCTGAGCCGCGCATACTCTTAATAAATGCTGAAATTGTATCATAGTGGTTATCACCTGTTTTATCATAGCGGATCACACGCTTCTGGATACATTCCTGTGCTGTTGCAAGATCTATATGTATAACTCCATCATCTGATCTGTCTGTTGTGAGTATTCCAAGTTCAATGGCATTAAGTGCATTTCTCGCATCTCCGTTGGATATATCTGCAAGGAATTCCAGTGCATCATCGTCTATTGCTGCATTGTAGCTTCCCATGCCCTTCTTCTCATCATACACAGCACGCTTTATTATTGTCTTGATATCTTCTTTCTCTAGTGGTTTTAATTCAAATATTATTGACCTTGATATTAAAGCTCCATTTACTTCAAAGTACGGATTCTCTGTCGTTGCACCAATAAGAATTATTGTTCCATCCTCAACAAATGGAAGCAGATAATCCTGCTGTCCCTTATTAAAGCGGTGAATCTCGTCTACGAAAAGAATGGTCTTTCTTCCATACATTCCAAGATTGTCTTTCGCCTTGGCAACAACCTCTTCCATATCCTTCTTTCCGGCAACTGTGGCATTAACCTGATTAAACTCTGCACTTGTTGTATTAGCAATTATTCTAGCTAAAGTTGTCTTTCCTGTTCCAGGTGGACCATAAAATATTACTGAGCTAAGCTTATCTGCCTTAATTGCCCTGTAAAGCAGTTTGTCCTTTCCGATTATATGAGACTGTCCTACCATTTCATCGAGTGTTTCCGGTCTTAATCTCATAGCCAATGGAGATTCTGTATTCTTATTGTTTTCACGCATATATTCAAATAAATCCATAACTTATACCTGTTTTAATACATTTGCAATTATCTTAGTTCTGTTCCAAGCCACAATCTTTCAACGTAGCCTATATTGCTGATATCATTTCCCTTCAGTGTATTAGAATAAAGAATATTATCAGCATCATACGCATAGATTCGGTTCTTGTAAAAATATGTTCCCTCTGTATCTGTAACTGCATCTGATTCCAGAATTGCAACAGCTTTGCTCTTAATGTTATCCATATAGTACTGCCTGCCGCCTGAAACATATGTTAAAGCCTTACTTTTATTATACACTTTAGATAATGAACCTGCATTAACATCTGACGCAATGTCTGTAATCTTGTTGTTATCAACTACTCGAAGCTGTCCTTTCGCATTAACATACACTATCTGACCATCTGATGAATTATATATGTAATTCTTTTCCTTAGTCATAGAATCAACATCCACATACTCACTCACTTTAGTTTCTCTGATAAGTGCTGATGTCATTGATGTACCTGAAATTCTGTATATAAGCGAATTGTCTCTATCAAATACATAATCTGCATCATTGTCTGTCTTCCTGTCTATCTTATACGCAGATGCATCTTTGCATGAGTAATAATATACTCCATCACTCTTAGAATACAGCAATGTATCCACATCTTTTCTTGTATTAAGGCTGTCTGCATTCGCTGTATACACACCTGTCATGTTCTCTGACACCGGCCATAACTGCATAACTGCATCTGCAACTGAAACCGGCTTTTCTTTTTTTTCATAATCATATGTATACAATGAGCCTGCATTAGTAAGACATACTATCAGGTGCTTTGACTCATACACATATGCCTTATTAAGATTACCCTCTATAAGAGTTGTCTGTGCCTCAGGCTGTTTCTTAACTTCTTTGACTCTGCTCATGGCGAGGCTTGTTCCATTAGTAGAACCCTCGTCATTAATAATATTAATATTCGTGTATATAACAAGACCGTCATCAGAGATATACATAATCTCTTTCTGCAGATTATCTTCTGACACAAGAACACATTCGTCCTTACTCCATATGTACATTGAATATCTGCCAGACGAGTTGGACTCATCATATGTTACCGTAACAAAATACTTTCCATTGTCACTCGCAACGCTTAAGATATTCTTACCTGAATCTATCTGTTCCGGCCACTGTGCTGTATAGAAAGTCTTACTGTCTGCCGCAAATATTGCATCACTTTCATCACACACATAATTGCTGTCCAGCCCTGCTATATCATATATCTTTCCGTTGTAGCTTACATAAAGAGCATAATTCTTCTTAGTTGCAAGCTTGTATATTCCAAATGCTGCGACACCAATAAGCACTACTGCTATCAGCGCTGCCGCTATCATTTTCATTCTTTTGTTTACTTTATGTCGTGCAATTCTTATCTGTGGCTTTTCCTGATTACCATTCCTGTTGCCACCTGTTTTTCCGCTACTTTGTCCCTGCTTTCTGCTGTCCGCTTTGCTTCTGTTCTGACTCTGCTTCTTACTTTCTGTCTTGTTTCTGCTCTGCTTCTTTATCGCCTGCACGCGTTTTGCTAATGCCTGTCCATAGTCACTCTGTGATTCCTCTTTTTTATCAGAAGAAGCAGACCTCTCTTTCAAAGCCTGCTTCTCCTCATATGCTTTTCTTCTGGCAAGATAATCACTGTTGTTAACTAATATAACAGGTCCATCACATCTTGGGCACTGACTGCCCTCATATTCCTGACCACATTTAGTACACAGCATAATTCTTTCCTTTTAATTATCGATTTAAATTCCGTTCTTTTATTAATTAAAATCTGAACTTATCTTCAAAATACGCCTTAAGATCTGCTATCTTTATTCTTTCCTGTTGCATTGTATCTCTGTCTCTTACAGTTACAGCACCATCTTCTTCTGAATCAAAATCATATGTGATACAGAATGGAGTACCAATCTCATCCTGTCTTCTGTATCTCTTTCCAATATTACCTCTGTCATCAAACTCACAATTGTAATACTTAGAAAGTTCTGCATACACCTTTTCTGCACCTTCATTTAACTTCTTAGAAAGTGGAAGAATACCTATCTTAACTGGTGCTAATGCTGGGTGGAAATGAAGAACTGTTCTTACATCTCCTCCTTCAAGCTCTTCCTCATCGTAAGCTGAGCAAAGGAATGCTAATGTTACACGGTCCGCACCAAGTGAAGGCTCGATAACATATGGTATATACTTCTCCTTAGCTTCATCATCAAAGTATGACATATCTTCACCAGATACTGTCTGATGCTGTGTAAGATCATAATCTGTTCTGTCAGCGATACCCCAGAGCTCGCCCCATCCGAATGGGAAGAGGAATTCGATATCTGTTGTTCCCTTAGAGTAAAAGCAGAGTTCTTCTGGTGAATGATCTCTTGCTCTCATCTCATCTTCTTTCATTCCTAATGCCTTAAGCCAGTCGATACAGTACTGTCTCCAGTATGTGAACCACTCAAGATCTGTTCCAGGCTTGCAGAAGAACTCTAATTCCATCTGCTCGAACTCTCTTGTTCTGAATGTGAAGTTACCTGGTGTAATCTCATTACGGAATGACTTACCAATCTGTCCGATACCAAAAGGTACTTTCTTTCTTGATGTTCTCTGAACATTCTTGAAGTTAACGAAGATACCCTGAGCTGTCTCTGGTCTTAAATATACTGTGTTCTTGGCATCCTCAGTTACACCCTGGAATGTCTTAAACATAAGGTTAAACTGTCTTATATCTGTGAAGTTATGCTTTCCACATGAAGGACAGCAGATATTCTTCTCATCGATGAAATTCTTCATCTGCTCCTGTGTCCATCCATCAACTGAACCGCCGAGATCATATGAATTCTCGTCTGCCCAGTCTTCTATAAGTTTATCTGCTCTGAATCTCTCATGACATTCCTTGCAGTCCATTAATGGATCAGAAAATCCACCAAGATGACCTGATGCTACCCAAGTCTGAGGGTTCATAAGAATTGCACAGTCAACTCCTACATTGTATGGGCTTTCCTGTACGAACTTCTGCCACCATGCCTTCTTAACATTGTTCTTTAACTCAACACCAAGGTTACCATAATCCCAGGTATTAGCTAATCCGCCATAGATTTCAGAACCTGGGTAAACAAATCCTCTTGCCTTAGCTAAAGAAACAATTTTCTCCATTGTCTTTTCCATAATAATATAATCCTCCTAAAGGCAACAGCCTGACTACATCGAACTGCATCGGCTGCTACATAATCTTAATCATTTTATAACATTTAGTGCTGATTAGCAAGAGGGATGATGTCTTAATCCTCCCAAGCTCAATATACATTCACACTTAAATATCACATCGTATAATTTTTAATGCATTACCAACATATATGTAATTAAAAAAGCATGAGAAAAGCCAGATATATAACAACTTCTGTTATTATACATCCGGCTTATATTATGCATTAATCAATAGTGTTCTTTTTCTTCTTATCTTCATGTATAACAAATACAATTCCTGCTAATGCCATAAACAACATTATACTATAACCTGCTACATTATACATATCAGCTGTCTTTACACTATCTTCTGCCTGTTCCTTATCACCTGAAATGGTTTCATCGCTTTTCTTATTATCATCATCCGTATCCGGCATTGGTGTTGGATCTGGTGCTGGATCTGGCGTTGGTGTCGGATCTGGCGTTGGTGTTGGTCCTGGCGTTGGTGTTGGTCCTGGCGCCGGATTATCACTCTTATTAAGCTCTTCATTTTTTGCACTAATAGCACTTAAAAGACTCTGACCTTTTGTTGTCCAGTAAACTGCATCAACTGTAAAACTGCCATCTGAATCTGCTGCTTTTGCTGTAAGTGTTCCATTTTTATCAACAACAAATACCTGCTGTCCATCTGGATTAACGCCCGCTACCCTTGATGGTGCTTTGACAGCTTTTGAGAGTGATATATTCATATTCTGAATCTGTTGTGCAAAAAGTTCTGCTGTTATAAAACCACCAAGCTTATTGCTATGTGTGCTATCTCCTGCTGACATAACCTGCATACCATTAACAGATTTGCCATTAGCTGCCTTTTCATCTGCTTTGTATGCTTCCTCATACATATTTTTTGTTATCTCAAATCCATCAATAAGCAACACATTCTGTTCCTTTGCAAGCTGTTTAACCGCCTCAACATAGGCGTTATTTTCTGTTACCAGTGTTCCTGTTGTTGTATCTGTTGAATCATGATGTGGTCTGATAGCTCCATCATTTGTATAATAAAGTCTTGATACTGGTGTTACAAGAACCGGTATAGCTCCTACTTCTCTCGCTGTCTCGATATACTGTGTAAGATACCACTTATAAGTACCACCACAATCATACGAATAAAAGCTGTCACCATACTTTGAAGCAAGCGATGATGGTGTTGCCACTTTAGTTCCTGCTGTTACCGGATATATTCCGTTAGCATCTGGTTCTCCAAGTGGTACATATCTATCTTCAAGATATCCTTTTCCATTAGCGCAATCATTGTGACCAAACTGTATAAACAGATAATCGCCTTCTTTAATATTGGCTTTTATCTTATCTAATGATCCTTCATTAATAAAGTTACGGCTGCTTCTTCCTCCATTAGCATAGTTCTGTACCTTAACCTTTGAAGAGTCAAAGAATGCCTGTAAATATTCACCCCATGAACCTTCTGCCTGAGCCTTGCCACTCATATACATACCTGATGCTGAATAATCCTTAACTGTTGAATCACCTGCTAAAAATACATTTACTCCATCTCCAAGTTCTATATCTGTTGAACCCGTTGGATCTTCATATCCTTCCCTTACATATGCATCTGCTTTATAACTTACCGCTTCAGACTTTATTCCGCTTATGTTTTCAGGTACAACTTCAACTTCAATATACTTTCCAATTGCATCTTTTGTGATTTTATATGTATTGTCTACATTGGCGCTTGTTGCTTTTACAAGAGTCCTGTTTCCATCATTATCAACAATATACCAACGGATTACTGATGCATCAGATGCATCATTTGCATTGCCAAGTGAGTATACTACAGTAAGAGTATGTCCTGGATATGGCGCATTGATATCTCCATTATCAACAAGATATGGTGTTTTTTCAAATATCACTGTGCTCTCATCAGCAACATAATCCGAAGGTGTCCAGCCAGAAAGATAATCATTCACAACATCTTTCTTTGCAACGCTGTCATCTGTCACAACTCCTGTAATTCTCTTAGACATATCAACTGCTGTTCCATCTGTGTAAACAGAATTATATTCTTTATAGTTTGCCTTTTCTGGTTTGTTACCAGACATATCAAACCATCCTTCATCTTTTATGTAACTGCCATTTATCTTAGTATTAAGGAATGTTACTCTCGCATCCTGTCCCCAAGGTCTTCCAAGATATCCCGCATTTACCTCAAGTTCATCGTTTCCTGTTATAGTACAGTTTCTAAACACATATCCTGTCTTAGTTGCTGCTGTTGGCTTGTGTGCTGTAATATATCCGCCAACAGAACCTGTACTATAACCAAAGAATCTAAGCTCACATCCGTCAAATACTGCATTGCCATCACCAAATATGTAATCTGTATTACCTTCTATGCGACAGTTCTTAAAATACATATTAGTTGCAGAATTACCAGTATATAATGTATCCTGGCTTCCAAGGAATGCACAATCTGTAAATTCTACCTTATCAGCTTCTATAGCCATTGCTGTTGCTCTTTCAGTTGCTGCTTTTGATGTAACATCTGTTGAGTAATTTCTTTCTGGAAGCTTCGTATCAGTTGGACTTACACCATCTTCTATTTCTTCATCTGTTATATATCGATTAAAAGAAGCTTCAAATGTAATTCCATCAGCACTAAAACCAGTTGCTGTATTTTTAAGCAATACTGAACATCCCCACTTTGAAGCAGCAGCTTTATCATACTTATCATATGCATTTTCAGCATTATAATAACCGGTTGAATCTATGCTGTAATACTCATATCCAATTCCATAATACCATGTAAGAAGTACCTCTTTACCTGATGACTTTTCATCATTAACAAGTCTTACATAAGGAGTTGATATAACAACCTGTTCTCTGTATGTACCAGGAGCAATATGTACAGTAACTCCGTTCTTTTCATCCGGAGCTGGTGTCATTGCCGATATTGCTGATACTGCCTCTTTTACTGTATTAAAATTAATATTTCCTTTTTCTTCATATCCAACATATATATCAGATACTCTTTCAACCTGCTCTTTATCCTTGGTAGATACCATTAAAATATCTTTAGTCACATCAGCATCACTTACTACTATATGTGTTGTTGTTCTATATCCATCAGCAACAGCTTCGATTGAATATGAACCATTTCTTAACATAACTTCATATCCATCTGTCGTTACTTTTCCTGTATATATATACTTATCATCCACATTCGTAAACTTAACATCTGTAACAGCTGTATTACCATCAAGTCCTGCAAACTTTCCTGATGCCTTATATAACCTTCTGGCAGAAACTTCAATATCTCTGGAATAGCTTACCTGACTTATTATCTCGCCTCCGCTTAAAACTTCATAATCATTAACTCCGATAAGTTCAACTGTATACTTGACATCAGGTTCAAGTGTAGCTGTAAATGCCTTTTCAGAATCAAGCTTAAGAATCACATCATCTGCTAATGAAGATGAATCAGCCACAAGTCTGACTGATAAATTAGATGTATCATAGTCAGCAGCAAAGCCTGTAACCTTTCCTGTGTATGTATACACTTTCTTCTCTTCTATGCTTAATGTAACCCCAGACTTTCCTGTAAGAGCTTCATCTACTGTTGTCGAAATATTCTTTGTAGCATTCGAAAATCCATATCCTGCTACTCCTGATAATACTGCTGTATAATTACAGCCTGCTGCAAGTGTAGCTGTAAATGTATTTCCCTTTATATCTGCATCATATGTAATACCATTAGCCTCATCCTTAAACATAACCTTATAGCCGCTCAGCTGTGCGCCATCTATTGTTCCACTTACTGCAACTCCAGGTATCCTGACAATTCTGTTATATATAGGTTTTCCTGCTGCTGCATCTGTATACACCTTATATGAGCCACTATACTTAGCCACAAATTCATATTTAGTACCTTTGTTAGTAAAGCTGGCTTTTTCTACCTGTTCATTATCTTGACCAAGATATTTAAAAACAAGTGTTCCTGTAGCAGCATTGCTTGATGCCATGTATACAACTATCTTATCTCCTGCTATTACATTGTTAATGGTAACATTTCTTCTTGTCTCTCCTCCTGTACCATTACAGTAATACATACCACCCGCTGTATATCCATCATCATATGCTGTTGTTGCTAAAGCATTGGTTCCATAGTTTTTGCTTGATGTTGAGAACAATCTGTCATTGGCTATATGATTAATAGTAAGATCACCAAATGTTGTCTCTCCAGCAACAAATTTTCCAGCTTGGGATACATTGGCACAACTATCCCAATCAGAAACAGTAATATTATTATTATATTTACTATTATCTGCTTCCTGTACTGCACCCATATCCCATACGTCAATCTTTCTTTTTGACGCATCTGATCCTGCTGCAAATGCAGCCACATCTATGCTTGTTACAAGCATAAGAACTGCACATAAAAGACCGCTAAGACGTCTTTTAGTTATTCTGCGCATATTGACCTCCCTCTGCCGTTAAAAGGCATCACTATATTATATATTTGCATGAATATCAATATTTTTTCAAAAACATTTAATATTCATAATGCAATTATATAGTATGAACCAATGTCAAGGTCAATATTTTCAATGTATTCAACAAAAAATTGTTTTTATATATGTACATAGCGCATTATAAAACCGCTGCCATCAATCCTCCCAAGGACGAATCCTGTAAGCAGCCCCTATCTCATCACATAGCTTCTGGCACTCTGCCTCTTCCTCGTGAGATATGGTTGTGTCAACTGTTGTAAGAACAACATTAGGGATATACCTGGTACATTCCTTTGCGAAGCTTATCATTTCATCAAATGATTTTTCGCCGAACTTACTTCTTACAAGTGCATTGTATTCATCTTTGTGTGGATTGTTAAGACTGATTGATATTGTGTCAATCAAGCCTTCCATCTCTGGCACAATGTCTCTGCCATTAACAAGATTTCCAACTCCGTTAGTATTGATTCTTGTCTTCTTGCCATATGTTTTCTTGACATACTCAGCAACCTTGATAAGAACATCGAATCTTTCTGTCGGTTCTCCGAATCCGCAGAATACAACTTCTTCGTACTCATCCATATTGAATCTGGCAAACTCAGCAATAACCTCATCATATGATGGTTCTCTCTCAAGCCATAGTCTGCCTGACTCTCCGATTCTGTCCATTGTCTGTCTCAGGCAGAAAGTACATGAATAGGGACATTTGTTAGTCAAATTAACATATAAATTATTATGCACCTTATATAATATTTCCATTATAATTCTTCTCCTTTTTATTTTAACGTAGTCAGCAGCTCTTCAAACGGCACACCGTCTGTCAGAGGAATATCCATCTCTATAGCCTTGAGTATGCATTTTTTTATAAATGTAGATGCTTTTCTTACTGACTCATGAAAATTCACACCATTTACAGCATCTGCAGCTATTATAGATGCAAATATATCTCCTGTTCCGGAGCGCTGTGTTCCGACTTTCATAGTCTTAATAAGATAGTCTTCCCTGTTCTTTTCGTAACAGTAATTACCAATATAATGGCCCCGCTGGATTCCTGTAATAACAATCTTAGATGGTCCCATTGCAACAAGCTTCATCGCAATTTTTTTAAGCTCATCATTGGAATAATCCGGTCTGTATGGTTCGTCAGTTATAATACATGCTTCTGTGAGGTTTGGAGTAAGAATATCTGCATATTTTACAAGCTTCTTCATCTCCTGGCATGTCTCATCAGTATATGTCGGATACAGATTTCCGTAATCACCCATAACCGGGTCGATAACAACAATATTATCTTCGGTCTTGAAATTCTTGAAAAATTCTTCAACAATTGCAATCTGATTATGTGAACCTAAGAACCCTGTTACAATTCCATCGAATTTAAGGTTTAACTTCTTCCACTCTGCCATATAAGGCGGCATATTCTCTGTGAAATCTTTAAAATAAAAGCTGTCAAAACCTGTATGATTAGAAAATATCGATGTAGGCATTGGACAGCACTGAATCTTCATTGCTGATATAACAGGCAGCTCAACTGCAATAGAACATCTTCCAAAACCAGAATAATCATTAATTGCTGCTATTTTCTTCTGGTTATTATGAGACACATTTTTATCCGGCATATTGTCTCTCCTTTCGTCTGAATGTTACATAAAATCTTTACCCCTTAATATACAAAAAACTGGCATATGATAACATAGCCAGTTTATGTAATATTTATATGGTCAGATTAAGCATTTCCTTCGACTTAAATTCTTTATCGAATACAATGCTTTCCAGCCTGTTTACCACAAGCCTTAATTCTTCCTGGACTTCTTTGGTAACGGTGAATGAATACAGCCTGTTAAGCTGTGTTGTAACAATATACTGGAGTGTATATACCGTTGAGCCCGAAAGTGTAATTCCATCATATACATTTGTGGCACAATTCTTACAGCATAGTCCGTTTCTTGAATATGAATATACATACAGATTGTCTTCTCTTCCGCATTCGTGACATGTGAAGAAATCCGGACATTCACCGTTGACTGCAATCATTCTTATCTCGTATATGAATCTTATAAGTTCATGGCTTACAGCACCTCTGCCCAATGCCTTTAGAGTGATATAAAGCAGATTAATCATTTCTGATGCATCAAGATTCTCCCTGCCATAATAATCTGCAATCTCAGCAAAATAGCAGGCATAGCACACGGCATTAAGGTCATTTACCACATTTTCAAAGTACTCCTTAGCCGATGCTTTATACATCGTATATGATTCGCGTCCACGATACACCTCAAATGTTCCGAATATAAAGCTTCTCGTAACACCAATCAATGCGCTGTTAGGCTTTCTCGCACCTTTCGCAAATACCGTTATCTTGCCATACTCCTTAGTCAGTATAACCAGTCTTCTGTCATATTCCCCGACAGGCATGGCGGAAAGTATCATGCCTGTAACAGTAGTAACCTCCGCCATCGCACCCTCCTGTCATGTATATTATTTGTCCTTCTTCTTGTCATATCCGAAGTTCTTAAGAAGAATATCACTGTCGCGCCATTCCTTCTTAACTTTTACCCATAGCTTAAGATTAACCTTCATGTCAAGCTGCTTCTCAATCTCATATCTTGCATTAGTTCCGATTTTCTTAAGCATTTCGCCGCCCTTGCCAATAATAATTCCTTTGTGAGAATCTCTTTCGCATATGATAGTAGCGTCGATATCTGTTATAGGACCTCTTGCATTTCTTCTTTCCTTGAAGCTGTCAATAACAACCGCGATTCCGTGTGGAATCTCATCATTTAATGCATGAAGTGCCTTCTCTCTTATAAGCTCTGCAACAATCTGCTTCATTGGCTGGTCTGTTACTGTATCTTCATCATAGTACATCGGACCATAATCAAGATGTGAGAATATAACATCAAGCAGGTCGTCAACATTATTGCCGTTTCTTGCGCACACAGGAACAATATCAACAAAATCAAGTTCCTTTCTGTAGCAGTCAATAACCGGTAGAATCTCCTCTTTCTTAATTGTGTCAGTCTTATTGATAACAAGAACTATAGGAGTCTTACACTCTTTAAGCTTCTCAACGATATGCTCCTCGGCAGCTCCAAGATGTGTTGTAGGCTCAACAAGCCAGCATATAAGGTCAACCTCACTGATTGTCTTCTCTGCCGCACCAACCATGTATTCACCAAGCTTGTTCTTAGCCTTGTGGATACCCGGAGTATCAACGAAAACAATCTGTCCTCGCTCATCAGTGTATACAGTCTGTATTCTGTTTCTTGTAGTCTGAGGCTTGTTAGAAGTAATCGCAATCTTCTGTCCGATTATCTGATTCATAAGTGTTGACTTACCAACATTAGGTCTTCCTATAAATGTTACAAAGCCTGTCTTAGTTCTTGTGTTCTCTGCCTTAGCACCCCCGGTAATTCCACTGGCTGCAAGCATCTCATCTAAATTCATACATTCTTCCTTTCTATTATCCCTGCACCTTGATAAGTGGCTGTATCTTATCAAAAAGCTCACTCTCTTTATTGATTTCCTTGCTGCTTCCCACAACGCAGAAATAATTCTCATCCATTGCACATCTTACAAGTGGAGCAAGCTCTCTTATTCTTTCTACATTACAGTCAAGAACCTGACCTCTTTCTTTCTTGAGTGATTCATAATCTGTGTTACAGATGTATGCACCAAATGATCTTGTTCCCTTTGCTGCCGGATTCATAGGTGTATCTATATCACCGATTGTTCCTATTATGAACTTGACCATATCCCTGTCGCTTACATCAAAATGTTCAAGATAGTCTGCTGCATTTTCATATATATCGTTAGTCTTTCTTAAGTTAGGGTCTCTGTAAGAAACCATATACATGTCACCGTTTCTGTAAGAACCGCTCATGCAGCCGTATGCGCCGCCTTTAACTCTTACATTAATCCAGAGATAATCATACGAGAATATAACCTTAAGCACTCTTAATGCTCCTGTGTATTCATATCCTCCATCCCTGAAATTGCCACATCTTGCAACATACTGAACCTGTGAAGCTGAAGTATATCCTGTCTTGACATTTGCAGGTGTGTACTTTCTTTCGCATGCTGGCATGTCCGATTTTTTCAATTCTCCCGCATACTTTCCGAAGGCAGGTGCAAATGCATCATATCCTTTATCATCAGCAGTAAAGCTGACAATAATATTCTCTTTGTGGAATATATAATCGACAAGTTTGCTTAACTTATCTGAGATATCTTCCTTAAGCTCATCAAACTGTGAGTCAAGCTTCTGTATAAGCTCATAGAACCCATATCCTCTCATCTCGTTAGAATAATATGCATTTCTTGAGAACTGTGCCATACCTGCAAGCATTGCTGTTGAATGTCCTGCACTTGTCATTGTGCTTTCCATTCTTGACTTAAGCTTCGCAATTATCTCTTTAAGTCTCTTATAATCTGAGAACTTTGTCTTATATATAATTTCATTCATCATATCAAGGACGAACTGGATATTGTCATAGAGAACCTTACCCTTAACCTCATACATGATAGTACATTTGTCAAAATCCTTATTATCTGTGTATATGGCAGCATCAGTTGAGATTCCACCACAGTTAATATTGATTTCATTTGTCAGCTCTGTATATGTGTACTTTTCAGTATCCATAAGTCCAAGAACCGAGCTTAAAAGTCCGATATATGGAAGCAGTTCATCAGGCACATTCTTACAGTCGTAGCACATCATTATATATGCAATTCCATTAGTGAACATATTGTGGTGGATTACATCAACACCACCAGTCTTCTTAGGGTCAATATATAACTTAGCCGGCTCTCTTGTGATATCCTTTAACTCAAGCTGTGGAATCTTCTCAAGATCCTTCTGGCTTGAAGGTGTATCCTGATATTCCTTTAATGCCTTTGTCTGCTTAACAAGCTCTTCCAGTTCTTCCTTGGAAAGTGTTGCCTTATACTTTGCAAGCTGCTCTGCTTCCTTTGCTTCCTTCTCCTCTGCAAGTCCATGCTTTGGAACAAGGCTTAACACTACCTC
>OKSE01001076.1_pt1 | contig 14114 bp, 10 predicted proteins | sample 1633631 | NCBI WGS metagenome assembly OKSE01 (sample SAMEA3541555, study PRJEB24748) | human gut metagenome | biome: human gut; feature: human-associated habitat; material: faeces | place: China | collected 2012 | reverse complement strand
TTTAAATTTATTTAGAAGAAACAATGAGTTTTTAAATAGATATAAAAAATCTAAGGATTTAGGCTAAGATTTGTCAAATGAAAATGTTTTGAAGTGATTTTTAAGAGGTGTATAATAATATTAAATATTTAATAAAACAAAGTTTAATATGTTTTATTAAGGAGGGTATAAATATGGGAAACTTTTTTTTAGAAAGTGATTTTAGAGCTTTTGATATAGACAAATCAAGAAGTAGAGATAAGGTAATATTAGAAAGAAGAAGAGTTGCTGCTGAGAAATTAAGAGAATTAAATAATTTAGGACTTTTTGAGTTTATGAATTCTAAGGGGTTAAGCTCTCATTGGGAAAAGCAATATATAACCAGTATAACTTGGCCACTAAAAAGAGTTAATGATGAATATGTTGATAGAATACATTTATCATATGGAAAAAATAGAGCTGATGTCAGAAAGCTTATAAAGGTTTTAAATTTATTCCATAATATTGAGGAAAGTAGAATAGAAGATGACGTGGTATTTAATTATATTCCTCGCATTCAATTAGGATTAGACTCTAATTCTTGGAATACAGCTCTATATTTAGATAAGTATGGATCTATAGAACAAAGAAATCTTGTTAATAAAATAAGAGAAAACTATAAGCTAAAAGAAAGATTTAAAAACATACTTATGGCTTTAGAAGAAAAGGGATATAGATTATATTTAATTAAGGACAATAATCCTAGAAGTTATGAAGATGAAACAGATTATGTTGAGGATATAATAAAATATACAGACAGTGGAGAAAAATATGGATTAACCATAAGAAAAGATTATGATAAAAATCATGTTAGTAATTCAAGAAATGAAATATTAGATTTTGTTAAAAATGAATTTGATAATTTAATGGATGTTTATTATTTTATTTCTTGGGATTCAGAAGAAAATGACTATTTAAGATAATATCTATAGTTTAAAAAGTTAATTAATTTTATAAATTTAAAGTTAAATTTAAACTTAGTCTTATAGATAAATAAAAATCTAGTATAAAATTCATAAAAGGAGGTATATCAAAAGTTAACAATAAAACTTATTTTGATATAACTCCTTTTTATGTGATTTATTGTATTTATAAAAATATTTTAATAAAACTAAATACTTTTATTTAAATAGTTATTATTTTCAGTACTTTTAATTTTACTATTAATAAGTCTTTTTATAGAAAAATATAGCTTAGTAAAGGATGAAACTAAAACAATTCCAGTAGCTATAGAACCAGCTAACATTAGTGTATTGCATCCTAAGGATAAAGCCTTGTCTATATTTCCTTTTAAGGTTTCTAGCATTGTATAGAACATGCCTCCTCCAGGAACTAGAGGAATTATTCCACAAACTAAAAATACTAATACAGGAGACTTTAATACCCTAGCTGAAATTTCAGAGAATAGGGCTATGAAAATAGCAGCTAAAAAATAATTGAAGCTTTCATTTGTGCTAATAAAACTTGAGGAAAAAAGATAAACAAACCATCCTAAACCACCACATAGGGAAGAGAAAAATAAGTTTTTCCCTTTTATATTAAATATTATTCCAAAACCTAAAGAACTAAAAAATGCATATATTGAGTTTATTATTAGGTTCATATAGCCATACCCCCATAGTGATTTATTAATATAGATAAAATACTAGCACTTCCAATAGCAATCCCTACAGCTATTAAAAAGGCTTCAATAAATTTAGCACTTCCAGAAACTAAATCACCAGCTATTATATCACGAAGTGAGTTAGTTATAGCAAGTCCAGGTACTAAGGGCATTAAAGAACCTATTATTATTTCATTTAGATTAGGAGCAATATTAAATTTTACAGTAAGAAAAGCTAGTAATGATGCCAAAGCTCCAGATATTATATTTACAAAGAAATTGTTTGTCTTTAAAATATTAAAAAAGTATGCAAGAAGACAAAGAACTATTCCTATAAAACCTGAGACTAAAGAATCCTTTGAATTACCTCCAAAAAGTAGAGTAAAGGTTGAAGCTGAAATTAAATATCCTAATATTTTTATTTTAAGAGGATATTCTTTTTCATCAGCTATAATACTGAGTTTTTTTTCAGCATCTTCAATAGAAACTTTATTAAAGGCAACCTCTCTTGAAAGGTTGTTTAATTTAGCTATTTTATCTAAATTAATAGTTCTACTTGTTACCCTTCTAGTTCTAGAAATTGCATTTTTATATATTTTTATTGTTATTATTATGTTTGTAGGAATTACAAAGACATCAACTTTTTCTATTCCATAAACCAAACAGATTCTGCTCATGGTTTCTTCAACTCTATATGTTTCAGCACCATTTTCAAGCATTAGAGTCCCAAGTTCAGTTGAGAAATTGATAATTCTATTAAAATCCATATTTACCTCCAAATAAGTATGTAAAAATTAATAAGAAATATTTTTTCATTATTAAAATATTTCTTTTCTATTATACTTTGAAGAAGAGTTTATTATAAAGACTTTAAATTAAGAATTTGTAAAAAAATATGTTTTTTTAATGAAAAATAGTTAATAGATTTGTATTTATAATTTAGTTACTATAGTTAAAATTTTGCATAGATTAATTATGAATGGAATTTATTAGGGAGGATAAACTATAATGGTTATTTTAGATTCTAAAGTTGGACACATAAAAAGTAGAATTTCTAAAGACAGGGTTGTATTAAAAACAATGTATCCATTTAAAAAAGGAGAATTAGCAGATGAAGTTGAAATAAATTTATACTTAGAAGGAAGTAATAGGGTAATAAAAAAACAATTGCCTTATGGTGGATATAATATGCATTTGTTTTTAGGAGATTTTTTAGGAAGTGGAAGAGATTGTATATTGGTGAAGGGAGGATTTCAAGGTTCTGGTGGAATTGCTATTTTATTATTATATGAATATGATAATGGAGAAATAAGAGAAATAACTAATCAGTGGGAAATAAGTGCTAGAAACAAAGCTATTATAAGATATTTACCAAATTATAAAGTGGAGGTATCTTACGGAGCAAAAGAAGAATATATTGTAGATCTTTCTTCAAAGGATAAATCTTACTTAAATCTTATATATGATGAAAAGGGAAATGTAAAATTAAAAATTAATCCTGGTATTTCTGATATTAATACCTATTATGAAATAAAAGAACTTGGAAGTAATAAATATGATTTTTTAATACGTCAAAATATCATAGGAATAGTACTAGTAGATGTTATAGGTATAATACAAAGTAGAGTTATATTTAATATTAATGGAAACTTTGTCATAAAAGATAGGGAATTTGTAATAAGTAAAGATAGAAATTTGAATAACACCTATAATTAATTGTAATTTAATACCTAAAATAGTATAATTAAAGAAAAATATTGTGTTTATGATATTTTGTTTTAATGAGAGGTTTACTATGGGGGGAAAGAGATGAGAAATTATAAAGAACTTAAGCATGAGAAAAATGGTAACGTTACCGAAAAAATAGGGGAAAACAAAGGAAAAAGTAAAAAAGTGTCTAAAGATGAAAGTTTATTAAGCTTTGATTTGTTTTTAGAAGGAAAAGAACATTCAGCTTATAAGTTTATGGGAGCTCATTTTATAACTGAAAATAGAAAAAGGGGTGTACGATTTACTACTTGGGCTCCAAGGGCTAGCAAAATATATATTATAGGTGATTTTAATAATTGGGAATTAAAAGAAGAATACTCCATGGAAAAAATTAATGAGAGAGGAATATGGAGTTTATTTATTCCTAAATTAGAAGAGGGTATAAATTATAAATTTGCAGTAGTAAATGAATGTGGAAATAATACAGTATATAAGGCTGACCCATATTCATTTAAATCAGAATTAAGACCTAATACAGCCTCTGTACTTACTAAAATTAAAAGTTTTAGATGGGGAGATAAGAGATGGCTTAATAAAAGAGAAAAAGAAGATTTAGATAATAAACCTATGAATATATATGAACTTCATTTAGGGTCTTGGAAAAGAAAAGATGGAGAGTTTATGACCTATGAAGAAATAAGTGAAGTACTAGTAGAATATATAAAAGAGATGGGATACACCCATGTTGAGTTCATGCCTGTAAATGAACATCCCTTAGATGCTTCTTGGGGATATCAAGGAGTAGGGTATTACTCAGTTACAAGTAGATATGGAGATTTAAATGGATTAAAAACTCTTATAAATAAACTTCATAAAAATAATATTGGAGTATTACTAGATTGGGTACCTAGCCATTTTTGTAAGGATGAGCATGGATTATTTATGTTTGATGGATCACCAACCTATGAATATGAAGCTTGGTGGAAGGCTAATAATGAAGGATGGGGAACATGTAATTTTGATTTAGGAAGACCAGAGGTTAAATCCTTTTTATTTTCTAATGCTATGTACTGGATAAATGAGTTTCATGTAGATGGATTAAGAGTAGATGCGGTTTCTAATATGCTTTATTTAGATTATGGAAGAGAATATGGAGAATGGGAACCAAATATCTATGGAGAAAATGGAAACCTTGAAGCTATTGCCTTTTTAAAAGAACTAAATACAATTATAAAAAAAGAAGGAAAAGGGGCAATTACAGTAGCTGAAGAATCAACTTCATGGGAAGGAATTACTAAGTCTGTTGAAGAAGGTGGATTAGGATTTGATTATAAATGGAACATGGGATGGATGAATGATACTTTAAGTTATATTGAGTTAGATCCAATATACAGAAAGTATCATCATAATAAAATGAATTTTTCAATGATGTACAATTATTCAGAAAAGTTTATTCTACCAATTTCACATGATGAGGTTGTTCATGGAAAGAAATCTCTTATAAATAAAATGTGGGGAGATGATTGGAAGAAGTATGCAGGACTAAGACTTTATGCTTCTTTTATGATGGGACACCCAGGGAAAAAATTAATGTTTATGGGCTGTGAATTTGGTCAGTTCGTTGAATGGAGAGAATGGGAAGAACTTCAATGGAGTGTTATTGAAGAATTTGATATACACAGAAAAACCAAGGAGTATTTTAAAGCATTAAATAAATTTTATTTAGAAAATAGTTCTTTATGGTCACTTGATTATGAAGAAGAAGGCTTTAAATGGATGGATGCTGATAATTCAGAAGAAAGTGTACTTTCATTTATAAGAATTGGAAAGAATAAAAAGGAAAAATTAATATTTATATGTAATTTTACTCCAGAGGTTTATTATGATTTTAAAGTAGGTGTTCCAGAGCTTGGAGAATATGTTGAGGTCTTTAACTCAGATTCCTTAGAATTTGGAGGAGTAGGAAATATTATGGGAGATAGTATTTTAAAAGCCACAGAGGAAAGTTTTAAAGATTTTGATTATTCAATAAGTGTTAAGGTACCTCCATTAGGAACTTTAGTTTTAAAAGTAAAATAAGAAAGAAAAGGCTACTATAAATCTAAGTACATAATATTATTTTACTTTTGATAAATAGTAGCTTTTATTACATAAATAATTAATAGAGGAGCATTTTATATGTTTGATTCTGTAAAAAGAAAACTTGTTTGTTATGATGATAATGAATATTACATAGAGATTAGTCCTTTAACTAATACCATAAGAGCAACCTTATGTTGTAAGGGGGCAATTGAGGCTTATTTAGTTGGAGATTTTAATAATTGGGAAAAAAGCGAAAATTTTAAGCTTAATTGGGGATTGGATACTAATGATGGTAGAGTAAAAATGATTAAGGATATTACCTTTCCTTGTGGACTAAAGAAGGGAGAGTATAAGTATGGATATATAATTATTACTCTAGATGGAAAAGAAATATATGTAGATAACTTAAATGAAGAGAAAAATGATTTTTATTTCCTTTGGGAGCCCTTTGAAGAATCCTTAGAAATAAAAAGTTCAAGAGATTTTGTATCTACTAGATACTCAGTTGAATTAATAGCTGTTAAAAATTCATTTTATGGAAATATAACCATTGAAGAGGAGGTTCTTTCAATAGAGAATTCTTTAAAGGGAGTAACTTTAGAAAATGGTTTTTTAAAGATTAATGAGGAAGTAGCCTCTGGCACTAAAATTATAGTAAAGGCCTATGATTCTTTAAATGACATGACAGCTTATAAGGAAATTGAGGTTAGAGAAGACGGGGAAAAAGGGACTTTTGTACAATTTTTAAAGAATGATGGATTATATTATGGAGAAAATTTCAGTTGGAATATTTGGGGATTTGGAGAAAATAGCTCAGGTAAAGAGTTTAATTTAAATATTAAAACAGATTTAGGTGTAGGAGCTTTTGTAGATGAAGAGAAATTTATAGTAAGAAGGAGAACTTGGGGATATAACTGGGTAAATGATTGGGATGAGCAGACATATACTTTTTATTTAGGTAAGGAAGATAGGAATTTATTTTGCATATATGAAAATAATAAGATATTAACTTCTTTAAAGACTGCTATAGAAGAAACTACTCCTAAAATACAAGTTGCCTTAATGGATCATAAAAATACTATAAAAGCATATCTTTCTCATAAGCCTTTAATTGGAGTTAAGTATGGATTATATATAAACGGAATAAAGGCTAAGGGTGTTTCAACCATAGTTAGAGAAAATGAAAAAGAAGTTTTAATCACTAATCTTCCAAGTGATATAGATCCATCAGATTTATTAGAAGTAAGAGCTTCTAGTATGTTTTCAAGTTGCAAAGTAATAGTAAGAGATTATTTAAATGATTATTATTATGGAGGAAATGACCTAGGGGTAAGATTTAGCAAAGAAAATATAAGCTTAAGGTTGTGGGCACCTACTGCTAAAAAAGTAGAATTATTAATATATGAAGATTATAAATCTTTAATGGAAAATCCTTTAAGAAAATATGATATGGATAGGGAAAAAGAAAATGGAACTCATTTAATTAAAGTACCAAGAAAAGAAAATGAGGGTAAATATTATTTATACAGATTATATTTTAATGATTTAAGCAAAAAAGGTAAACATGTAAATAAGATAACCTATGCTGTAGATCCCTATGCTGTTTCAGTAGGAGTAAATGGAGAAAAGGGAGCTTTAGTAGATTTATTTAGTAAAGAGTGTGTACCAGAAGGATGGAATAAGTACAATAAACCTAAGTTAATAAATAAAGAAGACTCAATAATTTATGAGATGCATATTAGAGATTTTACCATAAATAAAAATTCAGGAGTTTCTGAAAACTTAAGAGGAAAATTTTTAGGGGCAGTTGAAGAGGGAACTTTCTATATTAATAAAGAAAATGGAAATAAGGTTAAGACAGGATTAGATCATTTAAAGGAATTAGGGATAACCCATGTTCACTTGCTTCCAGTCTTTGATTTTGCTTCTGTTAATGAAGAAATAAGTAATGACGAAAATAATAGAAACTGGGGATATGACCCTAAAAACTTTAATGCCATAGAAGGAAGTTATTCAACAGACCCATATAAACCTTCAAGAAGAATAATAGAGTTTAGAGAGATGATAAAAAAGTTTCATGATAATGGAATAAGAATTGTATTAGACATGGTTTATAATCATATGTATGAAACTAGTAATATGGATAATATAGTTCCTTTATATTACTTTAGAAGTGATAAATTAGGAAAATATACAAATGGATCTGGCTGTGGAAATGAAATGGCCTCTGAAAAGCCTATGGTTAGGAAATTTATTTTAGATTCCATATTACATTGGATTAAAAATTATCATATAGATGGATTAAGATTTGACTTAATGGAGCTTATAGACTTAGATACTATGAAGGAAATAGTAAAAAGAAGTGAAGAGATTGATGAAAAAATACTTATTTATGGGGAGCCTTGGAAAGGTGGAGATTCTCCTTTAAGTAATGGAACTTACAAGGGAAGTCAAAAAGGTCTTGGATTTTCTATATTTAATGATGATTTTAGAAATGCTCTAAGGGGAAATAATGACCCATCTAATGGATTTATAAATGGAGAACAGCACAATAAAAATAAAGCTTGGCAAGTTATAGAAGGAATTAAGGGGTCCATAAATTCAATAACCTATAAACCTATGGAAAGTATAAATTATTTAGAAGCACATGATAACTATACCCTATGGGATCAAATAGTAAAAAGTCAGAATCATAGTGTGGAAAAGGGACATTATAGAGATTTTAATGAAGAAAATATATTAGATAATTTTTATGTTAAGGAAGATTTACTAGGAGCTTCTATATTATTTACTTCTCAAGGAATTCCATTTATTCAATCTGGAGCTGAATTTTTAAGATCTAAAGATGGAGATCATAATAGCTATAAGAGTCCAGACAGTATAAATGCTTTAAATTGGGCAGAGAAAGAAAAGTATATTGATGTTTTTAATTATTATAAAGACTTAATAAGCTTAAGAAAAAATCACAGTGCTTTTAGAATGAAAAAACCAGGGGATATAATAGGAAATTTAGAAGTTTATTTTTATGACAATAATGATACTAGCGGAGTAATAATAGCTCACTATAAAAATAATGCTAATGAAGATTTATGGAAAGATATAGTTGTCATATATAATGGAACCACCATTGATGATTATAATGTAATTTCTTCTATGCCTAAATCAAGTAATGGCTTTTGGAATATTGCAGTTAAAAGTTGGGCTTTAAATCAGTTTGGTATAGAAAGAGTAAGTGAAGATGAAATTCCCAAAATAAAATCTCATTCTATGATGATACTTTATGATGAATAAATTGAAGACTTGTAAAGAGGACAAATTAGAAAATTTAAGGAAGATGAATAATATAAATTATTTGTTAGAATAAAAAAAGAAATAAAAAATGATAAAGGAGAAATACTTTTTAAAGTATTTCTTTTTATCATTAAAAGATTATTTTTCAACTTCTCCATCCCATTTAGATATTCCATCTTTCATGTGAACAAGATTTTTAAAACCATTTTCCTTTAAAATATTTATAGCCTCAGCACTTTTTTTCCCGCTTCTACAGTAAACTAAAACTAATTCATCTTTAAACTTTTCTATATCATTTAAGTTTTCCTTAAGTTCCTTAACTGGAATTTGAATTGCATTTTTTAAGTGTCCTTTAGCAAATTCATCTGCATCTCTAACATCTAAGATTAGAGTAACCTCCCCTTGGTTTATAAGTTTTTTAGATTCATCTATTGATATATCCCTTGAAACTTCTTCAGATTGAATTTTACTTGAGGACTCGGAGCTTGTCTGTGTATTAGCATCCTTACTTTCTGCGTTATTACTACCACATCCTATAAATAAGCTAGCTGTTAAAGTCAAACTAAGTAATAATAATGATATTCTTTTCATAAATATCCTCCCTATATTAAAATATACAAATAAAATTTAACATATTATTACATAATAAAGCAATAAAAAAAGTGTTAATATTTAAGAGCTTAATTTAAGGTTATTGACAATTACTTTAATAATCTTTATAGTTAACTGTGTGAAATTATGTTTATAATTAAGGAGATTAAAAGATAGATTTTTCTAAAATGGAGATTAACAATGAAAAAAAACAAACTATCAATTAAAACAATTGTAGCTATAGGAATTGGCTCAGCAGTTTTTATGATATTAGGTAGATTTGGTTCTTTGCCTACAGGAATTCCTAATACAAATATAGAAACAGCATATGCTTTTTTATCTTTAATGGCATTGTTATATGGTCCTTTAGCTGGTTTTTTAATAGGATTCATAGGACATGCTTTAAAAGATATAGTATTCTTTGGATCACCTTGGATAAGTTGGGTTTTTGCTTCAGGTATAGTAGGATTAATAATTGGATTTGGAGCTAGATTTATAAAAATTAATCAAGGGGTATTTAAGTTAAAACAAATATTTATGTTTAATTTAATACAGATAATTGCTAATGGAGTAGCTTGGTTTTTAGTAGCACCAACTTTAGATATATTAATTTACTCTGAACCTTTAAATAAGGTTTATCTACAAGGGGTAATTGGCGGAATTTCTAATATGATTACTGTTGGAGTTTTAGGAACTGTTTTAATATCTAACTATTCTAAGACAAGAATAAAAAAAGGTAGCTTAAGAAAAGAATATTAGAAGTACATGAGGTTGTGGGAAAGATATTTTCAGACAACCTTTTTTTGAAGTTTAATTTAGGATATGTATAAAGCTTAAACAAAGAGTTAAAAAATAATATATAAAATTCCTTAATTAAAAATGATTATTTGAAAGGAAATTGATATGGAAAGAAAAGCAATAATAGAGTTTAAAGATTTTACTGCTCATTATACAGTTCAATCAAAGCCAACTTTAAATAACATAAATTTAACTATATATGAAGGAGAAAAAATTCTTATAGCTGGGCCTTCAGGGTCAGGAAAAAGTACATTAGCTAACTGTATAAATGGATTAATACCATTTTCAACTGATATTGAAATTTCAGGAAGTCTTAAAATAAAGGGAAAAGAAACTAAAGATTTAAGTGTTTTTGAAATATCTAAAATGGTAGGAACTGTACTTCAAGATCCAGATAGCCAATTTATAGGATTAACTGTAGCTGAGGATATAGCTTTTAAACTAGAAAATAACTGTGTATCTCAAGAAGAGATGAAGAAAAGAGTTAATTATGTATCAAAAATAGTTGATATAGAAAATAGATTAGACTTAGCTCCATATAGTCTTTCTGGTGGACAAAAACAGAGGGTAACCTTAGCTGGAACTATTATTGATGATGTTGATATACTTCTTTTTGATGAACCTTTAGCAAGCTTAGATCCAGCGGCGGGGAAAGCTTCTATAGAACTTATAGATAAAATACAAAAGGAAGAAAAAAAGACAGTAGTAATAATAGAACATAGATTAGAAGAAGTTTTAAATTGTGATGTAGACAGAATAATACTTATGAATGAAGGAGAAATTATTGCTGATACAACTCCAAATGAAATATTAGCTTCTAATAAATTAAAAGAGTGTGGAATAAGAGAACCTTTATACATAACAGCTCTTAAATATAGTGGATATGAATTAAATAAGGAAATGAACCTTGAGAATATAGACAAGTTAAAGCTTAGTGATGATGGCGAGAAATTAAGAACTTGGTATAAGAGTTTAAATTTTAATAAGAAAGAAAGAGAAGAAGACACACTATTAGAATTTAAAAATGTATCTTTTTCTTACGATAAGAAAAAAGATATATTAAATGATATTAATTTTAAAATTAATAGAGGAGACATGGTAAGTGTAGTTGGGAAAAATGGCGCTGGTAAATCAACTATATCTAAGCTTATATGTGGTTTTTTCAAAGAATCAAAGGGAGATATAATATTTGAAGGGAAAAGTTTAGATGGAAAGACTATTAAGGAAAGAGGAGAAGAAATAGGAGTTGTTCTTCAAAATCCAAATCAAATGATATCTAAAACAATGATCTTTGATGAGGTTGCATTAGGATTAAGGGTTAGAGGAATTGATGAAAAAGAAGTTAAGGAAAGAGTAATTGAAACTTTAAAGACCTGTGGTTTATATCCATATAGAAATTGGCCAGTTTCTGCACTTAGTTTTGGACAGAAAAAGAGGGTTACTATAGCTTCAATACTAGTTTTAAATCCTAAGGTTATAATACTTGATGAACCAACAGCAGGACAAGACTATAAACATTATAATGAAATAATGGAGTTTCTTCTAAAACTTAATAAAAAGGGAGTTACAATAATTTTAATAACTCACGATATGCATTTAATGCTTGAATACACAGACAAGGCTATTGTAATTTCAAATGGACGTAAAATAGCTGATAAAACATCAGCAGAAATACTTACAGATAAAGAAGTTATAGAAAAGGCAAATTTAAAAGAAACATCATTATATGATTTAGCCTTGAAATTTAAGGTAGAGAACCCTAAGGATTTTGTTTGTAAATTTATTGATTTTGACAGGGGGGCAAGAAATTAGTGGATGCAATGCTTACATATATAAAAAAGGATTCTCCTATTGATAAACTTACTGGAGCAACTAAGCTTATTTGCTTTATATTTTGGACATTAGCTGCCATGCTTACATATGATACAAGGGTATTAATTGGTATGCTTATATTTAGTTTAATTATATTTAAGGTCTCAAAAATAGAGTTTAAAGAAGTTTCTTTTATAGTTTATTTTATATTATTGTTTTTACTTTTAAATGATTTAGCCATTTTTATATTTTCACCTTATGAAGGAGTCAATATATATGGAACAAGACATGATATATTTCATATAATTGGCCCATACACACTAACATGGGAACAATTATTTTATGAGTTTAACGTTACATTAAAATATCTATCAGTTATACCTATGGCACTTTTATTTATACTTGCAACAAATCCAAGTGAGTTTGCTGCATCTTTAAATAAAATAGGTGTTAGTTACAAAATATCATACTCTGTATCAATAGCTTTAAGATACATACCAGATATTCAAAGGGAGTATCATGATATATCCTTTGCTCAACAAGCAAGAGGAATTGATATGTCTAAAAAAGAAAAGTTAGGAAAAAGAATAAAAAATATGTCATCCATTTTAATGCCACTTATTTTTTCAAGTTTAGATAGAATAGAAAATATAAGTACAGCGATGGAGCTTAGAGCCTTTGGAAAGAATAAAAAAAGAACTTGGTACAATGAAAGAAAATTTTCTAAGGGTGATTACTTAGCTATTATTGTGGTTATCTTAATATTTGCTTTATCACTATACTTTACATTTAATAATGGAAGTAGATTTTATAATCCTTTTATAAAATAGTAAATAAAAATATAATTTGAAAGTAAGTATAAAGCTTACAAACATATTCTGAGAATTACTAGATTTCGTTGATAATTTAAATTCTAAAACTAATTTAGATATTCTCTTTGTAATGTTTGTAAGCTTTATTATTATATTTTATATAGACATTTTACTTTATTACAATCAAAAGAGATTTTTTATTATTTTAGAGTAATAAAAGATAAAAATGAAATAAATATTAATAAAGTTAAAACAAAATGTTGAAATTGTTAATAAATATAATGTATATTTGTAGGTAAGAAATTTAAATATAATTTTAAACTTTAAGGAGATTATAAATGTATGATAGTCAGAAAGAAGAGACAAAATTAAAGAGAAAATTATTTTTTAAATTCTTTAACTATAATTTTTTAAAGGATAGAAATATAGAATATAAAGAATTTAAATATGGTGACAATAAAAGAGATTACTATAGAGTATATAAAGGCTATGATAAAAGAAAGCCTACTATATTTTTTATATATAGTGGAGGTTTATGGAATAGCAGCCCTAAAGGATGTGCAGCTATAGGCAAGTTTTTTTATAAATATGGATTTACTGTAGTAATTCCATCCTATGAGCTAGCGCCAGAACATAAATATCCAGTTCAAATGGAAAATATATTTTCTGCATTTAAGCACTATTTAGAAAATAATAAACCTAATAGAATAGTAGTTATCGGGTATTCTTCAGGGGCAGATTTAGCTGCAAACCTGATTTACAATAAAGACATGAAAGAAAAGTTTCATATAGATACAGGCATAATATCTTCTTTTATATCACTAGGAGGAACCTTAGATTTTAGTCAATGTAATTCTAAAGAATATAAAAAATATATAAAAAAATATTTATACGGAAAAGAACAGATTTTTAATGTTAATCCAATAAATTTACTAAAGGAGGATTCACCTAAAATTCCAGTACTTTGCGTTCATGGAGTTAAGGATACTATAGTAAGTTATGAAAATTCTAAAAGATTTATAGAAAAAGTAAATAAATTCAAAGGAAATGGAGAATTTTTAAAATTAGAGGGATATCAACATTTAGATTTGTTAAATTTATTTATAGGAATTGGCAATGAAAAAACTGGAGATATAATGAGTTTTATTAATAGATTTTAATTTATTTAGATCATAGTAAGTTTACTATGATTTTTTTTTATTTAAGAATAAATTTTTTCAAATATCAAGTTAGAGAGGATACTTATGTAAAGTAAGTTACGGTTAATAGGAATGAAAACCTTAATTAACTAATATATTAGAGTATAAAAGAATAATATTTAAGATATGAAAGCGCTTTCCTGACTTTTTAGTTAAATATTAACAATATTGAAATAAGCTATATATAAATTATTAATA
>OKSE01001056.1_pt1 | contig 14344 bp, 13 predicted proteins | sample 1633631 | NCBI WGS metagenome assembly OKSE01 (sample SAMEA3541555, study PRJEB24748) | human gut metagenome | biome: human gut; feature: human-associated habitat; material: faeces | place: China | collected 2012 | reverse complement strand
ATGACAACTACTTTTCCTTTCAATCCTAATTCCATGTTGAACCTCCTATCCTGTTTTCTATGAATATGATATCATGCTTCTCCCGGCAGCACAAATCCCCTGTCCACATTAAAGCGTATCATATTTTTATTATTTAATATTGATTATTTGTTGACAAGATGGGTGGAAGATGTTACAATACAAACATCGAAAGAGAAATGATTTAGTTGATAAAGAATATAGGAGGTTATACGTTATGGAATTAAAAGGATCAAAAACAGAACAGAACTTAATGACAGCTTTTGCCGGTGAATCCCAGGCGCGCAACAAGTACACTTACTATGCAATGAAGGCTTGTGCTGAGGGCATGGAACAGATCGCGAACATCTTTGAGGAAACAGCGCGCAATGAACAGGAACATGCGATGCTGTGGTTCAAGGCTCTGCATGGCGATCAGATCCCGACGACAGACGTTAACCTGCAGGATGCAGCTAATGGTGAAAACTACGAATGGACAGACATGTATGCTGAATTCGCTAAGGTCGCGCGTGAAGAAGGCTTCAACAAGATCGCAGCGCAGATGGACATGGTCGCGAAGATCGAAAAGCGTCATGAAGAACGTTACCTCGCTCTGCTGAGCAATGTCAAAGAAGACAAAGTCTTCAAGAAAGAAGAAGCGCCTTTGCGCCGCGCAGACCAGCTTCCTCAGAGCCGGTGAGGATAACGCCGACTTCGGTGTTCTCAAACTCGATGCCCTCTTCCTTGAGAGCCTTGAGGATGGCTATGCCCATATAGCAGCCGGAAAGGTTGTCGTTCGCGCCGTCAACGATGCGGTTCTCGTTCCACATCCAATAAAGGCCGATAAGGAACGGGACGAACACAAGGCCGATGAGGCGAAGAAGTCCGAGGGTCTCGTCTGCGTCAAACGAGACATACTCGAGTCCGTTCTTTGCTACGAGCATTATGGAAATGACAAGATAATAGACAGCGCCGATGCCGCAGATAACCGCGTGACCCTCAAAGCCGACACCGCCGAGCTTATAGTTTACGGGCCACTCCCATGCGGCGTCCGGATGGCCGTTAAAGAATATGCGGCGCTTGACTTCGCCCTTGCAGCTCTTGACTGCGGTGACGTTATGTCCGGTCTTTTCGGGGAAGAAGCGATCGATAAACTTCTTATAGAGTCCGAACTGCATAAAGACTATAAGCAGGCCGACGACGATAAGAATTATCGAGACGAGCGGATAGAAGAACGAAATAGCTACCGCCGCGAGAACGAAGGTAATCGTGAAATATATCCAGCCGAAAAACGAACCGGGGTTCTCTTTGAACGACTCGACGTCGGCTCTCTCGCATCCGCACTCGTTTTTCAGTACGTCCGCCATATACTCACATGCCTGCTGCTCGCCCTTGGAGCCGGGATCGCGTTTTTCGAAGTCCTTGCATATGTGGGTTATCTCGCTCACCATATACTCGGCTGCTTCTTTCTTCTTGTCAATGACTGACTGAAGATTCATTTTTATTACCTCCTTAAATATAAGTCAAGCGGCCGCCCGAAACCGCAAATACGGGTCGCGGCAGCCGCTCAAAACAGTCTTTTATCTGCGGGGACCGGTAAAGCCGTTCGCCTGCTGGAACTTGTCGATCTTGTCGATAACGCCGAGGACAACATCGAAGCCGTCGCCGACGGTGTCAACGCTGAAGCGCTCGGGCATATCGTGCCAGGTGTGATAATAATAGGTCAGGGTCGGATCCTGAGCCGCAAATGTAACGGACTTCATGCCCGCCTTGGTCATCGGGGTGCTGTCGCAGCCGCCGACGGGGTTATGTATGCAGCCGTTGGACTTGCTCTGAATACCGAGCTCCGAGAAAGTATCCTTGAACATTGCCTCAAGATCCTTGTCGAAGCGGCAGAACTGCCAATCGTCCTTGATAACAACCTCGAAATAGTCCTTATCGGCGACGGAGTCCAGATTTATGTTCCACGCGTTCTCAAGAATAGCCTCGCCCTTGTGAGCGCGGGTGAAAGCGAGAGAACCGCGGAGTCCAGCCTCCTCAGAGCCGCAGTTGAAGTCGATAATGCGGCAGTTCTTGGGCATCTTGTCGGGATTCTCTTTGAAATACTTTGTAACAGCATAGCTGATAGCGCAGCCGGAGGCGTTATCCATAGCGCCGCGGGATGCGTTGCGCGGATCGGAATCAGCCCACATGACAAGGAACGCGCAGCCGATAGCGGTAACGAGGGGCAGGAAGCGCATAGCGAACATGAAGTTCACAAACGCGGGAGAAGCGAAAGCTTCCGCTGCCCAGCTTGCGCCGAAATAATAGCCGGTGTAGAGGGTCGCGACGGCAATCGAAGTGCCTGCAAGGAAGAAGAAGCAGAGAGCGCCGAAGCCGACCTTGACGAAGGTGGCAACGAGGCCGAGTGCGGGGTTTGTCTTAGCGAACTTCGAAGCGTGCTCGGAATGACGCCAGTTCCAGCTGGTGTCGGTATGGCCGGAGAGGATGATGGTGTAGTCATACTTGCCGTCCTCCGGGAGCAGCTCGCCATAGGTGTTCTGCGATACTTCCTGCTTGAAGAACATATCGAACCAGGTCTTATAAAGGAAAACGCTGCAGACAAGCCAGACGATGCATGCCGCCGAAGCGAGAGCCATGCCGTACCAGACTGCGGGGATGCCCATTGCGATATAGACAAGGGCGCTCAGCGCGAGACCGAGCCAGCCTGCATAGGGGATTCCGCCGATGGACGCACGCGGGGAAACCGCAAACTCTTCGCGAACGGGCTCGATGCCGATCTCTCTGAGCTTATCGCCCATATAGGCAGCAAACTTTTTTTCGCCGTCCGAACCCGGCAGTCTTGCGCCGATGTTCTTCGCGGCATGATTGATTATGTCGTATACCTCTTCGGCATACTTTCTGTGTTCTTCTTTCATGAAAAAGCGATACTCCTTTTGAAAATGTGCCATAATTATACAATAATTAGATACAGAATTGCAATAGAGTTTAAAGAGAATATAAAAATTTCTTTAAATCTTTGTGAACGAGTAAATTTTTTCGGCGTCGGGCGGAAACGATAATAAATGCAAAGGTGCTTTTTTCTATCAGAAAGGATAAAATTAAAATGAATAAAGAAAACGACAAAAAATTCGACGGCAGCCACTGCCCCACCCCGAGCTCCGACCCCGTCATGGGCGAACCCGAGGACTCATTCGACATGGTGAACAAATACGGAACCTACAACATTCAGCCGACCTCGCAGACGGAAAATTCTTTTCCGCATATTGCGCAGGGACTGCCGAAAAAGCGCAAAAACGGGAAGAAGAATTAAAAGGCTACAACTCGGTACGAACATGACTTTTTTCGGTATTAACTAATTTTTTTTGGGCAAAGCATCCAAATTCATTGACAGAAATTGTTTAAAGTATTAAAATGCAGTAGGAAGTTTTTTTGTTCTTTTTTTGGGGGTAGATTATATTGAGAATTGCGGTATGTGACGACGATTTGCGGGAACTTCGGGAGATAATGTCGCTCATTGAAGAATATCCGCGAAAGGCAGCCTACGGAATAAGTGCTACGGCCTTTTCAAACTCCGAGGAGTTGGCGGAGAGAATCGGTGAATTCGATGTTTTTCTTCTCGATTACCGAATGCCGGATATAGACGGGTTCGAGCTTGCAAGGCGTATCAGAGAAGAATATATGACAACGAAGACTATTATATTCATCTCGCAATACGACGACATCGTCTACGACGCTTTTGAGGTTCATGCGCATCGCTATCTCACAAAGCCCGTTGAGAAAGAGAAGCTCTACCGTGCGCTCAACGAGCTGGACAAGGACGCATATTCATTCCGCCGCCTGCTCGTCAGAAACGGCGGGGATTCAAAGCTCATTGACATAGACAGCATATATTTTATAAAAGTCGAGCGTAAGGACGCATATATCCACTACGACAGCGGCGGCGAAGAGAAAGTGTTCGTCTGCAAAAGGTCTCTCGACAGCCTTGAAAAGGAGCTTACGCCTTTTCACTTTTTCCGCACGCACCGCAGCTATCTGACGAATCTGTCGATGATAGATTACCTTAATACGGATGGTATATACATAAAGAACCGTGAGGAGAGCATTCCGATCAGAGCAAAAAGCTTAAACAAGATATCCAGAAAGCTTCGCGAGCTGGCACGGCAGCGCAACTCGCTTTAAAGTATAGGGGTAACAGAAGATGAACAATGTTAAGGTGCTAAACGCCGTTTGCCCGCCGCTGAACCTCATCAGCTGCGTGTGCTGTATACTGCTTGTGCACACATTTCTACATTCGGTCGGTTACGAAACGAAAACGAGGAAAATCCCGCTCGACGTTTTCTGCCTCGGCCTCGCCGCACTGAGCTTCGCTCCGGCATTTTTGCCGAAATACCTCGATGTGGCCGACACCGTTGACATGACATCGACTCTGTGCCACATCGTCTATCCCTATCTGATGTTCAAGTCGCGCAAAAAGACGGCCTTTTTATGGATAGGAATAGCCATGGTATCGAGCCTTGACTACCTGGCGTTCATATTGAACTATGCCATGAGGCTCGGCGTCATAGGTCAGCTGATAACCCGTATTGTCATATATCTAATTATATTCGCCGCCACCGCGCTGATCGTCAGAAGGCGCGGACGGGCAGACCTCACGGAAGCCTTCGACAAATTCCCGCCTGTCGCAAGCTTGATGATATTCGCGGCATTTCTCGCCGCATATTACAGCGTCACTGTGTCACTCAACGCGGATTATTCCAAAGAGACGGCAAACGCGCTGACTATGCTTTCGTCCGTGCTCATCGTCGGATGCATAGCGTATCTGGTTACAAAATATCTTATCGCTTCGCAGAGAAAGCGCGCGACGGAGAAGCAGCTTGAGCTCGAGCTCAACCACTACAATAATATGGTTCAGAAGAACCGCGATATTCGTGTGTTCCGCCATGATTTCAAGAACAATCTCACCTCCGTCAGGGCGTTGATATCCGACGGGCAGTACGGCGAGGCGGAAAAATACATAGACGAGCTTTACGGCAGGCTCGACGCGACGAAAAATGCATTTTCGACAGGCAACCACTTTGCCGACGCCATACTCGCCGAGAAGAGCGCCGCTGCGGCAATTTGGCAGACTAAGCTTGATTTCGACGGAATAATACCCGCCGACGGAATTGAAAACATCGACATCTGCACTATTCTTGCGAACGCGCTGGACAACGCTGTTGAGGCGAGCAAGCTTGTTGGCAACGCGGTCATCAGCGTTCACGCCGTTCAGGATTCGGCGGTGTTCATGCTGACCGTCAGCAACCCCACTCTCCACCCGGTCGAGATAAAGAACAACACTGTCAAAACGACGAAGCTCGACAGCATGAACCACGGGTTCGGCATCGGCAGCATAAGAAGCGCCGCAAAGAAATACAATGGCGAGGTCAATCTCAAATATGAAAACGGATATTTCACTGTTGAAGTGATGATGATAATGAGAAAGGGTGCAAGAAACGATGAACAGTAAAATCAAAGCAACGCTCAGGAAATTTTTGAGCGTTGTGCTCGCGGCACTGACCGTGTTCGGCTGCGCCGGAGCGGCTTTTGCCGCAGGCTCGGACGCGAGCGGTACGCTAAACGGCGTTAACTGGGTGTATACCGCCGCCGACAAGACGCTTGTTTTGAGCGGCAGCGGCACACTCGGAGAAGATGTTGCCGACTTCGGGCTTTTCGGCGGCTCATGGGTCGCCGAGCATGTAAAGATCGGGGCGGATGTAAATATCACAACCGGTCGCGTCTTTGAGAACTTTGACTTTGTAGATGAATATGAGGTAGACGCGAACAATAAATATCTCTGCAACCCCGACGGCGTGCTTATGGACAAAGATAAGACTGTGCTCATAAAATACCCAGCTGGGAGCAAAGAATTTTCGTTTTACACCGTTCCCGATACCGTGAAAACCATTTCTTACCGTGCTTTTGAGTTTTCTTCCGCTCTCAAAACAATATTCCTTAACGACGGTCTTGAGACAATAGAAAACTTTGCGTTTGACAACTGCGGCAATTTGCTCTATATCACAATACCCGGCACGGTGACCTCGATGGGCAAAGGCGTTCTGGCTCAGTGCAATCTGCTCAACAAGGTAACCATTGAAGAGGGCGTTACCGCGATACCCGAAGACGCATTTGACAGATGCAGAAGTCTCGAAACAGTAAATCTTCCCGATTCACTGACAACTATAGGCGACATCGCATTCTTTGGCTGCACCAAGCTTAAAACCCTGAAGCTGCCGAAAAATCTTCAGACATTTACCGACTCCCCCGGAAGAAATTTCGGCGGACTCAATATTGCCCTGACAGTCGACCCCGAAAATCAGTATTTCAGCACGGACGATCTCGGTGTGCTCTACAACAAGGACAAGACCCTGCTCTACTACTGCCCGAATCTTCCGTATACTTTTGACTACACCGTCAGATGTGATCTCAATAAATATGCATTCAAGGGGTGCGAAAATCTCAGAAACGTTGACATTGCATATAACCTGCGCGCCATACCGACATATGCTTTCAACGGCTGCAAAAATCTCAATACCGTAACTCTCCCCGCGACGCTTCAGAGAGTTGACGGCGCTGCGTTCGATTCATCGCTGAATACGGTAAATTACCGCGGCACAGAGGAACTCTGGAAGCTCATAACTATAGACAGCTACGACAACAGTGCCATTAAATCGGCAAATGTTGTTTATAATTACAGCGAAGAGGAAGAGCCGGAGGAGATAACCTTCACCTTCGACAGATCCAAAAGTACTGTAACCATAACAGGAAGCGGCACTTTGACGGTCAATGACATAAAGAAATGGGACACCTCGGAAATAAACACATACGCTCTCAAGGTTAAAATCGGCAAGAACATAAACGTAACCGATGCGAGAGTGTTCTGCGACTCGATACAGCCGTTCTATTACATGAAATCGTTCGAGGTCGATTCCGGCAACCCGTATCTCAGCTCGCTCAACGAAATTCTCTACAACAAGGACAAGACAAAGCTCATCAGGTTCCCTGCCCAAAATACAACGGCTGACTACGATGTTGTCGAGTGCACGGTTGCATCTACTGTAAAAGAAATCGCGCCATATGCGTTCGCGAACACGGGAGTTACAGATGTCAATCTCCCGAGCGGACTTGAAACCATCGGCGATTACGCTTTTTACAGTGCGACAAAGCTTGTTGACATCACTATCCCGGGCTCCGTAAAGACAATAGGCGTCGGCGCATTCCGTGACTGTTGGAAAATGACAAAGGCAACTCTGCCCGAGGGTCTTGAAACTATTCCACGGGAATGCTTTATTGGCTGCAGAAAGCTTGAAAGCGTAAATATTCCGGATTCTGTCACAACGATAGGCAATATGGCTTTCACAGGCTGTGCGCTCAAAGAGATAAATATATCGAAAAATCTTACAGAGATATCAATTCCCGGATACACTTTCAGCGGCTGCCCTGCGGCAATTACGGTAGACGCCGCCAACCCGAACTACAGCGCAGACGAGCGCGGAGTGCTCTATAACAAGGACAAGTCGCTCCTGCTCCACTGCCCGAACTTCGAGAAAGCTTTCACATTCGATATAAACTGCAACATAGATCAATATGCTTTCTACAACTGCGCGAATCTTACTGATGTAACTTTCTCATATGCTATCAAGAAAATTCCGTATGCCGCGTTCAGGAACTGCGGCTCGCTCAAGATAACCACAGTCCCCGACACAGTCAGAATGATAGACCAGGTAGCATTCGACGGATGCGGAATGACAGAGTTCTATCTCCCCGACTCTGTCGAATACTTGGGAGGCAGAGTTTTTGAGAGCACACCGCTGACACATTTTGAGTTCAACGACAAAATAGATACCTTCAAGAACATATTCTCGATATGCAAAAATCTCAGGACGGTCGTTCTTGGCAAGGGCATAAAGAAAATAGAGTCCGGTGCGCTCGGCGGCACGAACAGGATAGATACTATATACTATCGCGGCACAAAGAGCGACTGGGACAAGATAAATGTTGTTGACGTTGCATCTGCGCTCAAGAACATCAAGATTGTCTACAACTACGGTCAGACGAGCGGCGTATGCGGCGACAACCTCACATGGAGCTTCCAGCCCGACCTCTTCCAAATAACTGTTGAGGGCAGCGGCGATATGTATTCCTACGACAACGCTGAGGACTTCACCTGGAGCAGCAACGCCGATCTGGTCACGGGAGTTGTATTCGGCAACGGCGTCACCTCCGTCGGCAAGAATGCGTTCAACAGCTTCCCCCATCTCAACGAGGTACTGCTCGGAAGCGATGTAAAAAATATAAACTCCCTCGCATTCGCAAACTGCGGCGACCTCATGACCGTTGCGATAACAACGGAGGGCGACACGGAAATAGAGTACGATGCGTTTGACGGTCACAACGAAAAATTCCTGCTCATATGCGACGAGAAAAACACCGCCGCGCAGGCTTTCGCCCTTGATAATGAGATGCCGCTTGTGACAGTAAGCTACGACGAGGAGAAGAAAGTCATCAACTTCAAAGGCACGCTCACCGTTTTTGACGGCGTCGCCGGAAGATACCTCACCTACTACGCATCGAGATACCCCGACGCCATGTATCTCCACTTCGACATTCTGACCTTCGACGGAATCAAGACGGCAGACTCGACGGACGGCAAGAGATTCGAGTGCGTCGATCCCGACTCCGAATATCTCACCTTCAAGGATATCTATGTGAAGATAAGCGTTATGAAGGACGGCGAGGAAAAGGACGTCACCTTCGGCGAAATGCTTGAAAGATACGAAAACGGCGACTATGACGCTTTCTATGCCGAAATAGAGAACGACAAGGGCACGGATAAATCGCTCGTTGTCAAGGCTTTCCAAGCAATCTTCAAGCCGATTCTTAAAATCACGTCATCTATAATTAATTTTATAAAGAAGCTGTTTAAATAACACAGACGAGCCGCTCTGCAAAACTCGCAGGGCGGCTCTTTTTGCGTTTCGTTCGCGCTTATTATTGATTTTCTTCCCGCGAAATGATATTATAAAGGGCAACAGATTTTCGGAGATGAGTTTTTGTGTTCATTCTGACGCTCGACAGCATCGACCCGTTTTTCAACCTGTCGGCTGAGGAATACTTTCTCTGCGAAAAGGACGAAGATTTTTTCCTGCTCTGGCAAAACGAGCCGTGCATTGTAATCGGCAGAAATCAGAACGCGGCGGACGAGATAAACGGTGATTATGTCCGCACCCGCTCGCTGCCCGTTGTTCGGCGGATGACCGGCGGCGGGGCTGTCTATCACGATACGGGCAACCTCAATTTTTCGTTCATTATAAACGGCGAAGCGGACAGAGTTGAACTATGCCGACCCGTTATAGATGTTCTTCGCTCCCTCGGCACTGAAGCGGAGCTTTCCGGGCGAAACGATATCACAGTCGACGGCAGAAAAATTTCGGGCACCGCGATGTGCTCGCGCGGCGGCAGATCGCTTTTTCACGGAACGCTGCTGATAAGCGCCGACCTTGAGGCTATGTCCGAAGCGCTGAAACCGGACGAAAACAAGCTGATGGGGCACGGAGTGAAGTCAGTCAGAAGCCGCGTTGCGAATCTGTCGGAATACACGAAAGAAGAAGTCAGACCCGATATTATCGGCGCGATGCTGGCTGGATATATGACGGAGCGCGGCGGAGAAATATATGAACTCGGCGAAAGCGATATAGATGCCATTGAGAAGCTTCGGGACAGCAAATATTCGACCGACGAATGGAACTGCGGCGCCGAGCAGCTCCAAAAATCCGAGCGATCCCGTCTTAGCTGCGGAACGGTTTATATAAAAAAGAAAAATATCTGCGGGCGGATAGAAGATATACGCATTTTCGGCGATTTCATGAACAGCGGAGATATTTCAAAGCTCGAAGCGCGGCTTTGCGGGACGGAGCTTCGGCGCGATAAAATAACATCGGCGCTCGAATCGGTTCAAACGGAAAAATATATCCCCGGGCTAACAGCCGGGGAACTTGCGGACATCATAATGAAAAGCGAGTGATACACATGGAGAGACTCAAAAGAACGGCCGCCATACACGATATATCGGGCTTCGGCAAGTGCTCGCTGACAGTCGCGCTGCCGATAATCTCCGCTATGGGCATTGAAGTGGCAGCCATACCCACGGCCGTGCTCTCTACGCAAACGGGCGGATTCACGGGCTTCACCTACCGCGACCTCACGGGCGACATGCGCCCGATCGCGGAGCATTGGAAGAGCCTCGGAATAAAATTTGACGCGATATACAGCGGCTTTCTCGGCTCGGTCGAGCAGATAGACATAGTGACCGATTTCATCGATGACTTCAAGGAGGAAAACACCGTTGTGCTCGTCGACCCCGCGATGGCGGACGGCGGGAAGATGTACACGGTGTTCGACATGGACTTTGCAAAGCAAATGACGCGCCTTTGCGCCAAGGCGGACATAATCGTTCCGAACTTCACGGAGGCGGCGTTCATGCTCGGCGAGGAATACCGCCCTGCCCCATACACAAAGGAATTTGTCGAATCGACGCTCAAAAGGCTCTCCGAGCTCGGGCCGTCAAAGGTGGTTCTGACGGGCGTTGCATTCGACGGCAGACAGGTCGGCTCGGCTACCTATGACCGCCTGACAGATAAAATAAGCTACGCGCTTTCGGACACGGTGGACGGATATTTTCACGGCACGGGTGACGTATTTGCGAGCGCGCTGCTCGGCGCATACATGAACGGATTGAGCCTCGCCGAAAGCGCGAGGATAGCTGTTGACTACACCCACGGCTGCATCGTGAGAACGAAAGAGGCGGGCACGGATCTTCGCTACGGCGTTGATTTTGAGCACGGAATACCCGATCTGCTCCGGCAGACAGGAATAATATAAATAAAGAAAAGGCAAAGAGGAGAGGAAGAAATGAGCTACGCAGACGAGGTATTTATCGCCAACTGCAAGGATATACTCGAAAACGGCACATGGGACACGGACTACAACGTCCGCCCGCACTGGGAGGACGGCACGAGCGCGCACACGATAAAGAAATTCGGCATCGTCAACCGCTACGACCTTTCAAAGGAGTTCCCGGCGATGACGCTCAGAAAAACTTTTATCAAGAGCGCAACGGACGAGCTGCTCTGGATATGGCAGAAAAAATCGAACAACGTCAACGACTTCAAGGGGCACGTCTGGGACGCTTGGGCTAACGAGGACGGCAGCATCGGCAAGGCATACGGCTACCAGCTCGGGGTCAAGCACCACTATCCCGAGGGCGACTTCGACCAGGTTGACAGGGTTCTCTATGACCTCAAGCACAACCCGCTCAGCCGCCGCATACTGACAAACATATATGTCCACGCAGACCTGAGCGAGATGAACCTCTACCCCTGCGCCTACAGCATGACTTTCAATGTCACGGGCAAGAAGCTCAACGCGATACTCAACCAGCGCTCGCAGGATATGCTCACGGCAAACAGTTGGAACGTCTGCCAATACGCGACGCTCGTTCACATGATAGCGCAGGTCTCGGGACTTGAGCCGGGCGAGTTTGTTCATGTCATTGCGGACGCGCATATCTACGACAAGCACGTTCCGATAGTCGAAGAGCTGATAAAGCGCGAGCCCTACGACGCGCCGAAATTCGTCCTCGACAAGTCGATAACAGATTTCTACAAGTTCACGCCCGACAGCGTGCATTTTGAGGACTACAAATATCACGAGTTCACCGAGAAGATACCCGTTGCGATATAAGGAGCGAAGATGAAAGCAATAGTTTGTGCCGACATAAACTGGGGCATCGGCAAGGGCACGGGAATGCTCTTTCATATCCCCGCCGACCTCAAGTTTTTCAAAGAGAAGACCATGGGCAGCACCGTTATCATGGGACGCACGACATTTCTCTCCCTGCCGGGGCAGAAGGCTCTGCCGGGCAGGAAGAATATAGTGCTGACGCGAGACGAAAATTGGAGCGCCGAGAATGTCACGGTGTGCCACGGCATTGACGAGCTCGCAGACATTATTGAAAATGGCGAAAATGTATTCCTCATGGGTGGAGAGGCGGTCTACAACGAGCTGATCGACTCATGCGATGAAGCGTATGTAACACGAGTCAACGCGGACGGAAAGGCGGAGAAGTTCTTCCCCGACCTCGACGCCCGCGCAGGCTGGAGGCTCGTCGAGCGCTCCGCCGCGCAGGAGAGCAACGGATACGTTTTCACGTTTGACAGATATGTAAAAGAATAAGATAGACGAAAAGGGATTGACGGACTGACCGCCAATCCCGTTTTTTTGTTTTATTCGGTCGGGTCGGACTTTTTTCGGCTCTTTAATCAAAGATTTATTTTTGCGCTATCGCCGTTCTTGCCGCAATATGCACAAACAAAGCGCTCGACATTTGGAAATATTGACGAAAGAAAAATAAAACTTTTCCGTTGACAAACGCCGAAAAGAATGATAATATACAACTGAGCTATTTGAGATAGCTCAGTTAGCTAACTTTTTTAATACGGAGGACAAATCGTGATTATACTCGATTTCCACTCAAAAATACCTATCTACGAACAGATCGAGGAGCAGGTGATGCTCATGGTCAGGCGCGGCGTGTACAAGCCGCACGACCGTCTGCCCTCCACCCGCTCTTTAGCTTCCGAGCTCAAGCTCAATGTGAACACCGTAAAGCGCGCGTTTCAGGAGCTTGAGGCAAAGGGCGTGACCTATTCCCAACCCGGGCGCGGAGTCTTTATCAGCGAAAACGCGGCGGACAACAGCCGCGTGCGTGAGCAGGCTCTTTCGGCGCTCTCGGCCGCTCTGCGCTCGGCGAAGGCAAACGGGCTGAGCGAAGCGGATATTGAGGAGCTTCTAAAGCAGGTCTACGCCGAAAACAAATGAAAGGAGCAAAGAGGCAAACGCCATGATTGAATTCAGAAACGTCACCAAAAGCTACGGCGATTTCACCGCCGTTGAGGACATATCCTTCTCCGCTTGTGACTCGTCCGTCTGCGGTCTGATAGGCTACAACGGCGCGGGTAAAACAACGCTTATAAAATGCGCTGCGGGGCTCTATAAGCCGGACTCCGGCAAGGTGCTTATAGACGGCGAATCCACCTACAATTCCGATGAGGTGCGCTCGCGGCTGTTTTTCGTGCCGGACGATCTCTTCTTCCCCGTCGGCTCGACTCCGAACAGCGCGGCTCGCTTCTACAAAGACTACTACCCGGAGTTTTCATTCGGCAACTTCGAGCGTATGCTAAAGCTCTTTGAGCTTGACGGCGACGCGAAAATACGCGGATTTTCAAAAGGAATGCAGCGCCAGACGGAGATAGCGTTAGCGCTCGCCTCGTCGCCGAAAGTCCTGCTGCTCGACGAATGCCTTGACGGGCTTGACATCGCAAAAAAGGACATCTGCAAGCAGCTTTTCATGGACTACATGGCTCAGAGCGGCTGCACCATGCTCATCTCGTCCCACGCGATAGCAGATCTTCAAAACCTCTGCGACAGGATAGTGCTGATATCCGGCAAGCGTATGCAGATGAACTGCTGCACGGACGATATCCCCTCTACCTGGCGCAAATTCAGGCTTCAGTTTGACTTTGAGCCGACGCGCTCGATATTCGGGAATATCGACATCAAAAAGCTCGACATCGACGGCCGAAGTGCCGTTGTGACCGTCTGCGGACACATCGACGACGCAAGGGCAAAGCTCGACGCATTGGAGCCGCTGTTCATCGACGAGTTCCCGATGGAGCTTGAAGAAATATTCTTACAGGAAACGGAGGACAAGAGCGATGAAATCTCAAAAGTCTTTGAATAATATTGCTTCCGCCGACTTAAAGCGCAGCTTTGCTTCAAATCTCGTCATACCCGCGCTGACCTTTCTCGCATTCACTGTGCAGGCGGCAGTATGCGCATATTTTCAGTTCAAACAGAAAGAAAAGGTCTTTTTCACATGGTTCAGGAACTCGCCCGACTCGCTTGTTTTCATCTCATTCTGCATTGTGCTCGTCGGCGCGATACAGGCGGCATACACTCTGCGGTTCATCAACATAAAGAATCAGTCAAATGTGTGGTTCAGCTTCAATCTCAGCCGCTCGACGCTCTTTAAAAACCGCTGTGTTTCTTCGCTGACGCTCCTCAGTACGGCGATAATAATACCCGAGATAATCAGCGCGATAATATGCTGCGCGTCCGGCTGTTCCGCCTCAAAAGTTCTCCCGGTAATATTCTATCAGTATGCCGGATTTTTGACGATGATGTTCGCGGGTTTTGCGATAGGCGCGCTGACGGCTTCGCTCACGGGAAGCGTTGCGGAGAGCATATT
>OKSE01001054.1_pt1 | contig 14413 bp, 14 predicted proteins | sample 1633631 | NCBI WGS metagenome assembly OKSE01 (sample SAMEA3541555, study PRJEB24748) | human gut metagenome | biome: human gut; feature: human-associated habitat; material: faeces | place: China | collected 2012 | reverse complement strand
GAGGAGATGGTGCGGTCGGGGTTGGTGATGGCCTGGCGCTTGGCGACCTGACCGACCATACGCTCGCCGGTCTTGGAGAACGCGACCACGGACGGGGTGGTGCGGTTGCCCTCTGCGTTGGGGATAACGACTGCCTCGCCGCCCTCCATGACGGCCACGCAGGAATTGGTGGTACCCAGATCAATACCGATAACCTTAGACATAATGATTGCCTCCTGTATATAGATAAATATTTATTACTTACTGTATTTGATCTGGCCGCTTAATAGGGCCGGTCCGGCATGATGAGCGCGGCAATGATATAGGCCAGCACACCGCTTCCGCCCAGCAGGCAGAACACCACCCACGCCAAACGCACCAGCGTGGAGTCGATGTTGAAATACTCCGCGATGCCGCCGCAGACACCGGCGAGCATCTTGTTTTCATCGCTGCGGTAAAGCTTCTTTCCGTTCATGATGCGGCTCCTTTCAGTTTGCCACCTTGACCATGGCAAAACGCAAAACCTTGTCGCCCAGCTCATAGCCCTGCTGGAAGACCTCTACGATGGTGTTCTCGCCGACGCTCTCGTCCTCGACGTGCATGACGGCGTTGTGCTTCTGCGGATCGAAGGGCTGATCCTGCGCGGGAATCTGCGCCACGCCGAGCTTTTCGAGCACGGCGGAAAACTGCTTGCAGATCATCTCCATGCCCTGCCGGTGGGGGTCGCCTTCTTCAAACTGCTGCGTGCCGCGCTCGAGATTGTCGAGCACGTCGAGAAACGGCTTGATGGTGTCGGCCTTGGCGTCGGCGTAGGCGTTTTCCTTCTCGCGGGTCGTGCGCTTGCGGTAGTTGTCGTATTCCGCGGCCAGACGCAGATACTTGTCATTGACGTCGGAGACGAGCTTGGCCAGTCCCTCCATCTTCTCCATCTGCTCTTTCGTCACGGTGAAGGTCGTCTGCTCCTCGGCGGGAGCGGCGGTCTGCTCCGTCTTAACCTCCTCAACGGGAGCGGCCTGCTCGGCGGCGGGCTGCTTTTGTTCGTTCTTGTCCTGACTCATGCTTTGTTATTCTCCTCTCCTGGGGGCAGCTGCTGCTTTCCGAACATGCGGCTCAGACTCTCGGCAAAGTAGCTCAGCCGGGCGGCCACGGCGGCGTAATCCATCCGCGTGGGGCCGACGACCCCGACGAGGCCGCGCATGTTCTCCCCAATATCATAGCTGGCGATGACCACGCTGCTGTCCTTCAGCGCCTCGTTCACATTTTCGGGGCCGATGAGGATCTGCATGGGCGCGTCGCCCTTGGGAACCGGAAGGTTCTCCTTGTTGTCCACCATGAAGCTCATTAGATCGTGCGCCTTTTCGGCGTTCTGATACTCCGGGAACCTCAGAAATTCTTTCGCGCCGCCGGTGAAGATCTCCTGTCCGCCAGCGCTGCGGAGCATGTCGCCCGCGTACTCAATCACCTGATTGAGCAGCAGGAACCACTGGCCGGATACCTGCTCCGACAGGCTCATCAGCCGCTGGTTCATCTCCTTCGGCGAGATACCGGTGAAGTGCGTGTTGAGCAGGTGGCTCATCTCCGGGAGGTTCTCGCCCTCCACCGCGAGCTGCAGCTGCATGAGCTGGCTCTTGACGCGGCTGTCGGAGAGCATCACCACGGCGATAAAGCCGGAGGCGTCCACGCCGATCAGCTCAAACCGCTGTACCGTGGCCGCCGTGCGGTGGTCCGCTACAGCGTAGGTGGGATAGCCCACAAAGCTGGACACCATCTGTCCCGCCTGGTCGATGACCTGCTCCACCTGCTGCAGGGGCTTTGCCAGCGCCGTATTGATGCTGGCCTCCTCCTCTGCCGACAGGGTCTTGCGGTCCATCAGCTCGTTGACGTACAAGCGGTACCCTTTCGGCGACGGCACGCGTCCGGCGGACGTGTGCGGCTGCTCAAGGTAGCCCATTTCGACCAGGTCTGCAAGCTCGTTGCGGATGGTCGCGGAGCTCACCGAACCGCCCATCTCCTCGGCCAGCGCCTTGGAGCCGACCGGCTCAGCCGCGGCGATGTAATCCTCGACAACGCGCTTGAGAATCTGCTTTTTGCGCTCGGTCAAGTCCATACGCCGCGCTCCTTTCGTAGCTTTAGCACTCCTTTCCCTCGAGTGCTAAACGCAGTGTACCACCGACATTTCCCATTGTCAATAGGAGGCAGTGTAAACAGTTTGTGAACTACGCAAAAGTCAGGCCAAGGCCTGCCTTTTGAAGCGTTTTCACTCCGCTCTGTGCCTCGCCTACGGCTCGACACTCGCTGCGCGAGAAGAGTTTTTTGGCACGCACACGCCCCAGGGCGGCTTCTCTTGCTGCTCTGCGGCAATTCACTTTCTGTCGCGCCAAAAAAGATTTAACATTATTTGCCGCCGTGCGCGGCAGTCCTGGGCAGCCGTTGGCAGCTTCGCTGCCTTACGGATGCCGCGTACCCCTTGTGGGTAAAAGTCTGCGACGCTTTTCCATTTCACGACAGCTTCGCAGAATTCCGTGCCCGCAGGCACGGAAAAATTAAAATCGTAAATCGCCGCGACCGGCGCGTGGCGATTTACACTTCTCAAGGAGCGGAGTGTGCGCGCCTTTGGCGCGTGCATGCAGCGCAGTGCAAACCTTCTCCAAAAGCGGCAGCGCCGCTTTTGGAAGAATAAAAAAAGAGGAACGCTTTCGCGTTCCTCTTTTTTTAGAACCTTTATTCGGCCTTGGGCGCTTCGGCGGCTTTCGCGGCTTCAGCAGCCTTGGCTTCGGCGGCTGCCTTGGCGGCAGCGGCCTTGCGCTCGGCGGCAGCCTTCTGCGCCGCCTTGAACTTCTCCTTCTCCTCGGGGGTCGGGATGGGCTCGATGGCGTTGCGCGGGCAGGCCTTGGCGCACATGGTGCAGTTTTTGCACTTGGTGTAGTCGATGACGGCCACGTTGTTGACGACGTGGATGGCGTCGAACTTACAGGTGCGCTCGCACATACCGCAGGCAATGCAGGAGTTGGCGCACACCTTCGTAACGGCGGGGCCCTTCTCCTTGTTCGAGCAGTTGACGAAGACCTTCTGCTTGTAGGGCACCTCGACGATCAGCTTGCGCGGGCAGGCCTCGCGGCAGGCGCCGCAGTTGGTGCACTTCTCCTTGTCGACCTCGGCGACGCCCTGCTCATTGATATGGATGGCGTCGAACTGGCAGGCGGCAACGCAGGTGCCAAAGCCCATGCAGCCAAAGGAGCACGCGGTCGGGCCGCCGGCGACCTTCGTCGCGGCGACGCAGTCGTGAAGACCCACATACTCGAAATTCTTCACAGAGGCCTCGCCGCCGTTGCACAGCACGTGCGCGACCTGCTTTTCGCCGCTGGGGGCTTCCATGCCCATGATCTCAGCGATCTTGGCAGCGCCCTCTGCGCCAGCGGGCGCGCAGGCGGTGACGGGAGCCTTACCGGCAAGAATTGCCTCGGCGCAGCCCGCGCAGCCGGGATAGCCGCAGCCGCCGCAGTTTGCGCCGGCGAGGCAGGCCTGGATCTTGGGCAGGCGCTCATCGACCTTGACCTCAAAGGCCTTGGCCGCAACGGACAGGATCAGGCCGAACACGACGGCGATCACGCCCAGCACGAGGACAGCGTAAATAACGTTCGTAATCATAATTTCGTCCCCTCCTTACATGGGCCACACCTGCAGGCCGGAGAAGCCCATGAATGCAAGGGCGATCAGGCCTGCGGTGATCAGCGCGATGGGGAAGCCTTCAAATGCCTTGGGATAGTCGGCAAACTCCAGGCGCTCGCGCACCGTGGAGAACAGGTAGATCGCCAGCAGGAAGCCAAGGCCGCCGGTGATGCCGTAAACCACGGATCCGATGAAGTTGTAGTCGTTCTGCACGTTGAGCAGCACCACGCCGAGCACGGCGCAGTTGGTGGTGATCAGCGGCAGGTACACGCCGAGGGCCGTGTAGAGCGTCGGCATGGACTTTTTGAGGAACATCTCGATGAACTGCACGAGGCTCGCCACCACGAGAATGAAGGCGACGGTCTGCATGTAGTCAAGGCCGAGCTTGACGAGGATGATGTTCACGCCGTAGCAGAACGCCGAGGCAAGGCCCATGACGAACGTAACGGCAAGGCCCATACCGATGGCAGTGTCGCTCTTTTTCGACACGCCGAGGAACGGGCAGATACCCAAGAACTGCGAGAAGATGAAGTTATTCGTCAGGATCGCGCCGAGGGAAATAGCAAGTAACTTAGTCACACTCATTTTTATTTACCCTCCGTTTCTTTCTTTTCCGCGTTCTTCTTCTCGCTTCTGGCAAGCGCCCACTGCATGATGGCGATCAGCGTGCCGAGGCAGAGGAAGCCGCCGACGGGCAGCGTGAGCATACCGGCGGGAACATAGGAAGAAGGCATGACCTGGATGCCGAGCAGCGTGCCCGCGCCCAAGAGCTCGCGGAACGCGCTCAGGATCAGCAGCACCACCGTGTAGCCGATGCCCTGGCAGATGCCGTCCACCGCGGAGGCGGCAACGGAGTTCTTGCTGGCAAAGGCCTCAGCGCGGCCGAGGATGATGCAGTTGACGACGATCAGCGGGATGAACACGCCAAGGCTCTCGGCGATGTCAGGGACAAACGCCTGCAGGCACAGATCAACGATCGTAACGAAGCCCGCGATGACGACGATATAGCACGCGATACGCACTTCGTTGGGGATGATCTTGCGCAGAAGGGAAATAAAGATGTTGGAAAGCGTCAGGATGATGAGAACGGAGATGCCCATACCAAAGCCGTTTGCAACACTCGTGGTGATGGCCATGGTGGAGCACATACCGAGCACCTGCACCAGAACGGGGTTTTGGTAGATCAGACCGTCTTTGAGCTGTTTGTTGAAATTCATAGATCGTTCCCCCTTTCTCAGTTCATGGCCTCGGCGGCAGCCAGAGCGGCGTTGACGCCCTTGGTCACGCCCTTGGTGGAGACCGTCGCGCCGGTGACGGCGTCGATGTTCTGCTTGACGACGAGCGTGCCCGCGCCGGACTTGCCGACGAACTGATCGAGCGCGCCGGTGCCTGCGGAGGTCGCTTCATTGTCCATGACCTTGGAGCCGATGCCTGCGGTCTCGGAAGCCTTGACGATGGAAACGCCCGTGACGGTGAGGTCGGTGTCCACGCCGACGATCATCACGATGTTGCCCTGAGAGCCGCTCGCGGTGACCTTGAAGGCATAGCCGATGGTGTCGCCGCCGGACTGCACCTCATAGACCTCGCTCAGCTTGCCGCCCTGGTCGTTGGCGGCGTCGATCATGGCCTGCGGGATCTCCTCCATCGGGGGGAACTCGCAGTCGGCCGCGGAGACGACCTTGGCGAGCGCCGCCTCGGTCTTTTGCTTGTTGATGGCCGCGATCTTGTCCGCGGTCAGCATGTTGGTCAGGCCCAGCAGCAGCGCGACGACCAGCGAGATCGCCGTCAGCGTACCGGCTACCTTGAAAATGAATTTACCTTCGATCTTCATTTCTTTGCCGCCTCCTTCGCTGCTTTCTTATCTACGCCGAAGCGGGTGGGCTTGGTGTACTTGTCAATGATCCAGGTGCAGCAGTTCATCACAAGGATGGAGTAGCAAACGCCCTCGGGATAGGAGCCGAAGTAGCGGATGAACACCGTGATGAGACCGCAGCCGATGCCGAAGATCAGCTGGCCCTTCTTCGTGACGGGGGAGGTGACATAGTCAGTGGCCATGAAGAACGCGCCGAGGAACAGGCCGCCGCCGAGCACGTTGTAGAGCATCCAGCTCATCGCGTCGTTGCCCTGGGGGAAGAGGAACGTGAGGACTGCCACCGTGCCGATGTAGGCAACGGGGATCTGCCAGGAGATGACCTTGCGGAAAATTAAGTACAATCCGCCGATGAGCAGCATCATCGCGGAGATCTCACCGAGAGAGCCGCCGATGTTGCCGATGAACATATCGGAAAGGCTGTACTGTGCCGTCACCTCGGCAAACTCGCCGCCCTTCATCATCGCAAGCGGAGTGGCCGCGGTCACGACGTCAGCGCCGCCGAAGAGGGGCGCCTTGCCGGAGGCCGGGTCGATCCAGGAGGTCATCTGGCTCGTGTAGCACGCGACGAGCGCGGCACGGCCGGCCAGCGCGGGGTTCAGGAAGTTCTTGCCAAGGCCGCCGTAGAGCTGCTTGACAAGGAAGATCGCGAAGAAGTTGCCGACGATCAGCATCCAGTAGGGAAGCGTCACGGGGCAGACGAACGCGAGCAGGACACCGGTGACGGCGGCGGACAGGTCGCCGAGCGTCTGCGTCTTGTGCATCAGCTTACGGTAGAGCCACTCGAAAAACATCGCGGAAACCACGCTCACGAGCACGGAGATCAGCGCGCGGAAGCCGAAACGGATGACGCTCATGATGAGCGCGGGGCACAGCGCGATGATCACGTCGAGCATGATCGAGCGCGTGTCTTCATTGTTGCGGATATGGGGGTTGGAGGAAGCGATGAGCTTCAGACCCTTATAATCATTCAGCATCTCTTAAGCCTCCTTCTTTGCTTCTTCAGCAGCCTTGGCAGCCTCAGCCGCGGCCTTGGCCTTGGCGGCGGCTTCCTTGACCTTCTGCTTGCCGACCTTGAACGAATGCGTCAGGTGCAGGCGGCCCGGGCAGATGTAAGAGCACGCGCCGCACTCGATGCAGTCCATGACGTGCGCCGCCTCGAGATCCTCGATGCGGTTCTTCTGCACATATAAATAGAGGTACAGGGGCTCGAGGTGCATGGGGCACGCCTCAACGCAGCGGCCGCAGCGGATGCAGGTCGGGTCCTCGGAGACCTTGTTCTCATTCGCGGCGAACGCCAGCACCGCGCCCGTGCCCTTGGCCACGGGGAAGTCGGCGGAGGCCTGCGCCATACCCATCATCGGGCCGCCGGCGATGAGCTTGAACGTCTCGTCCTTCAAGCCGCCGCAGGCATCGAACAGGAGCGAAACGGGCGTGCCGATCGGGCACTCGAGGTTCTTCGGCTCCACAACGCCGCTGCCGGACACGGTGACGACCTTGCGCACCACGGGCATGCCGTCCTTGATGGCATGGTAGATGGCGATGGTGGTGTTGATGTTGAACACGGCGCAGCCGATGTTCGCGGGAAGACCGCCCGGGGGCACCTGCTTGCCGGTGATGGCCTGGCAGAGCTGCTTTTCACCGCCCTGGGGGTAGCGGCAGCGCAGCGATTCGACCACAACAGGAGCCTTCTGCTCGGCGATGACCTTGTTGAGGGCCTCGATGCCGTTTTTCTTGTTGTCCTCCACGCCGATGACGACCTTGCTCACGCCGAACATCTTGGCGAGGTAGCAGCAGCCGCCGATGATCTCAGCGGGGCGCTCAAGCATCGCGCGATGGTCGCCGGTGATGTAGGGCTCGCACTCCGCGCCGTTGATGATGACGGTATCGACCTTGCCGATGCCGCTGGAGATCTTCGTGTGCGTGGGGAACGTTGCGCCGCCCATACCGACGATACCGGCCTGCTTGACCATTTCGACCATTTCCTCCACGCTCAGCGCGTCGGGGTCGGCCGGAGCATGGACTTCCTCGCTCAAGTCGTCCTTGAAGTCATTGTCGATGACAACGGACATGACCTTGCCGCCCATGGAATAGGGACGGGGCTCCACCGCAGCGACCGTACCGGATACGCTTGCGTGAATGGGAGCGCCGAGACCTTTGAATTCGCCGATCTTCTGTCCAAGCTTGACATAGTCGCCCTTGGAGACCGTCGGGGTGCAGGGTGCGCCGAAGTGCATCGACATGGGGATCACCACCTGAGCAGGGGCTTGTAACTGCTCGATGGCCTTTTCATTGGTAGCAGCCTTCATATCATTGGGATGAACGCCGCCAAAGAAAGCTTGTGCCATAGTCTTCACCTCATCTTTATACTGCCAGAGCAGCGGAAACACTGCTCCATAATCGGATAGATTATATCCCCTTTCTTTTCTCTTGTCCAGAAAATATTCTTCATGACCATCATTTTCCTACATAATTTATCAGATTTCGCCGTCATTTTTTCGCAAAAACAGCATTTTGCCAAACAATTTTCCTTTCGGCGGCCCGCGGAGGGAATCACCCATTTTTCCGCTTCTTGACGTGTCCCGGACGCGATGGTATAGTTATGTATTATTATTTTTATGAATTTCGTGCATTTTCCGCACATTGCCGTCCGTTTTTCCCCGTTCCGGCAAGAAAGGAGCTTTTTTATGCCCATGCAGCTCGATACCGGCGCGATCAAGGCAGAATCGCGCTCACTGCTGCGCACCGGTGAGGTCAATCCCTTCCGGATGACGCTTTTCTATCTTCTCATCACCCTTGTGCTCGATATGATCAACTCGGGCGTGAGCTATATGATCGACTCTGCCGGCGGCTTCACAGTGCTCTCGTTCAGCTTTGTGAGCATCCTCGTCGGCCTCGTCGCGCTCGTTTTGAACGCAGGGTATTACTGCTACTGCTTCGGCATCCTGCGCCGTGAGGAAATGCCGTATGAGAGCCTTTTTGACGCGTTCCCCTTTGCCGGGAAGGTCATCCTGCTTTCCATCGTCGAGGGCGTTTTCATCTTCCTGTGGTCGATGCTTTTCGTCATCCCCGGCATCATCGCGGCCTACCGCTACTCGTTCGCCATGCTCAACCTGTGCGAAAATCCCGAGCTCGGCGTGATGGAGGCATTGAACCTGAGCAAGCAGCAGACAAATGGCTATAAGATGCAGCTTTTCCTGCTCCAGCTCAGCTTCATCGGCTATCAGATCGCCGCGGTGCTTATCGCGCTGCTCTACGAATACGTCATCATCAGCTACCTGCCCGACTCGCTCTCCGGTGCGGTGCTCGGTGCTCTGATCTACGGCGTGCTCTCGGCGGTCGTGGACGTCTACCTGACGCCGTATCTGAACCTTTCGACCTGCCGCTTCTACCAGCTCGCCACCGCGCCGCAGGTAAACGAGCCGCCGCACTTCGACTCCTGGAACGACAACTTCTGAACGCAGCAAAAAAGAGGGATATCTCGCATGAGATATCCCTCTGTCATTTTTTATTTTACTTCAGCACGTAGACGTTCTTGATGCCGAGGAGCTTGCAAAGCTCGGTCTTTTCAGCGATGTCCGCCTCGCTCTCGTACCAGGCGACGGTCGTGGAGCCGTCCTTTTCCTTACAGAGAAGGTACGAGCTGTCGAAGCGGTTCGAGTGCGATTTCTGCACGGCACTGTCGTTCAAATACGCGCTCAGCTCGTCCTGCGTCAGTGTGCGCAGCGCGCCCACCTTGCCGCCTTTCACGCTCTGCGCCGCGGGGACGGCGTTGATGACCACGCTGCCGCCCTTGCCGGCCTTGACCGCCGCGTCGTAGACCTGCTCTACCGCCGCGCGCGGGGACAGCGGCACCGCACCGCTCGTGCCCGTCAGGCTCTCCGCCGGCACCGAGCCGGAGGGCGCCGCGCTCACGCTCGTCACGCTGACTTTGGCCTTGAGGCCGTTGTAGGCGCGCAGCAGCACCGCCGCGGCCTGCTCGCGCGTCGTGTCGTTTTTCGGCGCGAACGTCGTTAAGTTCATACCCACCACAAGGCCCATGCGCCAGGCGAGCGTGATATAGCCGGGATTCGTCGAAACATCGGTGAACGGGCACTCATCCTGCACCGTGCCGGAAAGCGTGCTGTACCCCAGTGCGCGGACGGTCATCGCGGCCATCTCCTCACGCGTGATGGGGTCGTTCGGTCGGCAGGTCGTGCTGTGGCCGGAGAACACGTCGTGCGCGCTCGCGGTCTCAATGGCGCTATAATACCACTTTTTCGCATCCTGATTGTCGGTATAGCTGCCCTTTTCGGGCGTTACGGTCTTCCAGCCCATCAGGCGGCAGAGCGCCGCGGCATAGGCCGCGCGCGTCATCTTCTGTCCGAGGCCGAACTTGCCGTTTCCGATGCCCTGCAATAAGTTGTACTGCTTGCACTGCGCGATGCTTTGGCTCGCCCAGTTCTTGTCCGGCACGTCGGAATAGCCGGATTTGTTGGCGGCAAGCGCGAGCGTCGTGGTCATCACGAGCGCAAGAAGAAGCGCCGTCAGGCGCGTTGCGATCTGTTTCATTGGTATTTTCCCCCTTTTGGGTGGTCTTTCTGCCGTATTGTAGCACAAAGTCGCGTGGATAGTCAAATTTTCTCTTTACCTTTGCGGTGGTCTTTGTTAAAATAATAGATTGTATTAGTATGATGAGGCAGTATTGCCTGAGATAGTATGTCCAAAAGTTCTCAAAAGAAAGAAGGTGAGCCGAAACATGAAGTACGAGCACTGGCAGATCCCCGCCGCGCCGGAGGATGCCATCAAGACGCTGATGGACGCGGGATACCCCTATCTTGTCTCGTCGGTACTGGCCGCGCGCGGCGTCACCACGAGCGAGCAGGCCGCCGAAGCGCTCGAGCGCGAGAAGACGCTCGCTCACTCCCCGTTTTTGATGAAGGACATGGACAAGGCCGTCGCGCGCATCTCGAAGGCGCTTGAAAACGGCGAAAAGCTGGCGGTCTTCGGCGACTACGACGTGGACGGTATCACCTCGACCTGCCTTCTGACCGATTATCTCCGCTCGCGCGGGGCGGATGTGACGATGCACATCCCCCGCCGCATCGAGGAGGGCTACGGCCTCGGCTGTGACGCCATCCGCGCACTCTCCGAGTCCGGCGTGACGCTGATCGTCACGGTCGACTGCGGCATCACGGGCGTGGACGAGACGGCCTACGCCGCGACGCTCGGCGTCGATCTTGTCATCACCGACCACCACGAGTGCAAGGAGCAGCTCCCCGCCGCCGTGGCCGTCGTTGACCCCCACCGGCCCGACTGCCCGTATCCCTTCAAGCACTTGGCGGGTGTGGGCGTCGCGCTCAAGCTCGTTTTGGCCCTTGGCGAGGGGCGCGAGGATGCGCTGTTTGCGCGCTACTGCACGCTTGCCGCCATCGGCACGATCGCCGACGTCATGCGCATGGAGGGCGAGAACCGCACCATCGTGCAGTGCGGGCTTGAGAGCATCGACCGCAGCGACTTTACGGGGCTGCACGCGCTGCTGCGCGAGGCGGGGCTCACGTCGCGCCCCATCTCGTCGATCCAGATCGGCTTTGTGCTCGCCCCGCGCATCAACGCCGCGGGCCGCATGGGCCGCGCCGAGCTGGCCGCGGAATTGTTGCTCACCGACGATCCCGTCCGCGCGGAAAAGCTCGCGCGCGAGCTGTGCGAGCTCAACCGCGAGCGCCAGAGCGTGGAGCAGGACATTTTCCGCCGCGCCATCGAGCAGATGGAGGACCTTCCCGAGAGCGAGCGCAGTGCGCTCGTGTTGTCCAGCGAGGACTGGCATCAAGGCGTCGTGGGCATTGTGGCGTCGAGACTTTCCGAAAAATTCTCCTGCCCGAGCTTTATGATCCACCTCTCCGGCGGGTCGGGTAAGGGCTCGTGCCGCAGCTACGGGGGCTTTAACCTCTTCAATGCGCTCGAAGCGTGCTCCGACCTTCTTGTGAGCTTCGGTGGACACGAGCTCGCCGCGGGCTTTACGATCGAAGAGCGCAACATCCCCGCGTTCCGCACGCGGATGAACCAGTATGTGCGCGCCCACACGGGCGAGCATCCGCCGGTGTCGATGCTCGACGTCGACGTCGACTTGCAGCACCCCTCGCTCATCACGCTTGAGGAGGTCGAGGCACTTTCGCTCCTCGAGCCCTACGGCGCGGGCAACAACCGCCCCGTCTTCTGCCTGCGCGGCGCAACGCTCGAGAGCGTGCAGGGCGTGGGCCAGAACCGGCACTTAAAGCTGAAACTACAGAAAAGCCGCGTGAATTTCGACGGCATTTTCTTCTCCGTCACCGCCGACGAGTGCGGCGTGTGCGCGGGTATGCGTGTGGACGCGGCGTTCTATCTGCAGGTGAACGAGTTCCGCTCCCAGCGCTCCATCCAGCTCCAACTCATCGACCTGCGCCCCTCGCTCGACCCCAGCGGGCGCGAGAATGAGGCGCTCTCCCTCTGCCGCGAGCTGATCAGCGGCGGCACGCTCTCCCCGCGCGACGCGGCGCGGGCGCTCCCCTCGCGCGACCAGTTCGTGCGCGCGTGGCGCGTCTTAGAGCGCGAGGTCGGGCCTGACGGCGTCAGCGAGCCCATGCTGCCGCTGCTGCGGCATTTGAGCTCGGAAATGGTCGGCGCGGAGACGTTTCTGCGCACGGCGATGTGTTTGCAGGTCTTTGCCGAGCGCGGGCTTCTTTCGATCGAGCGCAAGGACACGACCCTCACGCTCCGCCTGACGGCGGACGGAAAAAAGGTTGAGCTTAACAAGAGCCCCTACCTTTCCGCCCTGCACGGCTTTCTTTCGTAATTAAAGGAGACGATTCGGATATGACAGCACAGGATAAAGCATTAAAAGAGAATACCGCTTCGGCTCCCCTCCAGATCGTCGCGCCCGGCACCTGCGTGGAGACCGGCGAGCAGGCGGCGCTCGTGCTCGGCATGTACGACCACCTTGTCGAGACGATCCACCAGTACAACCCGAGCGCAGACTTTGCCCAGATCGACAAGGCCTTCCGCTATGCCGACACGCACCACAACGGTCAGCTCAGAAAGGACGGCTCGCCGTTTATCACGCACCCGCTCGCCGTCGCGCAGATCATCGCCGAGGAGCTGCGGCTCGACTCAGAGTCCATCGAGGCCGCCCTCATGCACGACTGCATCGAGGACACCTCCGCCACGTATGCCGAGATCGCCAAGGAGTTCTCCCCCGCGGTCGCGGATCTGGTCGAGGGCGTCTCCAAGCTGACGCGCGTGCAGTACGCCAGCAAGGAAGAAGAGCAGATGGAGAACCTGCGCAAGATGCTCATGGCGATGGCCAAGGACATCCGCGTCATTCTCATCAAATTGGCCGACCGGACGCACAACATGCGCACCATGGAGTACCAGACGGCGGAAAAGCAGCGGCAGAAGTCGCTTGAAACGATGGAAATTTACGCGCCCATCGCCCACCGCCTCGGTATGCAGCGCATCAAGTGGGAGCTTGAGGATTTGTCCCTCAAGTATCTCGACCCCGTCGGCTACGACGAGATCACCCGCTCGCTCGCGGCCAAGGAGGCCGAGCACGAGGCCTTTATGGAGCGCGTGCAGGCGCAGATCGAAGAGCGCCTGAAGGACCAGCACGTCCCGTATCTCAAGGTCTACGGCCGCATGAAGCATCCCTACAGCATCTACCGCAAGATGTACGCGCAGAATAAGACGATGGACGAGGTGCTCGACCTCTTCGCGTTCCGCGTCATCGTCGACACCGTGGCCGACTGCTACAACGTGCTCGGCATCATCCACGACCTTTACCGTCCCATTCTGGGCCGTTTCAAGGACTATATCGGCACGCCCAAGCCGAACATGTACCAGTCGCTCCACACCACCGTCATCGGTGCGGACGGCATCCCGTTCGAGGTCCAAATTCGCACCGAAGAGATGCACGAGATCGCCGAATACGGCGTCGCCGCGCACTGGAAGTACAAACAGGGCATCTCCGGCAACGCAGGTGATGTCCGGCCCCTACAGGGCCACCTTCCCCCGAGGGGGAAGGCAAGGGCGGAAAGGAGGTCCCCATGCCCAAAATCTACTTCCATGTGGACGTCAACTCGGCGTTTTTGTCCTGGTCGGCGCTCAAGGCGCTGCAAGGCGGCAGCACTGTCGATCTGCGCACGATCCCCGCCGTCGTCGGCGGCGATGAGGCCAAGCGCCACGGCGTTGTGCTGGCAAAAAGCACCCCGGCGAAAAAATTCGGCATCCAGACGGGGGAGAGCCTCTTTGCCGCCCGCGTCAAGTGCCCGGGGCTGACCGTCGTGCCGCCGGACTTTGATTTTTATGTAAAAAACAGCAAGGCGCTGATTCAAATTTTGAACGATTACACCCCGGATGTTGAACAATACAGCATCGACGAGGCGTTTCTCGACATGACCGGCACCGAGGCACTGTTCGGCCCGCCGTTGACCGCCGCGCACACGATCCGCCGCCGCGTGCGCCGGGAGCTGGGCTTCACGGTCAACGTCGGCATTGCGCCCAACCGCCTGCTGGCCAAGATGGCCTCCGACTTTGAAAAGCCCGACAGGGTGCATACCTTATATAAATACGAGGTCGAGACTAAGATGTGGCCGCTGCCGGTGGGGGATTTGTTCGGCGTGGGGCCCAGCGCAGCGCGGCGGCTGAACGCCTGGGGCGTGTATACCAGCGGTGAGCTGGCGGCCATGGACCGCGACACGGCGGTGCGGCTGTTTGGCACCCGGGGCGACACGCTGTGGAACTACGCCAACGGCCGCGAGGCCGACCCTGTGACCAAGCAGGGCAGCCGTGACAACAGCTACGGCAACAGCGTAACGATGCCCAGGGACCTGGCCCGCCCCGAGGACGCCGACGCCACGATGCTGGCACTCTGCGATACCGTCG